>Ga0114950_10002317_pt1 | contig 14594 bp, 16 predicted proteins | sample N075metaG_FD_83503 | JGI IMG/M metagenome (GOLD analysis project Ga0114950, IMG submission 83503) | Deep subsurface microbial communities from Kermadec Trench to uncover new lineages of life (NeLLi) - N075 metaG | ecosystem: Environmental > Aquatic > Marine > Ocean trench > Sediment | place... | reverse complement strand
CTGCACACCAACCTCGATATCAACTCGGAAAATTCCAAACGATGGCAAAGGCTCACCGAGATCATGCAGTTGGGTGGCCGCCTGGACATTACGTTTTATCCCGTTGCCTGGGAAAAAATGCAAAAACCGCTGTTGTCGAAAATTTTACAAATGCAGAAACATCTCCTGGTCAATATCGTGTTTGAAAATCTACAGAGCCTGCATAATCAAATTGGATCACTCCTGGAATTTTTCCAAGAGAAAGGCACACGTTATTCCGAGGTCATCACCCTGCTGGAAAATTACAAAGGGAAAGTATTTTCGTTATTGGAGAATGATACATCGTGCAGGGAAGCCGATTACATCGATAAGATGGGAGACACAGGCGCTTTCGCGGGAAGTGAGGATTTCACATTTGGAATCAATTTACTGCCAGGCTTTGGTGTCGATGCACAGGGCCAACGGTCTATGACTACCATACCTTTCCCGAAGGACCTCTATTTGATCGAATGCCCGGCAGCACGCGGGTCCATCGAAATCATGACGATTCAACAGACAGGTGAAATGACTCCGTGTTGCGATGTCGGCAACTTGAAATGCCAGGCCAAGTTCGGCAACCTGTTAACCGATTCCCCCGAACAGCTCCTGGAAAAATTTGAGGCGTCTGGAAAACTCATGGCCCAGGGCATTCAAAAAAATCGTGAAAACATCCAGAACTCCAAACCCGGACTCTGGGTGGACGAAGGCATCCCGCCCTATTGCAATTAATAAAAATGAAATAGGCGTTCAACTTGCCACCACCTTGACAGTGAGGGACCCTACGCCATCGATACAACCCTCCATAACATCGCCAGGAATGATCGGCCCTACTCCGGCAGGTGTTCCAGTGAAAATAATATCCCCCGCTTGCAATTTGAAATAACCCGATAAATGCGCAATGATCTCGGCAACATTCCAACTCATGTCTGAAATATTTCCTTTCTGCTTGGTCTGCCCGTTGACCTTGAGCGATAGGGCACCGCTTGAAGGATGACCGATTTTTGATGCCGGATAAATTTCGCTACAGGGCGCGGAGGAATCAAAGGCCTTGCTGATTTCCCAAGGCCTGCCATTTTTTTTCATCTCACTCTGCAAATCACGACGAGTCATATCCAAACCACAGGCATAACCAAATATATGATCGTGTGAGTTGGACGGCGTGATATCCCGGCCACCTTTACCTAGCGCAACAACAAGCTCAATTTCAAAATGGACGTTATCGGATTTCGAAGGGTATGGAAAGTCAGCTCCATTGGGGAGGATGGCGCTGTTTGGTTTCATAAAGAAAAATGGCGATTCGCGGTTGGAGTCCATACCCATCTCTCTTGCATGTTCAGCGTAATTCCGGCCCACACAAAAAATTCGATGCACTGGAAAGAGATCACTGGAATCAGCGATCGGGATAGCAGGGGTCTTCATTAGTGGGACAGCATAGCTGGCCATCTATTCTCACCTCTTATTGCAATAAAAAATAATGGAAAAGTCAAACCTCCTTCTCACTTGATACCTATAATTTTATAGTTCCCCTCAGTGTTTAGCGTCACAACAATGTCCCTGTAGCTCTTATTCTCCCAGTACCACCCATGGGAGCCATCAAAGGACGCGGTAAAAGAACCACGCACGTTGTTGACTGTGCTAACGGTATAGCTTTCAAAATAACCAGTAGTATCACCCTGTGGTTCCCCATGAAAATCAAAAAATAGCAATTCATCGCCCTTTGTTGACCAGCCGTATCGCATGGTCTCTCCACTTACCAAATAAAATTTATATTCCAGCCCTTCTCCAGCCGGAATTATAATATCCACACTATCCTCTTGATCAGGAAGGTTTTGTTTTTTTGGGGAAGCCTGGACGGACTGAGTTTGAACGGATGGAATTTGGCCCGCCAATTTAGTTAAGCCCATCGTTTTCCCTAAGCCCGTGGGATCAATTCCGAACTCTGCTGGCAGTATTGCAATAATAAAAACAAACCCCGCCAATAGCGCTGCGAAGCCACTGGCCTTTAATAGTGTTTTTTTTGATTGAATGGTATGCTCAAATTCGTGCTGGGCTTTGCCTGTATGTTCTAACTCAGTCATATTGTTATCCTATGGTTGCCAGAAGTAACCAGTAAGTTGGTAAGCAACCAACATCATGCCTCCACTCATCAGAAGCGAATTGGCTGCGGTTGAAAATTGTAGAAAGCTCCTATGCCTACGCCAAAAACTAATTGCAATCAGTACTATGGCCAGCGCGAAAAACTGACCCATCTCTACACCCACATTGAATGCAATGAGATTCTCAAGTAAACCTTCCTTTGGAATTTGAAATTCTTGCAATTTGGTGGCCAGACCAAAGCCGTGGAATAACCCAAAAATCAGGACTGCAAACTTTGTATTCGGCTGATATCCAAATAAGCGTTTAAATCCGCCTAAGTTATCAAAGCCTTTATATACAACAGAAAATCCGATAATGGCATCGATTAAATAGGGATTAACGGCAATATCATTCAATACACCAGACATCAAAGTGAGGCTATGTCCAATAGTAAATAAAGTGACATACACAATGACATCTTTTGTCCGATAGAGGAAAAAGATAACACCGACTAAAAAAAGCAGGTGGTCATAACCCGTCACCATATGTTTTGCGCCGATATATAAAAACGGAATAATCGACACACCTTGATTGTCGAGTAAAAATTGTTTTGTATTATCATCGACGCCGTGAGCAAAAAGATTCGATGGCAACCCACAAAGACAGACGAGCAAAAAAATGATTGTAATTGATGTTGATTTAGACAACATGCTGGAAAATGCTCCTATTTAATCCAAGTAAATTTGGAAATCAGACAGACCAAATTACAAATCTTTAAAGTTTCCGTTAAAGTTTGCCGCCTTATATTCTCCGTAAACATTGAGTAAGAGATAAAGAGTTTTTTCCTACTCAACGTTTTTGAAAGCCACAATAAAATACTGCAGGCCTTTTTTGAATATTTTTTTATCCGCCACTTTCGTCCAACTAGAATCTAATTTCCCATCCTTATTGACCACAGATTTCTCAACCATTATTTCCAGGTATTTTGAGGCCACTATTATTGCCTGTCCGTCATTTAAAGGTTCACCATGATTGGAGTGACTGAGGACTATATTTGGGATTAGCAAGGCCCATCCAAAGAAACAAAGAATTTTGATATTCATAAACAAACGCATAGGTTTTCCTTTTATTTAAAAGGTTATAAAAGATGTTAATGGTTGGAGCCATGGACAAAAGAACCGATTGAAGATCTAAAATAAACGAAATTTTCTTAATAGATTTCAAATAGATTGTGACTTCAGGACACCTCTAAAATTTCCGTTTTACCAGGCGCCAACCCTGATATAAAAGGGCCTGCTGAGAGAAAACGTAGTAAAAATCAATTATTAAAGGTCCCCCTTCATAGATATTTAGCTATTTTTTTTAGTTCATTTATTTTTTTTGCAATGACTTTTTTATCCATATTCTCCGTGGCTTCAATACAATGCTCGATGTGATCCTCAACATATATCTTTTTTGCATTTCTAATAGCATTGGACACGGCTTGAAGTTGCTGAGTCACTTCCAAACACCCTTTTTCCTTTTCAATCATATCAACCACCTTTTGCAAATGACCAGAAGCCCTTTTAAGGCGGTTGATTATTTCTGGATGTGTTTTATGTGTATTCATATTGTTTTATCCTATCCCCTAGGATAGGATAAAACAAGTTATTTAAATTAGGAATCAAAATGCTTCTATTTATTTCAAAAACAGTATTTGCGGCCCTGCTGATCAGTTTTGCATCCTGGCTTTCTGGGAAACGGCCAGACCTTGCTGGCTTTATCGTAGCATTACCCCTTATCAGTCTTATTGTGTTGGTTTTTTCCTATACTGAATATCATAACCCTCAAGCCACTACGGCGTTTGCCAAGAGCATTTTTGTTGGTGTCCCGATATCTTTATTATTTTTTGTGCCCTTTTTACTGGCCGATAAATTAAACTTTCCATTTTGGGGTTGCTATTTTGGAGGAATCGTTCTACTGATTATCGGATTTTTCTTGCATAAAGCCATTTTGACAATTTTCTAATTTAAATTAGGTTCATGACTGGCAGATTGCTGGAAAAGTCCAAAGAAGTTGTTTAAGGTTGAAAAAAGATCGGGGGAATCAGCGATCGGGATAGCAGGGGTCTTCATTGGTGGGACAGCATAGCTGGCCATCTATTCTCACCTCTTATTGCATGCAGCCCAAAAGTAAGGACCGCAAATTCTGGCGTCTCCATAAAAAAAACCCTCCCATTTTTCCGGGAGGGTTTTTAATTTTGAAAATCTCAAGCTTAAAATATCTTTGAACTTGCTCAGGGCACAGTACGCCGTATCTCAGAAAAATATAACTGCATTTATCTATAAACCCCTGGAGGATAAAATGCCCCCATGCCCTCACCCCGGCCCGTCACACTGTGTGTGCTCCCAGAGGGAGAGGGAGTTCAGCCCTTTACAAAAAGGGGGAGTTTTGTTCCGCCCTTCGGAGAAGCCGGTCTGCGGTCTCCTGCCTCCGGTCTCCATTTTTTATATTGTCGTGGTCCTCTTATGCTGGTGAAGTCTCTTCCTCGGAAGTTTCTTCATCGGAAGTTTCTTCCTCGGAAGTTTTTTCCTCGGTTTCTTCGCCCTCTTCTAATTCAGCCACATCACCGAAGATATCTTCATCATCTTCATCATCACCGATCATGGCATCCGGATCATCCATATCCACGTCAAAAACATCGTCCTCTTGCTCTTCATCCGATTGAGGAGGATTCGGCAATTCATTCCAAACTAAAACCCTGGAGTTGCCACGATCCGCAATATAAAGTTTAAATGGAGTCTCTTGTTCCTGATCCTCATCGTCATCTGGATCATAATCCTCGTCAATTTCCTCTTCGAGATACATGCCAAAGGGATCGTTGAACGTCGCATTGGTGGTATCGCCATCCCGATTGTGCTGATTCTCAAAAAAAGTCTTTTGTCCCAATACCAGATCTGCCGGTGTCCCGTTTTCTGTTGGTACCTCTTTCCAATATAAGACGCGGTGATTCCCGGTATCGGAGATGAACAGCCCCGTCCGACCAAACACTACGTCTGTCGGGAAATACAAACCCCTCTCGTTAGGTTTACGAGAGCTAAGGCCCGCATTGGGTTCACGGGTGAAAAAATCATTTTGACCGATCACAACATCCGCCGGTCGGCCAAATTCATTGGGGACCTTGTTCCAAATCAATACCCGACTGTTCCCTTGGTCCACGACGAATAATCGGTCGTTTTCGACATCATGAAATACCCCTGTAGGGAAACTGAGAGTTCCCGCGTTAACGGCATCGAATTCGCCGCGATTCGGCTCACGCTCATCCATACCTTCCTGTCCCAGGCAGACATCGGCGTTCCAACCATCACCAAAGGGAATTTTGTTCCAAATGAGGACGCGATGATTGTCCTTGTCTGCAACAAATACATGCTGGTCATCGCCTGAATGAAGGCCCATTGGAAAAAACAGTGACCCGGAACCGACAAATCCCATTCGATTTGCCTCATTATCATCAAGGTTGTCCTGGCCCAGAACCATTCCTGGCACTTCTCCATCGTCCGTTGGCATTATGTCCCAACGCAAGACCCGGTGGTTACCGCTATCGACAACATAAAGCTTACCGTCGATTACCTGGATTCCCATTGGCTGAGAAACGGTATCGTCTTCACATCTGCTGATGGTAAAACCTTCCAGGTTTTCATCCCCAAGGCCCGAGGTCATTTCATCCAGAGTGGTGGTTATTCCCCGGTTTTCCAGACAATCGGCGTAATCTTCCTGGCCCAATAAGATACCCGCAGGCTCGCCATCTTCTTCAGGTGGCTGTTCCCAGATGAGAACCCGATGATTTCCTCGATCGGAAATAAAAAGCATCTCTCCAAATCGACAAATTGCTTGTGGCTCCGAAAGAGTGTTGTCTCCAGGGTCATCTGCACCCCGATTGGACATGCGCATGGAAAAATCCCCCTGGCCGATTACCAGGTAGGCGCCTTTTTCCGGCTCGGGCGCTTTCTCCAGAGTCTCATCAACTTCTTCGTCTTCCTCATCCAACTCATCATCTTCCTCGAATTCGGCAACAGCAGTTTCCTCATCGGCACTGCTATCTACTGCTTCTCGGGGATCTTGATCCTCATTTTCGGCCTGTTCTTCAACAGGCCCATCTTCAACATCTCCATCGTCCACGGACATGTGGTCTACCTCCCGACTAGATTAAAATACCTATTTCCTAAAATATTTTTGGATACAGATAAAAATAATATGTTAATAAAGCCAAAATGTCTAGTACTCATCAAGGAACATGTAATTGTTGCCACATAGAAACCACTTTACGGCCATTTCGATCCTGAAGCGCTCCATCCCAGATGGCAAATGCGATCAAAATAGGCGGCCTTTCTTTTTCAAACTTGACATCCCATTTATTGAGCGATTCCAGGGACCGATATAGAACCACCTGCCATTTCCCATCCTTCCAAACTCCTTTGCCTAAAACATTTTGCTTGGTTCGAGGCTGAGGAGTCAGCGTTCCGAAACCTTCTGCGTTCATTTCCTCAACCGGAACATCGCGGAAAGGGTTGAGCGCATCTACCGGATTGACTTCACCACCAAATATCATGGTGTCGAGATCCAACCCCTCGGTGGCGTATTTCAGTTTTTCCTTGGTCTCAATATCCGTCTGCCAATCGGCCCGCCATTGCCAGATATTGACCACTTTGCCGCGGTTGCCCATGCCAAAAAATGGTTCATTATGTCCGTGTTTATGGAGCAGGGTATCGCCCAATGCAAATTCCATAGCTATCGCATCTTTAAAATCCTGATGCCGACTGGCAGAGCGATTTTCGGTTTTGTCTTCCCATTGCAGGCGAAAAGCTATCGCATCCTCATTGATGACCGCCTGCACCATAACTCGGTTCACCGGGTTGTTTCTGGCGCTCAACGGGATCATCTGCAATTTATGCACGGGAATATCATCCCACAAAGGATTAAAGGGATCCAAATCCACTTCCGTATCAATCCGTTGGGCCGTCAGCTGAATTTCATATTCTTCTTTTTGAAGTTTATCCAAGCGGATTTTTGAGTTGACAAAATCCACCAAACTCCAACGCTCCTGCTCTAACAAATGATGGTAGGATTTCATCGGCGTTCCATCGATGCCAGTACTGAGCGTTACGTATATGTCCTCTCTCGCAAAACCAAATTTATATGTATTGGGATTGGTCAAATCATAAATGAAAACCCGATGATCCCAAATGTCATACAGATGATCGGAACTTGACCCACTGCCCTTTAAATCGGTTCCGTGACAGCGGGAACAGCGTAGTTCTTTATATAATTGCTTCCCCTGGTCGACAGACTCCCCGGTCGAGGCTGGAATTTTGGTTATTTTGATCGGTTGCTTTATTTCTTCCAACTGAAAGCGTTCGGAAAATCCTTTCACGTATTGCACCACTGACCAGGCTTCTTCTTCTGTCAAAGCTCCCTTCCAAGAAGGCATCGAACTTCCCGGCACCCCGCGCATGATGGTGCGATAAATATCCTTGTCCAGCGGCAAGGCCCCGGAAGGAGTCGTGCGATGTTTGAATACCCCGGTCCTAAAATCTCTCGGCCAGGGATACAAATACGCTGTCGCTTTCCCACCCCCATTGCCGTCAGCACCATGGCAATAAATGCACATGTGCTTGTATACAGTTTCGCCCTTCGACAAAGAACCCAAATTGGATTTGGAAACGATGTCCGCTGTCAATGACGATGGCTTCGATCCGAATACGGTCTCCGGTTTATCGGCATGGTTTTCTCCATGAGCCCAAACCGTCTGCCCCCCTTGTCCGATTAACCAAGCAATCAACAGAGCAGGGACAGTAAAATATATTTTAACGAACTCCCAAACTTGGAGTCGATAATGAATAGAGTTCTTCATTGCCGTTTAATCCATCCTCGGCGATATCCACCCAGATATCATTGCAGTTTTTCCGGTAATCCACCCCTAAACAATAAAACATTGGGTTCCCCTGGGCAAAATAAACGACCGGATGAGAAAAAAAGACGCTCAATCCATCGAACTTGGCGATTTCAATCGCCTGCTCAATGCTAACTTCTTCGGCGGCCGCCTTGCGAATGATCTTCCTGATCACCATATAATCCAGCTTGCCATCCAGGTCCAGGTCGTAATAAGTTGAGATGAGGCCCGTGATACTCATCACTTCCCAGCCACGATACGATGGATCTCCCCAGCCTGGTTCTTTTGGGATAATGGAAGACGATGGGCCGGATTTTAATTCCGTTGGCTTATCAGACTGAGCCCAAACATCCCCGGACCCAAAAATGAAGCAAACACAAACAATCAGCAAAACACCGTTTCTTTTATTCATCCCATATCCTCGAAGAAGGAGTGAATCGTCCCTTTCCATCATTATGAGGAATAATCTTCAAGGCCGCCACATAAAATCCGATCAATCCTGCCGCTAGCCCATATCGAAAATACAGGCTTGGCAGGAATAAAACCCTTAAGTACCCAATTTTTAGAGGCTTGCCAGTAAGCTATCACACTTTTTCAGTCATGCAAACGTTATATTCCGGTATATATGGACCCATTATTGCTGGCTTTGCAGGTGATCTTTATAACGGGCAAAGGTTCCCCGGAGATAAGGCACCAGACTGTCTTTCAGGGACTGTGGTACCCAATTGATTTTTTCCGTGGGCCATCCTTCAATATTAAAAATATCCAAGCCATCTTTTTTGTAGGGTACTTCGAGAGCTTCTTCGTAACCATAAACCAGGGCGTTATTGAAAACCTTATGGTACAGCTCCTCGATTTGATCGGGATCATGCAACCCCGCTATAAATTCCCTCAATATTTCTTCGACAATTGGCGCCGCGTGTTCGGCGAAATCCGGCGTCAGAGCGGGTTTGAGCGTGTAGTAAGTGATCATGACGTCTTGCAGAAGAAATTTTAATTCATCGGTGGCTTTCTTCCCTGGCCTACGATCAATGTTGAGATTTTCCTTCAATTGGCGGACATTACGAATGGCATCATATATGACGGATTCTTCCCAAGTGGCCTGGTTCCAAACGAAAAATGCCCGAACAAATTTGACCCGCTTGCTGGCATCCCACATTTGCAATGTCGTGGTAGGCCGAATTTGGTTGGAATAAGGAACGGCCTCGCCCCATTTAGGCTCCACCAGTCTCAGGCCGAATTTACCAAAGGTGTCCCGAAAAACCTTTTGATAAAGCTCCATCAACAGCGCAAAGTTGTCTTCTTTATCCAGTGCCGTGTTTTGCGGCAAGCTGTTGATGGAATACAATCGAACAACATTGGTGCGGGCTCTGCCATCCTCATCAGCAACCAGGAATGATCCACCCCACATGCCTGCGGAGATAGCAATATCCTCCCCCAAAGTCCTGTTAAACTGGCCAGCAACGACTTGGGCAATGCCACGGAAGGTTTCATGTAAATAATAGAGATTTATCCGACCATCTTCCGCAAATAGCCTGTCAGGGATAGACGCTTCAATTTTCATCTAGTGTTCCATTTTTCAAATGTATTTATTGATCAAAAATTCTATCCGATAGGTTTGTAAATGGGAAGTAAGAATCTCAAGAATCTATGCTAATGAACGACCCCGCTACAAGCAGACGGGGTATCCGACAAAAATTATTATTCAAAAGCCGTAGCAAGCTACGGGGTATGAAACCCACTGGTGGGAATCAAGTTATTGTAAATTTAGACAAATCCACGCATAATGTAACTTTACTTGGGATGACTCCCACTTAAATGATCTATCCCCAAAAAGGTGAATTTCCTGAAATCCTAGTCCATACTTAACTTTCATTCTCGCGAATTATAAGCGAAGGTTCAAGTGAGTACGAATATCCTCGGAGTCTCAGCTTACTATCACGACAGCGCGGCGGCCCTTCTAGTCGATGGCAATATTTTTGCCGCGGCTCAAGAGGAACGCTTCAGTCGCAAAAAACACGATGCGCGTTTCCCATCAAACGCAATAAAATACTGTTTAGCTGAAGCCAATTTACAATTGAGCGGAATCGATCATATCGTTTTTTATGATAAACCGCTGGTGAAATTTGAGCGCTTGCTGGAAACTTATTTGTCTTACGCACCACGAGGCATCTCTTCTTTTATTTCCGCAATGCCCATTTGGCTGAAAGAAAAACTTTTTCTCAAAAGCATTCTGAAAAAGGAATTTTCTGCGCTTGGCGAAATGAAAACAAACCAACTTCCACAACTGCTTTTTAACGAACACCATTTATCCCATGCCGCATCAGCATTTTACCCAAGTCCATTCGAAAAAGCCGCAGTACTTTGTCTCGATGGGGTTGGGGAATGGGCAACCAGTTCGGTCTGGTTAGGGGAACAAAATAAAATCACTCCGCAATGGGAAATCAATTTCCCCCATTCTCTTGGATTATTGTATTCGGCTTTCACTTATTACACAGGGTTCAAGGTAAACTCCGGCGAATACAAACTCATGGGACTGGCACCTTATGGCGAACCTAAATATGTCGATGTGATCATGGACAATCTCCTGGAACTCAAGGACGACGGTACTTTCCGGCTGAACATGAGCTACTTCAATTTCGCCGTCGGCTTGACCATGACGAACAAAAAATTCGATGCTCTGTTCGGCGCTCCGGCACGCAAGGCAGAATCAAATTTTGGCCAGCGGGAAATGGACATCGCCCGTTCCATTCAAGTAGTGACGGAGGAAATTGTTTTAAAGTTGTCCAGAACCATTCATAAAGAATTGGATGTGGATTATCTTTGCCTCGCTGGCGGGGTGGCGCTCAATTGTGTTTCTAATGGAAGACTTTTGCGGGAAGGCCCCTTCAAAGATATATGGATTCAACCTGCCGCTGGGGATGCCGGTGGTGCGCTTGGAGCGGCGCTTTCGGTTTGGCACGATTATTTGGATCAGCCTCGCCAAGTCAATGAAAAGGATTCGATGCGAGGATCCTATTTAGGCCCCCAATACAGTACCGATGAGATCAAGGATTATCTGGATTCCATTGGTGCAAACTATCTGCAACTCAAAGATAAGGAACTGCTCCCCAGGCTGGCAGAAATTCTAGACCAGGGAAATGTTATCGGCTGGTTTGCCGGACGCATGGAATTTGGCCCACGCGCGTTAGGAGGAAGATCCATCATTGGTGATCCTCGAAATACTAAAATGCAGTCGGTGATGAACTTGAAAATAAAGTACCGGGAATCTTTTCGTCCTTTTGCTCCCGCAGTAAAGGAGGATAAAGTTTCTGAATATTTCGAGATCGACAGAGCCAGTCCTTACATGCTTTTAGTCGCTCCGGTGAAGGAAAATCTGCGCATTGCTATGACTGAGGAGGAACAAAATCTTTTCGGGATAGAAAAATTGAACATCCCGCGTTCCAAGCTCCCAGCTGTGACGCATGTAGACTACTCGGCCCGTATCCAAACGGTTCACGAGCAGACCAATCCATATTTTTACCGGCTATTGGACGCATTTGAAAAACGCACTGGCTGTCCGGTCCTCGTGAATACATCATTCAATGTTCGGGGAGAACCAATCGTTTCCTCACCAGAAGATGCCTATAGATGTTTTATGCGAACAGAAATGGATTATCTAGTGATGGAAAATATATTGCTCGCAAAAACGGACCAAGCTGATTGGCAGGAGTCGGACAATTGGCAAGAAGAATTCGAACTGGATTGAATCATGGATGCTCAACCTATAACTAAAGCAGGTTTGCGAAGCTTCGGACTGATAACAGGGGCAATTTTTATTGTTTTGTTTGGACTATTTTTCCCTTATATTCTTAACCGAGCATTTCCTGTTTGGCCTCGGGTTATCGCAGGGGTTTTATGGTTTTGCGCCCTGACGTTTCCCAACTCTCTACGCAGGGTCTATATTGTCTGGATGAAGGTGGGGGGCATTTTAGGCTGGATAAATACCAGGATAATTCTTGGAGCTATGTATTATCTTATGGTAACGCCCATGGGTGTCGTCATGCGCTTGATGGGTTATGATCCGATGGCAAAAAATTTAAATGAAAAACTGACTACGTTTCGAAAAGTTAAAGAGATTTTACCCAAAGAACATTTTGAGAGACCTTACTGATGCTGGACTTATTTCAAGATTTATGGGGATTCATGAAGGTCAGAAAAAAATTCTGGCTACTTCCTATCATCCTGATGCTTTTACTATTGGGAACTTTAATCGTTTTTACAGAAGGATCGGCAGTCGCTCCTTTTATATATACGCTTTTCTAGTCTAGCATCGCCCCGTTGTAATGGGCCACAATTCCGAAGAAAGTTCAGGGACTCATTCCTTTGAGGGTTTTCTTCCCCTTGTTTGTAATCCGTCTTCGCGAACTGATACAATCAGCGTGTCTGTGTCCTTACCAATTCAAAATCACTAAATTAAAAACCCCCTTGATGTATAAGCCCACTCCCCCCCCCCCTCAGACTCTAAGTAAAAGTTTGACCCTTTCAGCGCTCACCACAAACTATTTTAAATTTGTTTAAATTTAAATACACTTTCAAAAAAAATCGCCCCTGCATCCAATAAAGCGTTTTGGTTTCCCTTTCAAATCCGTTATAGTGCTGGCTTCTCGCTAAAATTGTTAATAAGGTGGACTGCGGATTTCCTTAACCTAATCTTGGTTGTTGGAATTTTCCGTTGGCCGGGTTCCAGTTGAGGCAATATGAAATGTTCTAATTGCGGTATCACTTTGTCCTTTTCCAATTCCTGCTCGGAATGCGGACTAAGCTTTAGCAATGTAGATTGGGCTCTCGATAGTGAAGAGAATTTTTCGCACCATGTCTCTGCATTCCGGAATGTCCATCACGGAGTTTCGGCAACACAAAGTGTAAAACCCTTCACCTGGCTTGCTCCCAGTCTCTTGAAGATTACAGATGCCCGGGATGATGTTCTTCGCAGCTCTGCCCTCCCCTGGAATCGCGTTTCGCTGAAAGAAATGCTTTTATTGACCAGCGGATTTCTCTTCATGTTCTATCTGCTCGCAACCAAGAGTATGTTGGGCGATGATTCCGTTGTTCTGGATCTGTTCCATAACACGAACCTGGTGTTTCACGAAGCTGGCCACTGGATTTTTGCCCTCTCTGGAAATATCATGATCGCCGTTTTTGGAGGAAGCCTGAACCAAATCCTGATTCCCCTAATCGTGACGGGAGCCTTCTGGATGGACCGCGATACGGCAGGGTTTGCATTCGGATTATTCTGGTGCTTTGAAAACTTTTTGGATGTCGCTTTCTATATCGCCGATGCTCGGGCGCTGGCTCTGCCTCTTTTAGGTGAGTTGGGTAAGGATGGACACGATTGGCATATTCTTCTAAGGCATTTTGGCTTGCTCGACCAGGATATCTTAATCGCTGAAAATGTTCACTTGATCGGATGGTTCGGTATGATAGCGGCTTGCGCTTGGTTTCTCAGTCGCTGGTGGGTGGACAACGCCCGCAAAAAGGCCCTGTGATTGTAAACTAAGAAAATTTTGCAAAAATGGAGATATTTCGGGGATCGTTCAATTGCAGATACAAGTGGCCCAGGTCATCCTTCAGATAACCCATAGGTCTCCACTTGGCGAGAATATCGCGCACCGGCCCGGTATTAACGCAGATAGGCCGAACAGAGAATTTAGCGATGGGTTCAGATTCGTAGTTTCTATCCATAAATAGGAGTTTACCAGAAACAGGGGAATATAGCGAGCAAACAGCATAGACTCCCTTGCCATTAAATTTTTCCCCTGTTGCACCAATTTTCAATTGTTCCAAACTAACAGTTGCATTAAGATCGGGAATGAACGACCCCGTTGCAAGCAGATGGGGACTCCTGGAAGAAGTTTCATTTAAAAGCCGTGGCAAGCCACGGGGAATTAAACCCACTGGTGGGGATGAATTGTTTATCACCGCCAACCTTGAGAAGAAAGGGATTGCCATGGGCAAGAGTATTTCATTTGGGGAATTTAATCGGCCGTTGGATTTGGGTCCGATCCTGGTCACATTGACCTGTCGGGAAGAAGGAGTGAACTGGACACCCGCCAAGGCCAAACTGATGGAACATTGGTATCGCAGGTTTTTATATTTAGTCCATTTGAATCCGGGAACGACCATCGTGCCGACTAAAGATATCGATACCTTCTGGCACACCCATATCCTCGACACAAAAAAATATATGGCCGATTGCGAAATTCTGCTTGGCCGCTACTTTCACCACTTCCCTTATTTCGGCATGCGCGGCGAGCAAGACCAACAAAACCTGCAAACCGCATTTGCGCAAACTGAAGATATATTCCACAAACAATTTGGTGAATCCCCGCTGTCCACAGGCATAGCCGATTGCGGTGCCTTGTGCAACGAACCGGAACCAAAATGCGAAGACAGTACCATGCAACCATGTCCGACCCAGTTTTGCAGACATGAGTAACGCCGCCTGACAAATCCTTCCAGCCATACACAAGCAGGCCCAAAATTTCTTGGGCCTGGATAGTCCCCCCCCTCCAGAACTGTGCCTATATTG
>Ga0114950_10002314_pt1 | contig 14596 bp, 10 predicted proteins | sample N075metaG_FD_83503 | JGI IMG/M metagenome (GOLD analysis project Ga0114950, IMG submission 83503) | Deep subsurface microbial communities from Kermadec Trench to uncover new lineages of life (NeLLi) - N075 metaG | ecosystem: Environmental > Aquatic > Marine > Ocean trench > Sediment | place... | reverse complement strand
TGATCGTCGGCCTAGCCCCGGCGGCGCACGGCTCCAATCGCACCGGCAGGATGTTTACCGGTGATCGCTCCGGTGACTGGCTCTATCGTGCTCTGTGCCGGGCCGGATTCGCCAACCAGGCGCGCTCGACCGACCTTGGCGATGGTCTCGAGCTTCGCGATGCCTACGTCACCGCGGGGGTTCGCTGCGCGCCGCCGGACAACAAGCCGACCACGGGTGAACGTGACGCCTGCCGTCCGTTCCTCGACCGAGAAATCGACCTGCTCGATGAGGGCGTCGGGATACGTTGCATCGTGCCCCTGGGACAGTTTGCCTACGACCACATACTGCGGATCTATCGCCAACGTGGCTACCAGGTGCCACGTCCCAAGCCACGTTTTGCCCACGGCGCCGAATTCGAGCTCGGGGTGTCCGAGGGCGTTGCTCCGGTGATGTTGGCGAGCTTTCACCCGAGCCAGCAGAACACCTTTACCGGGAGGCTCACCGAAGAGATGCTCGATGCCGTATTTGCACGGGCGCGAGAGCTCGTCGCCGGCTAGCCTGGATATCGTGCTCGCGCAGTCGTGAGCCGTTGAGATATGCGGGCTAGCTGCTGGGTAGCCGCGTGACCTCGTCGGCGTTGTGGGTTGGCGCCTGGCAGGCATAGTTTTCGCACAGGTAAAAGGTCGGTAGGTTGTCGACCATTTCCTTGCCCAATAGCAGCGGGACTTCTTCCGCGGCGCGCTCTAGGTCATCGATCTCGGGGTCCATGGCGACGATCAGGTCGTCGGGCCGGAACTGTCTCCACAGGGTTCGCAGGGCGGTGGAGAGCTCGGTAGATGCGGTTGGCCCGATGAGCGCGATCTCGCGCGGTGCGCGCAAGTAGTAGTCGACCGCCGCCAGCATGTGGGCGAAATTGCTCGGGGCTCGGTGGATTTGCTGCTGGGAGGAACGCAACAGGTCGACGCCGCGGCGCCCGTAGGCTTCTTCGCCGGTGAGGGTGTGGAGGCGCAGCAGAACGTTGGCTGCTACTGCATTACCCGACGGTGTTGCCCCGTCGTGGCCGGGCTTCATGCGGGCAATGAGCTGCTCGTGGTCCGAACCGGTGAAAAAAAATCCCGCTGCCGCGTCATCCCAGAACAGCTCGATCATTCGATCCGTCACCCAGCGCGCCCGCCTCAGCCACTCCATCTCGAAGGTAGTCTCGAAGAGCTCGATGAGCCCCCACGCCAGATTGGCGTGATCGTCGATGTAGGCCAGCAGCCGACTGCGGCCGTCGCGGTAGCTGTGCAGCAGACGATTGTCGACGATCATGGTCTCGACCAGGAAGGTGGCGCCGCGCCGGGCGGATGCAAGAAATCGATCGTCTCCGAGCACGCGATATCCTTTGGCCATGGCGGCGATCATGAGACCGTTCCAGTCGGTCAGGACCTTGTCGTCGAGCCCCGGATGCACCCGCCGGTTTCGTGCCTCGAGCAGGAGCGCACGCGCTCGTGCGAGCCGCAAGGCAAGCTCGTCCGGCTCGGTGCCGAGCTCTTGGTAGAATTCGCCGGCTGGCTTCGCCAGGTTGAGGATGTTGGAGCCCTCCCAGTTGCCGTCGGCGGTGACGTCGTAGACGGTGCAGAACGCTTCCGCGTCCGCCCCCAGGAGCGCCTCGATTTCCTCGCGTTGCCACACGTAGAACCTGCCCTCGGTGCCCTCGGAATCGGCATCCAGGGTCGAGTAGTAGCCGCCTTCCGGCCCCTGCATGTCGCGCACCACCCAGGCGAGTGTCTCGGTGGCGACGCGGCTGTATTCCTCGTGCCCGGTGAGTTGCGCCGCTTCGAGGTAGGCGATGGCCAGCAAGGCGTTGTCGTACAACATTTTTTCGAAGTGCGGCGCGAGCCAGCGATCGTCTGTCGAGTAGCGATGGAAACCGCCGCCCAGTTGGTCGTACACTCCGCCGTACGCCATGCGATCCAGAGACAGCGTTGCCATGTGCAGCACCTCGGCGTCTCTGTGGCGCCCGACGTAGCGCAACAGCAGGCTGATGGCCATGGGGTGAGGGAATTTCGGTGCCTGTGAGAAGCCGCCAAAGACGGGCTCGAAACGGAGGCGGTACTGCACGATCGCCGAATGGACCAACTCCGAGGTGAGCATCTCGTGGGACTCCGAGCTAGCCGCGCGCACACCGGCCTGAATGTTGGTGACGATGTCCTTGGAGGTTTCCTCAACGGCACTGCGCTCCTCATCGAATGACTGCCTGACGGCCTCTACGACACGGCGAAAACCGGGCATGCCGACGCGGTCTTCCGGGGGGAAGTAGGTGCCGCCGAAGAAAGGCTTGAGATCCGGTGTCAGAAAGACGGTAAGCGGCCAGCCCCCGTGCCCCGACATCACTTGCACTGCTGTCATGTAGATGTCGTCGAGATCGGGGCGCTCCTCACGGTCGACCTTGATACACACGAACTTCTCGTTCATCAGGGCGGCGATGTCTTCGTTCTCGAAAGACTCGCGCTCCATCACATGGCACCAGTGGCAAGCGGCGTAGCCGATGCTCAGGAGTATGGGCTGGTCTTCTTCGCGGGCGCGGGCGAGCGCTTCGGGTCCCCACGCGTACCAATCCACGGGATTGTGCGCGTGTTGCAACAAATAGGGACTGGTCTCTCTGGCGAGGCGGTTCGTCGGCCGAGGGTCGTTCATCAGCGTCAGCCTACCGTGCGGTGGGCCATCGCGCCCGCGCAGCCGTGACCCGTTGAGAAATGTGGGTTAGGCGCCTCAGGCTCATCGTTGACAAGTTTGCTGACCAGCGACCTAGCAAATGCCTCGGTGGGTTCGTAAATATGGGCTGCGGTTCGTTTCTTTCCTGTAGGAACGACCTCAAGTAAGGACCCAGGCAGGAAAAGAGTGCCGCCCGATCCCCATATTGAAGTGCTCGGCGGTGCAGAGCGCATCCTCATCGTCGACGACGAGCCCTACATCTGCGAAATCTTGTCGCGTTGGCTGGTGGACGAGGGCTACGTGTGCGACCAGGTCGAGGACGCGCAAGGCGCTTTGTGCACGCTTGCGGCGGGCGACTTCGAGCTAATGATCTCGGATATCCGCATGCCCGGTCGCTCTGGTCTCGAGCTTCTCGACGAAACTCGACGCGAGTATCCGGAACTCGCCGTCATCATGCTCACGGCCGTGGACGATCGCCAAACGGCAATCCGTACGCTGGCAGCCGGTGCCTACGGCTACGTCATCAAGCCCTTCGATCGCAACGAGTTGGTCATTTCCGTGGTCAACGCGCTCGAACGTCGACGCCTGACGATACTTAGCGCCGACTATCAGCACCAACTCGAGGAGGAGGTACGCCAACGAACCGAGCAGTTGCGCCGGCGGGAAGAGGAAATCGCCCTCCGCCTGGTGAGCGCTACGGAGCACCGTGATGCTGAGACCGGTGCCCACATCCGCAGGATCGGGCAATATTCGGAGATTCTCGCCGCAGCGCGCGGGTGGAGCCCCCGCGATGCAGAGGACATGCGCCTCGCCGCGCCCATGCACGATGTCGGCAAGATCGGCATCCCGGACCACATTCTGCTCAAGCCCGGGCCGCTGACCAGTGAGGAGTTCAGCGTCATCGAAAGCCACACGACAATGGGTGGGGAGATCCTCAACGACTCTCACGTTCCGTTGTTGCAACTGGCCTGCGAGATCGCGCTGACCCACCACGAGCGCTGGGATGGAGCGGGTTACCCGCGAGGGTTGGCGAGCCACCAAATTCCCGAGGCCGGACGCATCGTCGCGGTTGCGGACGTATACGATGCCCTGGTGCATTCGCGCATCTACCGGCCGGCGTTGCCAGAGGAGCAGGCTCTGCACCTCATGTCCGAAGCGCGGGGTCGACACTTCGATCCCGACGTCTTCGACACTTTCCTAGAAGTGCTCCCGGAGTTCCGACAGGTGCGGCGACACCTCGATAACGAACCGGTGACGGAAGAAGGGCTGCGCCAAGAGGCGTAGACGGATCAACGCGACTCGACCTCGGGATGGCCATGCGCGATGCGCACACTCCCTCATTGGGAGGACTAGGGGCACACAGAACAAGGCTCTTCCTAGCGGAAGTGATGGACTCGCTGACCGATGCGGTGATCGTTGCCGACATCGACAGCCTGCGCGTCGAGTACGCCAACGGATCGGTCCAGGATGCGTTCGGCTACCCGCCCGAAGCGCTCATCGGCGAGCCCATCGTGGTGCTGTACCCCGACGATGAAGGCGCCGTGGCCTTCCGGCGTGCGGTCGATGAGGCGCTGAGCGACGGCACTCCGGGCTTCCGTAGTGAGCAGGTTTTCGCGCGACGGGATGGGGTTCGCACTTGGACCGAGATGACGACCCGCCTGGTTCCCGAGCACGCGCCTGCGAAACTGGTGTGCGTTCTGCGCGACATCACCGAGCGCAAGCTCTGGGAAGACGCCCTGGTGCAGAACCACGCCCGACTGGAGTTGCTCAACAGCATTCTGAGTGGTGTCAAGCTCGGCATGTCAGTGGAGGCGGTGATCGATCTCACCCTCGAGCGGCTGAGCAAGCACTTCCCGGGCGTTCGCGTGAGCTACTGCACCGTCGACGACGGGGGCACATTGGTGGTCACCAATTCGGTCCACCCCGAGGTCATGCCGGCCCTGGCCGGCACCTCGAGGGATCTCAACCAATTCCCCCCCTACATGAGCTCACTGCGCGCCGGGGAAACAGTGGTGGTTGCCGACATGGAGAAGGAGCCCGAGGGCTATGCCGCGGTTATGGGGGCGGGCACCCGCGCCGCCCTGCACGTGCCCATGGAGTACGCCCAAGGACTCGTGGCGGTGATGTGCCTGGACTCCTCAGTGTCGCTCGCGTGGAGTATGCACGCCATCACCACGGCGACCGAGGTGGCTTCTCACCTGTCATTCGTGCTGAAGGACGCCGAGGCATCCACCACGCGCATGCAGCTCGAGGAGCAGCTAAGGCACTCACAGAAGATGGAAGCGGTGGGGCGTCTGGCGGGAGGCGTGGCGCACGACTTCAATAACATCTTGACGGGTATCTCGGGGTACGTGGAGTTGATCTTGGCACAGATCGACGAGCCGCAGGCGCGCCGTGACCTGGAACAGATCCGGCGGTTTTCCGACCGCGCGGCAGGGCTGACGCGCCAGTTGCTGGCCTTCAGCCGGCGCCAGCCGCTGCTGGTGTCCGCCGTCGACCTCAACGATCTGGTGCGCTCGACGTTGGGGTTGATCGGGCGGCTTATTGGCGAGGACGTCGATCTGCAGTTCGAGCCCGGCGCCGGGCTTGCCGTTGTGGAAGCAGACGCCGGGCAGATCGAGCAAGTGCTCATGAACCTCGCGGTGAACTCTCGCGACGCCATGCCGGGGGGCGGGCGGCTGCTCATCGAGACCTGCAACGTCTACCTGGATCACGACTACGCTCGAAGCCACAGCGCCGTGGATCCGGGTGAGTACGTCATGTTGTCGGTGTCGGATACGGGCATCGGCATGGACAGCGACAGTCAGGAGCGCATTTTTGAACCTTTCTTCACCACCAAGGAACAAGGAAAGGGCACCGGTCTCGGGCTCTCCACCGTCTACGGGATCGTGAAGCAGCACGAGGGCAGCATTTGGGTCTACAGCGAGCTGGGTCGGGGCACTTGCTTCAAGATCTACTTGCCGGTCTCCGGCGGGAAGCCGGTGGCCGAACCGGTCGATCAAAGTTGCCTGAGTGTGCCCCGCGGCGACGAGACCGTCCTGCTCGTCGAGGATGAGCCGCGGGTGCGGGATGCGGTAAAGCGGGCGTTGGAAAATTATGGCTACACAGTGTTGTCGGCGCTCCACCCAGACGAGGCGGCGACAGTGTTCGGGGAGAACGTCCGCAGCGTCGACATCTTACTTTCCGACGTCGTCATGCCGGGTTGCGATGGCATCCAACTGCACGACCGCTTGTGCGTGCGACGACCCGGCCTGCCGGTCTTGTTCATGTCCGGGTACACCGACCGCGCGATTCTCGAGGACGGCATTCTCAACCCCGGCGTTCCCTTCATCCAGAAGCCGTTTTCGCCCGCGCAGCTGGTGCGCAAGGTGCGCGCCGTGCTCGACGATTCCCTCGGTTAGCCCGTGACCCGTTGGGATATCCGGGCTAGCCTCCGGGCCCGCAGTAAGATTGCCTTGGGGGCCGCATTGCGGCGCGCCGCTTACGGCGGTAGCTTGAAAGCTCTACCTTCCCCCGGATCGCCAATCCACGATGTCAAAGACTCCAGCACCAGCACGATTCCTGCGTCCCCGTCCCCTGGTCTATCTCCTGGCGCTGATGTGCGTTAGTTCGGGAATCGCCTGGGGACAGCAACGCGAGGCAGATTTTCACGCCGATGTCCAAATGGTGCTGCTCCACATCGCCGTCATCGATCCGCGGGGCGGTGAAGTACCACCGCTGACGGTGGAAGACTTCACCATCTACGAGGACGGCACCAAGCAGAAGATCGAGTTGTTCGTCACCCCGACCGACGCGCCGCTGGATGTGGCGATGGTGCTGGATTCGAGCGCCAGCATGAGGCCGGTCGAGGTGTCCGCCCGCCGCGCGGCGATCACCTTTCTCAGCAAGATGGCGCCCGGCGACTGCATTTACGTGCTGCCGTGTTCCGACACTTCCGGGCCCGGCAGATGGGGGCGGTCCGGCGACCCGGAGTTGCGCGGGTTCATCGGTTCGATCCGCGCCAACGGAGGAACCGCGTTGCACGACGCCCTACTCGAAGGGATCGCCCAGCTCGAGCGCGCCAACGGCAACGAGTTGGTTGAGCTGGCGAACGAGGTCGATGGCCCCCCGGTGGACGAAGACCTGCTCCCCGAGCAAACGACCGCCCTGCCGGAGGAGGTCGCTGCGCCGGTAACTTCTCCTCGATCGCCGCAACGAGCACCCACGGTTGTTCTCCCGCCGCGCCGGACGTCGCTGCTCAGCCAGGTCGACGAAGCGGTCCGCAACCTCGATCTGCACACGCCACTTCCGGTGCGTGGCTGCGGTGAGCCGCTGCCCGAGGGGGCAGCAACCACCGCTGCGAACGCGCGCCGAAAGGCGCTGATCCTCCTCAGCGACGGCGCCGACATGAATAGCAAAGCGAGTTTTTACGACGCCCTCGGTGCCGCCCGCGCCGCTAGTGTCCCGGTCTTCCCCGTCGCCATGGGCTACGCCAACGACGAACCGACCTTGAAGGATGAACTCGCCGAGCTGGCCCGCGCTACGGGTGGCCGCATGATCGAGAGCACCGGGCCGGGAGAGTTGGGCGCCTCCTACGACGAGGTCGTGGCGCTGCTACGCTCGTACTATCTGATCGGATACGATCCGCGCGCCGTCCCCACCCCCGAGGGCACTGTGATCGGGGGCGAGCCCCGCTGGCACGACGTGCGCGTCGATCTTCGCCGCCCGAACTTCGAGTCCCTGGTGCGTCCAGGCTACTACCGCTGAACGATAACCTGCAGGTCTCAACGGGGTCGCGCAACCGTGATCCGTTGAGACCTGCGGGTGGATACCGGAGGCGGGTTACTTCGCTTCGCCTTGCTCGCCGTTCGACGCCGGGATTCCTAGACGGTGCGTCATGGCCACGAAGGTTGTGTACTTGAGGCCAAGCGCTCTCGCGGCTCGTGTCATCACACCGTCGGTTTCTTCGAGTGCCCGGGTTATCAGCTCTCGCTTGTGGCGCAGGATCGAATCCTCGAAGGACGACATGAGTTCCGGCTCGGGTGCGGAGCGTAGGGCTGACGCCGCGCGCGGCGAGTGGGCCCCGGTGGCTTCCTCCGGAGACGTCGGAACCAGCGCGAGGTACACCCTGGAACCACAATCCGGGCAGGCCAGCGCGACGCCCTCGGGCGAGGGTGAGGCCAGGGGTGCCCGTGGAATGATCTCCTGCACGTCGGGCTCGCTCCAGGTGCGCGGACGCGGTACCGGGCCCGCCCAAGTCGGGTGGGTTGCGGCGCTTATTGCTCGAACAGGGGAGCGGGATCCAGTGTAGCCGTGTGCCATGATCCCATCCTTCCGGTCGCGGGGAGCATCGGAAGTAAGCTGTGCTGCCCCTTAAGACGGTCTCAGAGGCGAGAAAGTTGCATGGGTCGGCAGATTTTCAGGTTGCCGGCGCGCGGCGCTGTATTGTGGCCGACACCCTTCCTCGCGCTCGCGCAGCCGTGACCCGTTGAGATATCCAGGCTAGCCGGGTCGAGGGGCTTTCTTGTTTTGCCGCTGGCTGGTCCAGGCGTTGCTTGCGGCGAACAGGCCGGCGACAGCGAGGATGGCGGTTAGCCCGGCCCGCGGCCAGCTAATCCCGGCGAAGAAGAGAATCCACGCAAAGGCAGCGTTATAGACGCCGTAGAGAGCGGCGTATGCGGTGGTCAGGTGCGGCGAGACCGCCATCCATGCCACTGCCACCGTAACCAAGCCGGCGAAGAGCATGGACAGTCCGTTGAGGTCGTTGGTGGCGCGGGTGGTGGCGTTGGCGACCAGCTCGCCGCGGCTGGCGAAATGCCACAGCGCCAGTAACACGGAAAGGACGCCCGTGACGAAGAGAATGAGGCGAGGCTGGGTGAGGCCGACCGGTGCTTTCATGGCTTTCCTGGAGAATCGTGCATTGGCGGTGGCCGGAGCGATAGGGCAGCGTCTGCGGCGTTGCGCCGCCGGAGCGATAAGGCAAGCGTCTGCGGCGTTGCGCTTGATCAGGCTCCCTACGCCGTACTTATAGTACGACTCTGGGATCCCTCACGGCGCGCGCCTTGCATCCACTACCTTCTCGCTCCGGCTGGAGAGAGGCGGGCGCCGGCGGCTTGGGAGCTTTTTGGGCTTTCCGAAAGGGTGAGGGCGGCGGTTTGGAGGCTTCCTGTTTTTCTATTTCCCGCCACCCACCCCCGCCGGGCGCTGCCTACGGTAGCGCCCCTGCCCGTTCGTTGCCAAAGGAATAGCCCGCATTTCTCAACGGGTCGCGAAGGGGGCTCAGCCGCCCCGCAACGAGGCTACCGCCGTACCGACTGCGCGCAGCCATGGCTCCGGGTACAGACCGATTGCCAGGACGACGGCGACCAGAGCGATGAGGGCCACCATGCTGCCGAGGGGCGCAGCAGGGGTGGCGGGCGCTTGCCCCGGGGCGCGCTGAGCACCCGCATCGTCCGTCGTTGGCTGCATGTACAGCACCACCAGGATGCGTAGGTAGTAGTAGATGGCGACCCCGGAAGCCAGCACCATGGCGAGGGCGAGACTCGTTCTCCCGGCCACGACGGCGGCCCGGAGCACGGCGAACTTGGCAAGGAAGCCGCCGGTCGGTGGAACGCCCGCGAGAGACAGCAGCATGATGCTGAACACCGCCGCCAGCATGGGCCGAGTGCGTCCCAGCCCGCGGTAGTCGGCGAGATCGTCGGCGTCGGTGGCCGCCTCGGCCGACAGTACCGAGACCACTCCGAACACTCCCAGCGTGGTCACCACGTAGGTGATGATGTAGAAGACAACGGCTTCGTGGCCGACCGTTCCTCCGGCCGCCAGGGCGACGAATATATAGCCGATGTGCGCTACCGAAGAGTAGGCAAGCAGCCGTTTGACGTCGGTTTGCAGCAACGCCAGCAGGTTGCCGCCGAGCATGGTGGCGACGGCGAGCACCGCCAGCAGGGAGGCGAGTGAAGTTCCTCCCCCCGGGATGCCGGCGAGAATGCGCAGCAATACGGCGATAACCGCGCCTTTCGACCCCGTGGCGATCAAGGCTGTGACCGGTGCCGGCGCCCCCTGGTAGACGTCGGGCGACCACATGTGGAACGGTACCAGCGCGAGCTTGAAAGCGAACCCGACGAGCAGCATGAGTGCTCCGGCGACGGCCCAGGTCGCCTCCGGCGAGTCCATCGAGCCGAGCAGGCGGGCGGCGCTCGCCGTCACCGAAGACAGCACCAGGGAGCCCGTGGCAGCGTACAGCAGGGCGATGCCGAAGAGCAGGAACCCGGAGGCCATCGCGGCGAGGATGAGGTATTTGGCGGCAGCTTCCAGCGATGGTCGCTCGCTACGCAAATAGCCGATTAGTACATACAGCGACACGGTGAGGGTTTCGAGGCCCAGAAAGAGCGAAGCGAAATGGGTGCTGCAGGCGAGGACGCCCATCCCTACCGTGGCGAACAGCAGCAAGGTGTAATAAGCCTCGCCGCTGCAACGTCGCGCCCGGAGGTAGGGGCGCGAGACGATCACCAGGATCCCAGTGGCGGAAAACAGCAGCGTAAGGAACAGAATCGCGTAGCTGTCGACGCGCAACAATGGTGTCACGTCACGTGGAGCGTAGGGCCGCACGCCGAGGATCGCAACGAGGGCCAGCCCGATGCCGGCGATGGCCAGACGATGCAGCGTCTCGCGGCGGGCGCCGAAGGCGCCGGCGAGCATCGTTGCGGTGCCGGCCACGGCGACGATGATGAGCGGCGAGAGGACCAGCAGGTCGTGCGCGTTCATGGTCGCCTGCTCCCGCCGCCCGCGAGCCCGGACGCCTCCTTCTCCTTGCCCTTCTCAACGGCTCGGGGCTCAGGGCCTTCCTCGGCCAGCATGGCGGTGCGCCTGCGGCCGCGCATGAGTTCGGGGTCGGCGGGCTCGTAGCGAACGTCGTGGGCGACCAGTTCGGCGAGCGTCGACCGGCTGCTGTCGAGTGCCGGTTGTGGGTAGAGCCCGAGGACCAGCACCAGCAACGCGAGTACGCCGAGAAGCAGCAGTTCGCGGCGGTCGAGGTCGGCGAGGGCCACGAGCGAGCGCGAGGAGCCGTGAAACAAGCGTTGCATGAGCTCGAGCATTGCCACGGTGCCCAGGACGATGCCGATCACCGCAACGGCGACCAGCCCGGGTGCTGCGGAAAAGCTGCCGAGGAGCGCCAGGAATTCGCCGATGAAGTTGCCCATTCCCGGGACGCCGACGGAGGCGAGCACGAACAGGAGTGCGAATCCGGACAGTCGCGGTAGGCGCTCCCACAAGCCGCCGAGCGCGCTGAGTTCCCGTGTCTGGAGGCGCGCGTGGATCATGCCGGCAATGGCGAACAAGGCCCCGGTCGCGAGCCCGTGGGCGAGCATCAGAACCACCGCGCCCTGCAGCGAGGTGAGGCGCCAGGCGGCGACGGCGAGGACGACGAACCCCATGTGAGAGACGCTGGTATAGGCGATCAGGCGTTTCATGTCGGTCTGCCGGTAGGCGAGCACAGCGCCGTAGATAATGCCGATCACGCCGACCACGGCGATGGGTCCCGCCAGCGATGCCGCGGCTCCCGGAAACAGCGGCACGGCGAAGCGAATGAGGCCGTAGCCGCCGGTTTTGAGCAACAAGCCGGCGAGCAAGACGCTGCCGGCGGTGGGCGCCTGGGTGTGCGCGTCGGGTAGCCAGCCATGGAACGGAAACAGCGGCAGCTTGACGGCGAAGGCCACGAAGAATCCGAGGAACAACCACTGCGCCGTGCTGGCCTCGAGCGGTGTGCCCAGCAACTCCAGGTAGTCGGTGGTGAAAACCCCGTTCGCCTGCGCGTGCGCGTAGTAGAGGCCGATGATGGCGACCAACAGCAGCAGGCCGCTGGCCATCGTGAAGATGACGAACTTGATAGCGGCGGCGACGCGCCGCTCGTGGCCCCAAATGCCGATGAGGAAATACATCGGCACCAGCATCAGCTCCCAGAAGAAGTAGAAGAGGAAGAGGTCGAAGGCCAGGAACACGCCCATGATCCCCGACAGGGTGGCCAGCACGCAGAGGTAGTGGAGCCCGGGCGCACGCTCGATCTCCCGCCAGGACACCAGCACGGCGATGCAGCCGAGCAGTCCGGAGAGCACAACGAAGAGCAGGTTCAGCCCGTCGAGCGCCAGGTGGTATTCGACGCCGAGGCTTGGGATCCACGCAGCTCTCTGCTCCAGCACCGGAGTAGCGCTTGCTGCTGCGGCGTCACCGACGGTGAACCACAGCGTCAGCGACAACGCGAAGGTAGCGATGGCGCCGCCCAGCGCCACCCAACGCGCCGCGCTTTCGGCGTGGCGCCCGACCAACCATGCCAGGACGCCGCCCAGCAACGGTAGGGCGATCAGCGCGCTCAGTGTCACCGGCGGCATCGAGTTACCTCCACATCCACGACAGCAGAATGAGAATCAAGCCCAGCACCATGCTGGCCGCGTAGGTGCGCATGCGGCCGCCCTGGGTAAGCACCAGCAGGTAGTGCGCCAAGCGAACGGAACCGGCGACCAACGCCACACCGTCGTCGACCGGGTCGTGACGCAGCCACCGCGACAGGGCCCGGTACGGCCGCACCAGCACCAACGCGTAGAACGCGTCGGCCCCCCAGCCAGCGCGCAGGATTTCGGCGATTGCTCGGCCCGCCGGCGAGACCGCGAGGCGTTTCGTCCACGCCGGCCGCAATACGTACAAGTGATACGCCATCATCATGCCGAGCAACGCCAGCGCGGCGGCGACTGCCTGCAGGGTGAGCTCGGCGCGGTGAGCTGCCTCGACGGAGCCCAGCGTCACGCCCGCACCGAGGCCGTAGCGCTGCTCGGCGCCGGCGAAGACCGGGTGCAGGAACTCGCTCACCGCGTGGTACCCGCCGAGGGTCTCGGGCATCTCCAGGAAACCGATGAGCAGCGACCCCGCCGCCAGCGCCACCAGCGGGTACAACATCAGGTCGCGCGGGCGGTGAATGTCCTGTTGGGCAGCCTCACCGGCGGGCCCGGAGAAAATCATGAAGTACCAACGGAACGCATAGAGAGAGGTCAGCCCGGCGGTAACCAGCAACAACAGCAGCAAGCCGGGACGCACCAGTGGCGGCTGCAGAGTTGCCCAGAGGATGGCGTCCTTCGAATAGAACCCGGAGGTTATCAACGGTAGTCCGGCCAGCGACGCCACCCCGACGGCCGCCACTGCGGCGGTGCCCGGCAGAGCGCGGCTGCGGCGTAGTCCTCCCATGCGACGAATATCGGTCTCGTGCACACAGTGGGTGACGTTGCCGGCGCTGAGAAACAACAGTGCCTTGAAAAAGGCGTGCGTGAAGAAGTGAAACATCGCCGCCGCGAAACCGCCCACGCCGAGGGCGACGAACATGAAACCGATCTGGCTGATGGTGGAGTAGGCGAGGATTCGCTTGATGTCGTTTTGGAACAGTGCTGCACAGGCGGCGAAGAACGCGGTCAACCCGCCGACGCTGGCGACCAGGGCGAGCACCCCGGGCGCCAGCAGGAAAAGCTCGTGGGTGCGCGCGATGAGGTAAACGCCGGCGGTCACCATGGTGGCGGCGTGCAGTAGTGCGCTCACCGGGGTGGGGCCGGCCATGGCATCTGGCAGCCAGGTTTGCAGCGGCACCTGGGCCGACTTGCCGATGGCACCGGCGAGCAGCAACAGGGCGATGAGGGTGGCCATCGAGCTCCCGGCGGGCCAGCTGGCGCGGGCCGCCTCCACCACCGCGTCGATGCGCAAGGTGCCGAGTTCGAGGGCGATCATCAACACGGCGAGCATCAGGGCGGCATCCCCGATGCGGGTGACGATGAAGGCCTTACGGCCCGCGGCCCCGTTGGCGGGGTCCTTGTACCAGAAGCCGATGAGCAGATACGAACACACGCCCACGCCTTCCCAGCCGAGGTACAGCAGCAGCAGGTTGTCGGCCAGCACCAGGGTAAGCATGGCGGCCACAAACAGGCTCATGTAACAAAAGAAACGCCCGTAGTCGCTTTCGTCCGCCATGTATGCCGCGGCGTACAGAAAGATCAGGAAACCGACGCCGGTGATTACCAGCACCATCAGCGCGGCGAGCGCATCGAGCTTGAAGGCGACATCTACGCTGAGGTCGCCGACGGTGAACCAGGTGTAGAGGTGTTCGGACACGAAAACTGCGCCGTCCGCCGTGCGCTCGACCTCGGCCGCCTCCTCCGACGACGCTAGTCCGGGGAACGCATCGGCGAACAGCGGCGCGCTATTGGTCGCGGCGACCAAGCAGCTCAGCAACAGCGCGGCGCAGGCGATCGCCCCGATCAAGTTCCTCCCCAGGCGCCCTCCGGCCACCGCCAGCAGGACACCGATGGCCAGCGGGGCGGCGATCATCGTCCACATGGGCATCATGAGGGGCGCTCCAAGGTCAGCCTCTCAGCATGTCGAGGCCGTCGGCGTCGAGGCTCGACGCGCAGCGGTAGATCTGCAGGATGAGCGCCAGCCCCACCGCGACCTCGGCGGCGGCCATGGCCATGATGAAGATGACGAACACCTGCCCGTCGGGTTGTTCCCAACGGGCGCCGGCGCCGACGAAGGCGAGCGCTGCCCCGTTGAGCATCACCTCGAGCGACAGCAGCATGAACAGCAGGTTGCGCCGCAGCAGGATGCCGAAGGTGCCGATACACACCAGCATCGCCGCCACGATGAGCACGTGGCCCGTCGGTACGGCGGCCATCACTCACCTGCTCCGAGGTAATAGGCGCCGACCAGCCCGGCGAGGAGAAGAATCGAGGTCAGCTCGACGCCGATCAGGTAGGTGGTAAAGAGCGCCGCGCCGACCTCGCGAGGACCGATGGTGGTGGCATCGACGGCCTGGCTGGTGGACATACGCTCCAGGGACTGGACTACCAGCCTCGTCGCAGCCTGTTCCGCCTCCTGGCGGGTCTCCTCCTGTACCTTGCGCAGGTAG
>Ga0114950_10002305_pt1 | contig 14612 bp, 10 predicted proteins | sample N075metaG_FD_83503 | JGI IMG/M metagenome (GOLD analysis project Ga0114950, IMG submission 83503) | Deep subsurface microbial communities from Kermadec Trench to uncover new lineages of life (NeLLi) - N075 metaG | ecosystem: Environmental > Aquatic > Marine > Ocean trench > Sediment | place... | reverse complement strand
GCAGAACTCGCAACAATCGCCAGACCTTATGCAAGAGCAGCTTTTTCGACTGCCTTGGATCAAAGTCAAGGTCTACAGGACTGGTCAACAATGCTTGCGGTACTTGCCGCAGCCTCGAGCGAAAAAGTAGTTATTGAAGCGCTGGACAACCCATTACTTTCGGGTAAAGCCGAGGCTGGTTTGCTGATCAGGCTGCTTGGAGATGAACTCTCTACGGAAGCACAAAATTTTGTCAAGGTGCTCGCTGGCTACGGCCGGATTAAAGTTTTACCTCAAATAACGGAAATGTTTGAACTGCTAAAGACTAACCACGAAAAGACAGTGGAGGTCGAAATTGCCAGTGCGTATGAACTAAACGATAGCGAAAAGGCTTCTTTGTCAGACGCGTTGAAAAAAAGATTGCAACGAAATATCAATCTGAAAACGACAGTTGACGCAAATTTATTAGGGGGGGTTGTCATTAAGGCGGAAGGCACCGTCATTGATAATTCTGTAAGAGGTAAGTTACAAAAAATGTCTCATGCCTTGATTTAGCAAGGAAGAATTTAACAAGGACCGAGAAAGTGTTTCCTGAACAGGAAACGATCAAAATTGGAAATAATCATCGCTGGAAACAGCATCGTACATTTTTTTACAAGAACCAAACCTAACAATTCCCCGGGGAACAGAAAATGCAACAACTGAATCCTTCCGAAATTAGCGATATCATCAAGCAAAGAATTGAAAATCTTGATGTGTCTGCTGAGGCTCGTAATGAAGGTACGATTGTCAGTGTATCTGACGGTATCGTGCGTATTCACGGACTGGCTGATGTACAAAATGGGGAAATGATCGAATTTCCCGATAATCTTTTCGGCTTTGCGCTGAATCTCGAAAGGGATTCGGTCGGAGCAGTGGTCATGGGTGACTACAAATCTCTCAGGGAAGGCCAGATCGCAAAGTGCACGGGCAGGATTCTGGAAGTGCCGACCGGACCAGAATTACTTGGCCGGGTCGTGGATGCGCTGGGCAATCCCATTGACGGTAAGGGACCCTTGAATGCTTCAAGTAGATCCCCGGTAGAAAAAGTTGCTCCCGGTGTAATTGCCAGGCAACACGTTAATGAGCCGGTACAAACCGGGTTAAAATGTATCGACTCTATGATCCCGGTAGGCCGGGGCCAGCGAGAACTGATTATTGGAGACAGGCAGACCGGTAAGACTGCCATTGCGATTGACGCCATTATTAACCAGAAGGACACAGGCATTAAGTGTATCTATGTGGCCATTGGGCAAAAACTGTCATCTGTGGCCAACGTGGTACAAACGTTGGAAGAACATGGCGCGATGGAGAACACGATTGTCGTCGTCGCGGGTGCAGCAGATCCCGCACCCATGCAGTATATGTCGCCCTATTCTGGTTGTGCCATGGGGGAGTATTTTCGCGACCGCGGCGAAGATGCGTTGATCGTCTATGATGATCTGACAAAACAGGCATGGGCCTATCGACAGGTTTCACTGTTGTTACGTCGCCCGCCAGGGCGAGAAGCCTACCCGGGTGACGTCTTTTACCTGCACTCACGACTGCTGGAAAGAGCAGCAAGGGTCAATGTAGATTATGTTGAAAAATTTACCGGGGGTGAGGTAAAAGGGCGGACCGGTTCACTGACAGCATTACCGATTATTGAAACGCAGGCTGGTGACGTTTCTGCATTTGTACCGACGAATGTGATTTCAATTACGGATGGCCAGATATTCCTGGAATCAGACAAGTTTAATGCCGGTGAGCGACCCGCCATGAATCCCGGAATCTCGGTATCCCGGGTGGGTGGAGATGCCCAGGTTAAGTTCATGTCCAAGATTTCAGGTGGTATCAAACTCGCTCTGGCCCAGTATCGGGAACTGGCTGCCTTCTCGCAATTTGCATCCGATCTCGATGAAGCAACCAGACGGCAGCTTGAACATGGTGAGCGAATCAACGAGCTGATGAAGCAAAAACAATATGCGCCCATGTCGGTAGCTGAAATGGGGATTGTCCTGTTTGCTGCCAATGAAGGGTTTCTGCAGGATGTTGAAGTTGCCAAGGTCCTGGATTTTGAATCTGCACTGATTAGTTACATGAATTCTGAACATGCAGATTTTATGAAAGAAGTGAACGAGCAGGGTGCTTATACCGATGAAATTGTTGAGAGTATGCAGAAAGCACTCGAAACGTTTAAATCGACTCAAACCTGGTAATTAGTAACAGGCAATAGCTTCCTGCAAGGTCGCTTTTGCCAGGAAGCTTTAAATGAGGGACACATGGCGAACACCAAAGAACTTCGAAAACAAATAGGTAGCATCAAGAATACGCAGAAAATCACCCGTGCGATGGAGATGGTGGCTGCAAGCAAGATGCGAAAAGCACAGGAACGGATGTCTCGAGGACGGCCATATTCTGACCAGATTCGTGCCGTAATTGGTCATGTTGCCAATGCTTCACCAGAATACCGGCATCAATTTCAGGTGGAAAGAGAAGTCAAGCGTGTGGGTTTTATCGTGATAACCACGGATAAGGGATTATGTGGTGGTTTGAATGTAAACCTGCTCAAAAAGACCGTGGCTAGCATCAAGGAGTGGGTTGACCAGGAGATAGAAGTTGATCTTTGTCTTATTGGTAACAAGGGCGTGCAGTTCTTCAGGAGTTACGGCGGCAATGTCGTGGCGGCCAGTAGTCATGTGAGCGAAAATCCTGCCATTACCGATTTGATTGGTAGCATCAAGGTTATGTTGGATGCTTTTGAAGAAGGCAAGATTGACAAGATTTTTCTTGCAAACAACCTGTTTGTTAACACCATGACACAAACGCCGATGATTAATCAGCTTGTTCCTCTCACACATATCGAAGACGACAGTTTGAATCGGCGCTGGGACTACATCTATGAGCCTGATGCAAGAGAGCTGATTGAAGGACTCATCGCGCGCTATCTGGAATCCCAGGTGTATCAGGCAGTAGTAGAAAATGTGGCCTGTGAGCAAGCCGCAAAGATGATCGCAATGAAAAGCGCCACCGATAATGCGGGCGATTTAGTCGATGAGTTGGAACTCATCATGAACAATGCTCGCCAGGCAGCGATTACACAGGAATTATCAGAAATAGTTGGTGGTGCGGCGGCGGTATAGCCAAAAGCATCAACTAAAGAATTTTATCAAGGGGATAAAACAATGGGTAGCGGACGTATCGTACAAATCATTGGTGCGGTAATCGATGTAGAGTTTCCTCGGGAAGAAGTGCCACGGGTGTATGAAGCACTGGTGGTTGATGAAAAAGACCTCACCCTGGAAGTACAACAGCTACTTGGTGATGGCGTTGTCAGGACCATTGCGATGGGTAGTTCTGAAGGAATTAGCCGGGGTCTTGAAGTAACCAGTACAAAAAGTCCGATTACAGTTCCGGTTGGTGAAGAGACACTTGGCCGGATTATGGACGTGTTGGGCAATCCAATCGATGAGAAGGGCCCGATCGGCGAAAAAAAGCGTATGCCAATTCACCGAAAGCCGCCTTCATATGAGGATCAGGCTGGAGGTAGGGATCTCCTGGAAACCGGCGTCAAGGTCATCGACCTGATTTGTCCGTTTGCCAAAGGCGGTAAGGTTGGATTATTTGGTGGAGCGGGCGTCGGTAAGACAGTGACCATGCTGGAACTGATCCATAATATTGCACGGGAACACAGTGGCTTGTCAGTATTTGCGGGAGTTGGTGAAAGAACAAGGGAAGGCAATGACTTCTACCATGAAATGCAGGAAGCAGGTGTCATTGACAAGATTTCCATGGTGTTCGGCCAAATGAATGAGCCACCCGGAAACAGGCTTCGTGTTGCCTTGTCAGGATTGACGATGGCCGAGCAATTTCGGGATGACGGCAAAGACGTACTGCTATTCATTGACAATATTTATCGTTACACCCTGGCTGGAACTGAAGTTTCAGCACTGCTTGGTCGAATGCCATCGGCAGTTGGTTATCAACCAACGCTGGCAGAGGAGATGGGTGTACTGCAAGAACGCATCACAACGACCAAGGATGGATCCATTACTTCAATACAGGCAGTTTATGTTCCGGCTGATGATTTAACTGATCCATCGCCAGCGACGACGTTTGCGCATCTTGACTCCACCGTAACGCTTTCCCGGGATATTGCGTCACTCGGTATTTATCCAGCGGTGGATCCGCTTGATTCAACTTCCAGGCAGTTGGATCCCCTGGTTGTAGGCGATGAGCATTACGACGTCGCCCAGGGCGTACAGAGAGTATTGCAGAAATATAAAGAGCTGAAAGATATTATCGCCATCCTTGGTATGGATGAGTTGTCAGAAGAGGATAAGTTGACAGTCTATCGAGCACGCAAAATCAGCCAGTTCTTCTCGCAACCTATGCACGTGGCGGAAGTGTTTACGGGTCAACCAGGGGTCTATGTTCCACTGGTCGATACGATTCGCAGCTTTAAAGGAATTCTTGAAGGTGAGAATGATGACCTTCCTGAAGCGGCATTTAGCATGGTCGGTAATATTGAGCAGGCTGTAGAGAAGGCGAAGACCCTCTAGGTGTCTTTACTCCAGGAGCCGCTGAGGGCTCTTTACAGGCAGAGCCGCTGAGGGCTCCAGGACAGACTATTATGGCATCGACAGTACTTTGCAGTATCGTTAGCGCGGAGCGGGAAATATTTTCCGGCCAGGTCGAAATGGTTGTGGCCACGGGCACGAATGGTGAACTGGGTATATTGCCGGGACATGCACCACTGTTGAGTGGGGTGAAGCCTGGGCCCGTCCGGTTGATCCTGGAAGGTGGTGAAGAAGAAGTCTTTTTTGCTTCCGGTGGATACATTGAAGTTCAACCAACTTCCATTACGATTCTTGCAGATACAGCGGTTCGTGCAGATGACATCGATGAGGCCGCCGCCCTTGAAGCACAGAAAAAAGCGGAACGGGAACTGCAGGACCAGAAGTCGGATGTAGACTTTGCCAGGGTTGCTTCAGACTTGCAGGAGCAGGCAGCCATGTTGAGGACGATCCGAAAACACAGGGAACAAAAAAAGTAGCCAGCAATAAAAGGCCTGCAAAAGAAGCCTTCAAAAGGGGCCAGGTACATTTTTTCCATCTGAAAAATGTACCTGGCCCCTTTTTTATTCCCTTTTTTATTCCTGTTTTTTATTAATATAGAGGTAAACTTGATTAATGCCTGATCAACAGATTGAAGTCTGTATTCTTGCCGCCGGGATGGGTAGCAGAATGCATTCCAGTCACCCCAAGGTGTTACAAATACTGGCAGGTCGCCCCTTGCTCGGTCATATTCTCGATACCCTGGCATTGCTGGATTCGGTACGGGTTCATGTCGTCATTGGTCAGGAAGCAGATCAGGTTCGGCAAGCCTTCTTAAATAGAGAAAATGTGAACTGGGTAATGCAAGAAGAGCGGCGGGGAACGGGTCATGCTGTCATGCAGGCCGCCAGCTACTTTTCCGCTGATTCTCGCGTGCTCATATTGCTTGGTGATGCACCCTTGATCTCAATCGAGACAGTGGACGCCATGCTGAAACTGGACTGTGATCTGGGCATCTTGAGTGTGGATGTAGAGGATCCTTATAACTATGGCAGAATACTAAGAGATGCAGGTGCAAACGTCATAGCCATCGTTGAGGAGCGTGATGCGACAGAACAACAGAAAAAGATCAGGGAGATAAACACGGGTGGTATGGTGGCGAGTGCCCGTTTGTTGAAAGACTGGTTGTCGAAGCTGAATTGCAATAATGACCAGGGTGAGTATCTGCTGACGGACATTGTTGCGCTGGCAGCTAAAGGTAATTGCGTCGTAACTGCTTATAAGGCGAGGGAGGCGATGGAAGTGGCTGGTATTAATACATTTGAACAATTGGCTTCACTGGAAAGTGAATTACAGCTGAAGAATGCCCGGGACTTGATGGCAAAAGGTGTGCATATCATCGATCCCTCGAGATTTGACCTTCGCGGTGAAGTAATCGTTGGCAAGGATGTGGTGATAGACATCAATGTGATTATTGAGGGAAAGGTAGAATTGGCAGATGGCGTCACCATCGGCCCTAACTGCGTTATCAAGGACAGCAGAATAGGAGCGAATTCTACAATTAAAGCCAATTCGCTGATCGATGAGACGATAATTGATACCAATTGTAGCGTGGGACCTTTTTCAAGGCTGAGACCCGGGACCCATCTGAAAAATGAGGTCGCCGTCGGTAATTTTGTTGAGGTTAAAAAGAGTACGCTGGGCGAGGGAAGCAAAGCAAGCCATCTTGCTTATCTTGGAGACAGCACCATCGGTCGCGCTGTTAATATTGGTGCAGGAACGATCACCTGTAACTACGATGGCGTAAACAAATATGAGACGCATATCGGGGATAATGTCTTCGTTGGCTCCAATTCATCACTGGTCGCACCCGTGATGATAGGAGAGGGAACAACAATAGGCGCGGGTTCAACAATTACCAGGGATGTTGAGCCTGGTGTACTCGCTATTGGTCGTGGCAAGCAAAAAATTATCACCAACTGGCAGCGGCCGACCAGGAAGAAGTAAGCTGGATTCTTTGTATTTGGAATAGGTTTTAAAGATATGTGTGGAATAGTGGGCGCGGTGACAAGGCGCGATGTAACGGGGATTTTGTTGGAAGGCCTGCAACGGCTGGAATACAGAGGTTACGATTCTGCGGGTCTATCTGTCTATGACCAGGCGGCAGGGTTACAGCAAATTCGAAAGGTGGGTAAGGTAAGTGAACTTAAAAACGCATGCCGATCCGCCCAGCCAAAAGGGAATGTCGGTATTGCTCATACTCGCTGGGCGACACACGGTAAACCAACAGTAGAAAATGCGCATCCGCATATGTCTGGTAACAAGGTAAGTGTGGTGCACAATGGAATCGTTGAAAATCATGAAGTGCTTAGAGTGGAACTGCAAGAACTGGGGTTTACCTTTCTGTCAGAAACTGACACTGAAGTTATCGCTCACCTGCTTGCAGCAGAAATCTCGGCCAGTGGAGATTTTCGAAGTGGTGTTGATCGCACCCTGAATAAACTTGAAGGTGCCTTTGCCATTGCAGTCCAACATAGTGACTATCCGGATGTGCTGGTCGCTGCAAGGGTAGGCAGTCCGCTGGTCATCGGCCTTGGAATTGGTGAAAACTATATTGCATCGGATCCCCAGGCGCTCAGACCTGTCACCGATCGTTTTATTTTCCTCGAAGAGGGTGAAGTCGTCGAAGTGACCGCCGATAAAGTTTCTATTTTCGGTCACAACAGTGATTCTATCGACAGTCGAACGGTGAAACTCGATGAAAGACGAGACGCCGGTGATAAGGGCGACTACCGTCACTATATGTTGAAAGAAATCTACGAACAGCCTGAAACAGTGAGGCAGACCCTTGAGGGTCGAATGACGGATAAGCACGTTCTTGATCATGCATTTGGCGCAGGTGCCAGCGATATGTTCAAGAAGGTGAAGGCTGTCCAAATAGTGGCTTGTGGCAGCAGTTTTTATACAGGGTTGGTTGCCAGATACTGGATGGAGCAATTTGCCGGTCTTCCTTGCAGTGTAGAAGTAGCCAGTGAACTACGTTACCGAAAAGTTGCAGTCTTAAAGGATACGCTACTGGTGACAATATCCCAATCAGGCGAAACTGCCGACACCCTTGCTGCATTACGAAATGCCCGTGATGATCACTACCTGGCCAGTTTGTGTTTATGCAATGTTCCGAATAGTTCCCTGGTACGCGAGTCGGATTATTGTTTAATGATTCAGGCAGGTATGGAAGTTTGTGTTGCATCTACCAAGGCTTTCACCAACCAATTGGTTGACCTGTTGCTGCTGGTTATCGCATTAGGTAAACACAATAACCTGTCAGACAGCGAACAAGAGGAATTGGTTAAAGCTCTGGCGAGTGTTCCCGGCATACTGGAAAAGGTCTTAGAATTGGATGAAGCGATTAAAACGGTTGCAGAGCGGTTTGTCGAAAAACATCATGCACTTTTTCTAGGCAGAGGAACGCACTATCCGATCGCCCTGGAAGGTGCACTCAAACTAAAAGAGATTTCCTATATACATGCGGAGGGTTACCCGGCCGGTGAACTGAAACATGGCCCCCTGGCACTTGTCGATGACAACATGCCTGTTGTGGCAGTGGCGCCAGGTGATGAATTGATTGAAAAACTGAAATCAAACCTGCAAGAAGTAAAAGCACGAGGCGGAGAACTATTTGTCTTTGCAGATGAATTCAGTCAATTTCCGGATGATCCGGATGTTACCATCCTGCGAATTCCTCACTGTCATGGCGCCATATCACCAATCATCTATACCGTTCCCATGCAACTGTTGGCTTATCATGTTGCCGTGTTCAAGGGAACGGATATTGATCAACCGAGAAATCTCGCCAAATCGGTAACCGTGGAATAAGGCTGCTCAGGATGGATGTTTCTCATATTCTGGATTCACTCAATGATGCGCAGAGAGAGGCGGTCGCCGGACCCATCGGCAGTTGGTTAGTCCTGGCGGGAGCGGGTAGTGGAAAAACACGGGTTTTAACGCATCGAATTGCCTGGTTGATCCAGACCCAGGGTATCTCACCTTATAGCATCCTTGCCGTTACCTTCACCAATAAGGCCGCGGCAGAAATGCGTGGGCGTATCGAATCTTTGCTGACAATGCCTATTCGAGGAATGTGGGTGGGTACCTTCCATAGTATTGCTCACCGGTTATTACGAATGCACTGGCAGGAAGCAGGGCTGCAGCAGAATTTTCAAATACTCGATGCCGATGATCAGCTTCGCCTGGTAAAACGAATAATCAACGGCCTGGATCTGGATGAAAAAAAGTGGCCGGCGCGACAAGCTGTTTGGTATATCAACAGTCAAAAAGATGAAGGCCTGCGAGCAAAACATATTGAAGACAGTGGCGATCTTTATATCAGAACGCACCTGGAAATCTACCGTGCCTATGAACAGGCATGTGAACGTGGCGGAATGGTTGATTTTGGGGAGCTGCTCTTAAGGTCCCATGAGTTGTGGCTCAACAAGCCTCGGCTATTGCAGCATTACCAGGACAGGTTTTCGACATTGCTGGTAGATGAGTTTCAGGATACCAATACTATTCAATATGCATGGCTTCGTGTGCTCGCTGGTGACAGGGATAATCTTACGGTTGTAGGCGATGATGATCAGTCTATATATGGCTGGCGAGGTGCAAAGATTGAAAATATTCAGCGATTCACAACGGACTTTCCAAAAAGTCGCACCATCAAATTGGAACAAAATTACCGATCGACCGGTACGATTCTTAGCGCCGCCAATAGCCTGATTGATCATAATGTAGGAAGACTGGGTAAGAAACTCTGGACTGATGGCAGCGAGGGTGATCCCATCAGGCTCTATGCTGCATACAATGAAATTGATGAGGCGCGTTTTATTGTCGAGCGGATCAAGCAGTGGTCCGGGGAAGGTAACCTGCTGTGTGAAGCGGCCATACTGTACCGCTCCAATGCGCAATCCAGGGTACTTGAAGAAGCGCTGTTAAGGTCTCAACTGGCGTATCGAATATATGGTGGCCAGCGTTTTTTCGAAAGAGCAGAAATCAGGAATACACTTGCCTATATGAGGTTGATCGGTGCCAGAGATTCTGATGCGGCGTTCGAAAGGATAGTCAACACACCAACGAGGGGCATCGGCGACCGGACAATACAGGAAATTCGTAACCTGGCCCGGTCAACTGGCGTATCTATGTGGCGTGCTGCAGAGGGTATTGCACAATCAGCGGACCTGCCAGCCAGAACAAGAAACGCTATTGGAAATTTTATTAAACTCATCGATTCCCTTGACCAGGCTACAAGAGAAGCAGACCTGGCGGAGCTGGTTGAAATCGTTGTAGAACAATCCGGCCTAAAAGCTTTCTACCAGAAGGAGCGAGGAGAAAGGGGCCAGGCAAGACTGGAAAATTTGGATGAATTGATCACCGCCGCAAGAACCTTTAATCCGGGGGACGATTATCATTTTGATGAAGAAGTTGAGGAAAACGCAGCAGAAGAACTCACCGCGCTTGAAGAATTTCTTAGCCATGCGGCACTCGAAGCGGGGGAAGGCCAGGGTGATTCAAACCAGGATTGTGTGCAGTTAATGACCATGCACAGCGCCAAGGGGTTGGAGTTTCCCCTGGTTTTTATTGCAGGAATGGAAGAAGGGTTGTTCCCCCATTCGAGGTCGTTGGAAGAACCCGGGCGGCTGGAAGAAGAGCGCCGGCTTTGTTATGTGGGTATGACCAGGGCGATGAAACAACTCTACCTGACCTATGCGGAAGTTAGGAGGATGCATGGGACAGACACATACAACCGCCCTTCCAGATTTGTTAGTGAAGTACCCGGTGAATTGATACAAGAGATCAGGTTAAAGACCGCCATTGTAAGACCCGCTAATAGATCGTCCGCAATGTCCAGTAGATTGAAAGACGTGCAAGTAGATGGTACAAACCTCAAGTTAGGACAGCGCGTAACCCATTTAAAATTTGGAGAAGGCATCGTCATTAACTATGAAGGTGCGGGAAAACAAGCCAGGGTGCAGGTCAATTTTTTGGATGCAGGTAGTAAGTGGTTAATGATGTCGCTGGCAAAACTCGAACCAGTGCATCGCTAAAACCAGTTAGTTTCTGTGTGGAAACACCGGTCTTACACGGACCAGGAATAAGTTTGGAACACCACCAATCATCATCTTATGGTTTGTCGTTAGCATGACATTCGCTAGTTACTAGAAGGAAGTTACCAGGTGAAAATGAAATACTTGTTTGTCTTGAGCTTGCTGATTCTCGCAGGATGCGATGGAGTTGATGGTGATTGTTCGCCTTGCGCGAACACGACTGTGCAGCCGGATAAGATCTATTCATGGCGAATGGTGACGACCTGGCCAAAGAACTTGCCTGGCATGGGCATTGCGCCTGAAACAATCGCCACCGCCGTGAGCAAAATGAGCAATGGCAGACTTAAGATTAAAGTGTATGGTGCTGGTGAAATTGTTCCTGCGTTAGAAGTGTTTGAAGCGGTATCCCAGGGTGCTGTACAGATGGGCCATGGCGCCGCCTACTACTGGAAGGGCAAGGTTCCAATTGCACAGTTCTTCACCACGGTACCATTCGGACTGACTGCACAGGAAATGAACGGCTGGTTATTTCATGGTGGGGGGATGGCGTTGTGGGAGGAACTTTATGCCAGGTATAACCTGGTGCCATTTGCAGCAGGTAATACGGGAGTACAAATGGCGGGTTGGTTTAACAAGGAAATTAACTCCCTTGAGGATATCAAAGGCATGAAAATGCGGATTCCCGGACTGGGTGGAGAGGTGTTTGAACGGGCTGGTGGGACTGCTGTTAATTTACCAGGGGGCGAAATCTTTACCAGCTTGCAGACGGGTGTAATTGACGCCACTGAATGGGTCGGACCCTACAATGACCTGGCGTTTGGTTTACACCAGGTAGCCAAATACTACTACTACCCCGGGTGGCAGGAACCAGGGCCGACCCTCGAAGCGATTGTCAATAAAGAAGCCTACGACGCCTTACCAGAAGATCTGCAGGAAATACTCAAGGCCGCCATCCTGGTGACCAACAATGACCTATTGGCAGAATATACCGCCAGGAACAATGCGGCACTACATGAACTGGTTGATGTCCATGGTGTCGAGCTACGGAAACTGCCTGACGATGTGATTCGTGAACTGGCTAAAATTTCCCGGGAAGTTGTTCGTGGCATCGTGGATGAAGATCCTCTGAGCCAGAAGATATATCGATCTTACAGCGAATTTCGAGATAGCGTTATTGACTATGAAGAAATATCCGAGCGAGCCTTTTTTGATGCCCGGTCACTTCAGGATAGAAGCCATTAGCCATAAATAAGCGAGGGCAGCCAGGTCGCAAGTTCCGGTTGCCACGCGATGAGAAGAAGAACCAGTAGCTGGATGATAATGAAAGGCACAACGCCCCGATAGATGTCGGTTGTCAGCACTTCTTTTGGCGCGACCCCCCTGAGGTAGAATAATGCGAAACCAAATGGCGGTGTCAGGAATGAGGTCTGTAGGTTGATGGCAATCATGATGCCTAACCAGACCGGATCGAGCCCCATCGCCATGAGTACAGGGCCGACAATGGGAACCACAACGAAGGTGATCTCGATAAAGTCGAGAATAAAACCCAGCAGGAAAATCACCAGCATGACGATAATGGTTGCCCCGGTTAATCCGCCGGGCATATTTTCAAATAACCTTTGTACGAGTTCATCACCACCGTAACCGCGAAACACAAGTGAAAAAAATGAGGCGCCCATCAGGATAAAAAAGACCATTGAGGTTGTTTTAATGGTCGATTGAGTCACTTCCCTGATTTGTTGGAAAGATAACGTTTGTTTTAGTATGGCGAGGATGAAGGCGCCCAGGGCACCAACCCCGGCGGCCTCTGTCGGTGTCGCTATACCTGCGAGAATGGAGCCCAGTACTGCGATTATCAACATTAGAGGCGGTGCCAGACTTGTGGCTATCTGGCGAACATCAATGTTTCGAACCTCGGCCCTCGGCGCTCTTTCAGGCTGTGTTACTGCCACGAACCAGATGTAGAAGGCGTAAAGTGACACGAGTATGAGTCCGGGAATGATTGCACCCGCAAACAGATCGCCGACGGATATTGTTCGTGGGTTAAATATGCCCTGGCTCAGTTGCGCCTGTTGGTAAGCATTGGATAACACATCCCCCAGCAGAACAAGGGCGATTGAAGGTGGAATAATCTGGCCTAGTGTACCAGTTGCGCATATTGTCCCGGTGGCCAGCGCAGGGTCGTATTTCGCTTTTAACATACTCGGCAGGGACATGAGCCCCATTGTGACCACCGTTGCACCGACAATGCCTGTGCTGGCTGCCATCAATGCCCCGACCAGGGTAACAGCGAGCCCCAGTCCTCCGGGAAAACGACCGAATACCCGGCTCATTGACTCAAGCAAGTTTTCCGCAATCCGGGATTTTTCGAGGATAACGCCCATCAACACGAACAGCGGGATGGCAATCAATGTCTGGTTAGTGATGATACCGAATAGGCGACTTGGTATTGCCAGCAGAAATTCAGGTACGAATACACCCGTTGCAATACCGATGGCGGCAGAGATGAGTGCAGTCCCCGCAAGCGTGAGTGCCACGGGGTATCCGAGTAGAAGCGCTAAGAAAACCGCTGCAAACATCAGGAGGGGAATGTACTGGTCCATTCAGGTCCGGTTGCTGGTTTCGTTAAGCGTCATGATTGCCCGGCCTATTTCTGCCAGCCCCTGTAGTATTAACAGGAAAGCCATCATTGGTATGAGTGTTTTCAACAGATAGACACCCGGCAGCCCCCCTGGCTGGGCAGAGCTTTCAGCGAGTGACCAGGAGAAAGACACATAATTGTAACTGGTGAAGAGAATGAATATTCCGATAGGAAGGAGAAATATCAGGGTGCCGAACAAGTCGACAAAAGCCTTGTTCCGGGGCGAAAATTTATCGTAGAAAATATCGACCCGGACGTGGCCCTGGTGTTTCAGTGTGTAACCGATTCCTAACATAAACACCATGCCGTGCATGTACATTACCGTTTCTTGCAGCGCGATTGATCCGAGATTGAAGATGTATCGGCTTACAACAATCAGGCAAGTGATGACCATCATCGCCAGGGTTAGCCATGCCACGCTAGCGCCAATCAATTCATTGATTGAATCGAGATATCGTACAAGTCTAGTGATAATCATTGGAAGAAATCAGCCAATGAGAGGTTCTTTTGAGTTCAGTGAAGTCTAGCACATTGCAGGTACTTCACCCTGTACGGCGCTATGGAATGTCCCGTAAAGCCGGCTATAAACCGGGCCCCCGATGCCCGGTATTTGCCTGCCGGACGCTTCCTTTACCGGAATGGGTTCTGTCTATTTCCTTGTCGTATCGTTTAAGTGCCTGGTCTAAGAAAGTGGAGCGCTATTAACTACTACGGTCTTTAATGCCGTAGCAGTTGACTGAAATAGCAGTAGATAAAATTTAAAGGAACACTGTTCAGGGTCGAACCAATCCAGCCTTGACCTAATCAACCAGACACCAGCGTAAAATCGATAATCTCGGCGGGTACTAAATGATCCAGTAGTGACCAACCAGCCCCACAAAGATGCTCAAGCCAACCCAGTGGTTGTTCAGGAATGCATCGAAACATGCCTGCCGCGAACGATCACGGATCAGGTATTGTTGATAAATAATAAACCCCGTTGCGACCAAAAGACCAACGTAAAATGGCCAGGTGAACAATTCGGACTTTGCAATGAGAAGCAGAGTGCCAAGGAAAATAACCTGTAGTGAGCCAATAGCAATCTTGTCCAGTTCTGCAAACAGAATAGCCGAGGACTTCAATCCCAGACGAAGATCATCCTGCCTGTCGACCATCGCGTACTCGGTGTCATAAGCGACGGTCCATACGAGGTTGGCAAGGATCAATAACCAGGCAACCTTTGGTATCTCTAACTGGGTCGCGGTGAATGCCATTGGAATACCACAGGAGAAAGCGATACCCAGGATGACCTGCGGCAAATAGGTGTAACGTTTCATG
>Ga0114950_10002304_pt1 | contig 14613 bp, 13 predicted proteins | sample N075metaG_FD_83503 | JGI IMG/M metagenome (GOLD analysis project Ga0114950, IMG submission 83503) | Deep subsurface microbial communities from Kermadec Trench to uncover new lineages of life (NeLLi) - N075 metaG | ecosystem: Environmental > Aquatic > Marine > Ocean trench > Sediment | place... | reverse complement strand
CAGGTTCCCTGCCGCGAAAGCGACTCTATGCGAAATTAGCCATCGCCCGCCTCGCCATGACAACACACAGGTGAGCCCTGTATTCTGCGCTCGCGTGCAAGTCGCTATTCATCTCTGCAGCATCGAGTTGGATATTTTCCAGGGCATCTGCAGTAAAGTCTGCCTTCAATGCATCTTCCATTTCAGTGCATCGAAAAACGCTGGCCGCGGCGCCCGTTATCGCCACCCGGACATCATTGCCATGTCGGGAAATAAATACGCCCACGGTAGCGTAACGTGAAGCGGGATTCGGAAACTTCACATAAGTGGCAGCTTCGACGATTGGCAGGGCGATGGATTGTATAATTTCATCCTCCTCCAGCGCTGTTTCAAACATGCTGGTAAAAAATGATTCTGCGCTGAGCTCGCGCCGGTCTGTCCTGATCGTCGCGCCCAAACCCAGCAACCCGGCAGGGTAGTCAGCGGCGGGATCACTATTGGCGACGGATCCGCCAATCGTTCCCCTAACCCGGACCTGTGCATCACCAATGCAACCGGCCAGCTTATTAATCGCCGGAATAGACCGGCGAACAACTTCTGACGTCGCTACAGCATCATGGGTGGTCAGTGCACCGATCACCAGGACGCCAGATTCTTCGTTGATCCCCGTTAACCCATCGACACCGGATAGATCGATAACATCGGTTGGTGCACGTAATCTTACTTTCATCGCTGGGATAAGCGTGTGTCCACCCGCGAGATAAATACCATCTTCGGCCTCGGCAAATAACTTTACGGCGTCCTGGATAGATTGCGGTTTGTGATAATTAAACTCGTACATGTCTACGCCCTCCCCGCTTGTTGTATCGCTCGCCACACTTTTTCTGGCGTGGCAGGCATATCGATATCCAAAATACCGATAGCATCGGTAACGGCATTGATAACGGCCGGGGGCGACCCGATAGCACCGGCTTCTCCACATCCTTTGGCACCCACCGGATTGTGCGTGCAGGGAGTAGAGGTCATGCCCACATCGAAGCTCGGCAGGTCATCAGCCCGCGGCATGCAGTAATCCATATAGGACCCTGTTTGCAGTTGCCCGGTATCATCGTAAACGCAGGCTTCCAGCAAGGCCTGGCCGATACCCTGGGCGAGACCACCATGGACCTGGCCTTCAACAATCATCGGATTAATGATGGTGCCAAAATCATCCACTGCGGTGAATTTTACTATTTCGACAACACCGGTCTCGGGATCAATTTCCACTTCACAAATGTGGGTTCCGGCGGGATAGGTAAAGTTGGCGGGATCATAAAATGCTTTCTCGGATAATCCAGGCTCTAGCTCTTCCAATGGATAATCGTGAGGAACGTAGGCAGCAAAGGCAATCTCCTGGAAGGTCTTGGACAGGTTGCTTTCACGCACGGCAAATACTCCGTCATCAAAATCTATGTCTTCAACATTACTTTCCAACATGTGGGCTGCAATTTTCTTACCCTTAACAATGACTTTGTCAGCAGCCTTACTTAGCGCGGACCCGCCCACCGCCAGGGACCTGGAACCGTAAGTACCCATTCCAAAATCCATCCTGCCTGTATCGCCATGAACAACTTCAACATCATCCACCGAGATACCAAATTTACTTGCCACCAGCTGGGCAAATGTTGTTTCGTGACCCTGGCCATGACTATGGGAACCCGTTAGCACTGTCACGCTACCAGTGGGATTAACCCTGACCTCTCCTGATTCCCACAAGCCAACTCCGGCACCGAGAGAACCGGCAAGCTGGGAAGGTGCCAGACCGCAAGCTTCTATATAGCAACTAATGCCTATTCCCCGCATCTTTCCACGTGCTGCCGCTTCTTCTCTTCTTGCGGGGAAGCCCGAGTAATCGGACATCTCCAGTGCTTTGGATAAGCTGGCTTCGTAATCTCCCGTATCATACTCAAGTGCAACAGGAGTCTGGTAAGGATAATCTGACGGTTGAATAAAGTTGCGCCGACGAATTTCCACAGGATCAAGATTCATCTCTCGCGCGGCAGTCTCAACAATTCTTTCCAGCAAGTATGCAGCCTCCGGTCGACCTGCACCACGATAGGCATCTACGGGAGTTGTGTTAGTAAATACCGAGTCAACTTCAACATATATGTTCGGCGTCTTGTATTGCCCCGCCATCAAGGTTCCATATAAGTAAGTTGGTACTGCCGACGCAAACAAGGTCAGGTAAGCACCCATATTGGCTGTTGTCTTCACATGTAGCGCCAGAAAGTGACCTTCATCATCCATCGCAAGCGATGCCTCGCTTACATGGTCGCGACCGTGCGCATCGGTTAAAAATGCTTCAGATCTTTCAGCTGTCCATTTGATTGCTATCCCCAATTTCATGGCAGCCCAGGAAATGGCAGTTTCTTCCGAATAGGTAAATATCTTGGATCCAAATCCCCCACCGACATCCGGCGCGATGATTCTCAGTTTATGCTCCGGTGCAAGTTGTACGAAAGCAGTAAACACCAACCGCACCAGGTGTGGATTTTGACTTGTAGTGTAGAGCGTCAATTCTTCGGAACCTGTGTTGTAGTCAGCGATTGCGGCTCGTGGTTCCATGGCATTGGGGATCAGCCGATTATTGATTAATCTGATCTTCGTCACATGAGCGGCATTGGCGATCGCTTCCATCGTTGCGTCTTTATCCCCCAGTTCCCAGTTGTAACAGGTATTGCCGGGCACCTCAGGATAGATATCAGCTGAACTTTGTGCCAATAACGGGTCAACCACTGCATCTATTTCCTCAAAATCAACTTCCACGAGTTCGGCGGCATTCTTCGCAGCAATATAGGATTCCGCTATGACAACTGCGACAGGCTCACCGACATAATTGACCTTGGTACCCGCCATGACGGGATGGTGGGGTTGCTTCATCTCACTGCCATCTTTCGAATGAACCATCCACCCGCAGGGTAATGCGCCAAGACCATCTTCAGCTACTTGCAGCCCCGTTAACACCGCAATGACATCTTCGAGGGCTTCGGCCGCCGTAACATCTATGCTGTTGACCTTCGCATGTGCCATGGGTGACCGAACAAAATAGGCGTAAGCCTGTCCGCGAATATTGATGTCGTCTGTAAACCTTCCTTTGCCTGTAATGAACCGCCTATCTTCTTTACGCAGGACCCTTTCACCAATTGATTGTTGAACCATGTGCTACTCCTTCATCTTCGCTGCGGCACTTTCAACTGCCCTGACGATATTGTGGTAACCAGTGCATCGGCAAATGTTGCCTTCCAGGCCTTCCCGGATGGTTCGCTCATCCAGTTCAGCCTCGCGATTGACCAGATCTATGGCTGACATAATCATACCCGGTGTGCAAAAACCGCATTGCAGGCCGTGGCATTCCCTGAATGAAGATTGCATTGGATGCAGGTCATCCGCTGATCCAATTCCCTCAATTGTTGTTATTTCTGACCCCTCTGCCTGGGCGGCAAGGATCGTGCAGGCTTTTACTGCCCGGCCATTCATGTGAACGGTGCAGGCACCACACTGGCTCGTATCACAGCCGACATGAGTGCCAGTCAACTGCAATTTTTCCCTGATCAGTTCCACCAGTGTCGTATTTGTTGCACATGACTGGGTAATCGCTTTCCCATTCATGATTAGATTTACCGTAATCGACTTCATTTAACCTCCTCCGCCCTTGTCCAAACTGGTGACCTGCACAGTTTCCAATTTGATTTCTAACTCGCCATCCGGATCGTTACAAATCATGCGCACAAAATTCCTAAAAAAATCATCAGCCATCTTCCGTGCAGCACCGTCAACGAGTCTTGCACCGAGCTGTGCTATCTTGCCGCCGACCCTCACACTAACAGAATAGGTCATGCGGGTGTATTGAGCCTCATGGCCAATCGCCTCGAGATTAACGACCGCGCCACCCCTGGCAAACCCGGCAACTCCCCCCTTACCTGCACCGCTGATGGTATATGAATAGGGTGGTTTTACGTCGCTCAGCTTTAACTCACCTTTGAACCTGGCTTGAACCGGCCCAACCTTAGCAAGCAAAACGATATTGAATTCCCCCTCGGCGAACGGTTCAAACACCTCGCAGCCAGTTAAACAAAGTTTGAGAATATCGGGATCATTCAGGGATGCCCACACCTGGTTAATCTCAAGAGGAATTTCTACTCTTTGGCTAAGCTCCATTATAGTGTTCCATTAGACAGCTCCATTAGGTAGATCCATGAGACAATTCAACGAGTTTCTGCCAGCTAACTTTTACCCGCAAGCTCCAGGATAAAAGCATACTCCAGAGCATCCAGCCGGTGGCGCTCATAGCGACCGGAAGAGCCACCATGACCAGTATCCATATTAATGTCAATTAGCAGCAGGTTATCATCCTGCTTGAGTCTGCGAAGTCGGGAAACCCATTTAACGGGCTCAAAATATTGAACTTGTGAATCATACAAACCGGTTGTCACCAGCATGTTGGGATAACGCTGCGCCTTCACCTGGTCGTAGGGGGAGTATGACAATATATAGTCATAGTACTTTTGTTCTTTAGGGTCCCCCCACTCCTTAAACTCCCCGGTCGTTAGCGGTATCGATTCATCGAGCATCGTTGTAACAACGTCAACAAATGGCACATGGGCAACGATACCTTTATAGAGTCCCGGGACCTCGTTCGCTATCACACCCATCAATAGCCCACCAGCCGAACCACCCACTGCAAAAACATTCTCTGCGTCAGCATAGCCTTCTTCCACAAGGTATTTGGTGCCGTCAATAAAATCATTAAATGTGTTCTTCTTGTTTAGCAATTTGCCATCTTCATACCAGTGCCGACCCATTTCTTCACCTCCGCGAACATGAATCATGGCATAGACAAAACCCCGATCCAGCAGTGACAGCCTTTTCGACAGGAAGGACGGACTGGTGGAATATCCATAGGACCCGTATGCATTAATATAGATGGGATTAGTGCCTTCCTTGAAGAGATCCACCCGGTAAACGAGGGAAATGGGAACGGACGTACCATCCCTCGCCGTAAATACTTTTCGCTCTGACCTGTATTTACCTTGATCAAAGCTCCCCATTACGTTTTCTTGTTTGAGCAGTACTGTGGCACCTGTATCCATGTTGTATTCATAGACGGACTCCGGCCTTGTCAGGCTCGAATAAACATAGCGCAACACTTTGGTGTCGACTTCAGGATTTGAATGCAGGTTAACTGTATAAGCAGGTTCAGGGAAATCAATAAGCCTGGCCTTGCCAGTGGCGAGATTAATGACCCTTATCCTTGAAAGTCCGTCTACACGTTCATTGACAACCAGGTAATCAGTAAATATTTCTACATCCTGAAGCAGCACTTCCTTTCGATGCGGGATAACTTCCTGCCAGTTAGATTTGTCACCTATATCACCCTCCGTCACCTTCATCAGCCGAAAGTTTTTTGCCTGCCAGTTAGTCAGTACATAAAACATTCCTTCTATATGACGAACGCGATATTCATGATTGTCCTCTCTTGCCAGGAAAATAGCAGGCTCCGCAGTTGGATCGCCTGTCTCAATTAATCGTATTTCAGAAGAATCCGTGCTGTCGATAGAAATGACAATGTACTTCCTGGATCTTGTCGTGTGCACGGAGGTGTAAAAGGCATCATCTTTTTCTTCATAGACCTGAATATCGTCTTCACGGAGCGTACCAAGATTATGGCGAAAGACTCGATACGGCAGGAGTGTCGTTGGATGTTTCTCTACATAAAATACAGTTTGATTATCTGCTGCCCAGGCGATAGAGGGAGCTACTTTTTCAATTTCGTCTTGTAAGGTACTATCTGATTCAAGATCTTTGAAGCGAATCGTGTATTGCCTTCTGCTGACCGTATCTTCCGCATAAGCGAGCAGTGTCTCTCCCGGGCTGACACTCCAGTTTCCGATCTGGTAGTACTCATATCCTCTGGACAACTCGTTTGCATCAAGCAAAACTGATTCGGCATCCAGGTTAGCCGTTGGTGCACGAACATAAATAGGGTATTCACCGCCCTGTCTGAATTCCCTGAAGTATATATAGCTACCCGTGCGCACGGGTACCGTTCGGTCATCAGCTGACAATCGATTTGATATCTCCTCAAACAAGGTTTGCTGGAATTTTTCCGAGTGAGCCATCATGGCTTTCGTATAAGCATTCTCCTGGGCAAGCAATTTCAGAACATCCGGATCCTGGCGTTTATCATCACGAATCCAGTAGTACTCATCCAGGCGATTATCACCGTGAATGGTTAGTACTTTGCTTCGTTGCTCGGCAACCGGTGGCGCTATTTCATCCATCGTTTTCTCTCCTGACCAACATCCTGATAGCAACAGTATTGCTATTAGTAAATAAAATTGCATATTTTTCCTACCTTTAATACAGGCTATTACAGGCAGCCTAGAAGACCATCACAGGCTATGATTTTCAAGCTACAATGTGTCTCTTTTTGCCCTGATGATGTTTTATAATTTTTATTTGACGGAGAAAACTGAAGTTGTTGGCATTTGGTCGGCGATGGTGACTGTCCATTTGGTGGTGAAGATGGTTTTCTGATCAGTGCCCAGGTGAACTTCTTCGGCGCCGATGGCGGGGACGTGATCGCCGGTATACCGCAACTGGGAACCATCTTCCCGGATGTTGATCATCCGATTAATTCACTTAATTGGAGTGCCGAGATAACCAAAATATTCAAGTCAAGGAAACTGAAGGCACCTGGTTTCAGGCGCCTTCTATGATCACCGAATTGATGCTAATGGAAATCAGCTGATCTCGATTTTGGCAAAAGATGGCGGCCGTTTTTCCATAAAGGATTTCACGCCTTCAGCAAAATCATCCTTTTCAAGACTTTCAGCCATTAGCTTGTGTGTTTCCTTCATGGCTTCCCCCAGGGTCATATTCATATGACGATAAATCTGCTGTTTCATCACCATCATGGACACAGGCGCCGAATTATCGGCAAGCCCCTGGATGTAGGCTTTGGTTTGATCCAGTAATTCGTCATGGGGAAAAACACGGTCAACCAGACCCATCTCTTTAGCTTCAACCGCATCGACTTTGCGAGAACTCCACAGTAAATCCAGTGCCCGCGCTGGCCCAATCAAACGCGGCAGTATCCAGCTCTGTCCATGTTCAGCCACCAGGCCCCGTTGCGAGAAGGCCGTCAAAAACCGCCCGTTTTCCGAGGCAAACCGCATATCACACAACAACGCAATGGACATGCCCAGCCCGGCACATACGCCATTAAGCGCGACGATGATGGGTTTGCGTATCGACATGATATAGGTGAATGCTGTCTGAAAATCCGGCCCCATCGATTTATCCCCAGGATCGGCATCGAGGTGTTTTAACTCAATGCCATCATTCAGGTCGCCGCCGGACGCCTGGGAATCCAGCGCATTCATATCCATACCTGCGCAAAAACCCCTCCCTTCACCGGTGAGGATAATGCCAACAACGGCATCATCCGCCTCAGCGGTCGCCAGTGCATGCTTTAACTCTTCCATCATGTTATTCGTCAGTGCATTGAGCGCTTCCGGCCTGTTCAACGTGATGATGGCTGACGGTCCATCCACTTCATACTTTATCTCATCGTACATTTTCTTTTATCCCCTCTTCTATTACCGACCTGCAGATTTTCATAAGGAATATTAGTACCAGAGCCTTGTGATGTTTACTAGCCATTTCGGTATGGAATAAGAGATTAGGCCTGGGTCCTTGAATAAAACAAGCAGATTACCTTGTGACCTGTTCACAGCATGCATCAATACCTGCCTTAATTTCAGCGATGCTCTTCTCATCCCATTGTGGATGAAATAAATTTTACCGCCAATTTTTTATCTCCGGGAGATTATACCGTCGCTTTTACCTGCCAGGTTCTCGATGATATGGCGGACCAGGATGATGATTTGATATTCGCTGAAAGCCAAAATGTATCAGTTGTGGATGGGCAGGAAACAATGATTGTTTTTGGAAACTAACGAGAGGGTAAATTCGCCACTGAAAGTTGCCCGCTGGCGAGTGTTGCCCGTTAACACCATGCGTCTTGCGGAACCGTCGGGGTGACGGTTAATTAATATAATTTACGCCGCCAGTGCAGCTTCAGCATCAACGTAATCCATTTTGTGAGCCTTGCCGACAAATTCATTGGTCACTTTTCCGTGATAGACATTTAACCCATGTAGCAGGTGCACATTTGATTTCAATGCATCCTTAACACCCTTATCTGCCAGTTCCAATACATATGGAAGGGTCGCATTGTTCAAGGCTGCTGCAGATGTTCTTGCCACTGCACCGGGCATGTTAGCAACACAATAATGCACAACACCGTCCTTGATGAAGGTGGGATCATCATGTGTCGTTGCATGGGAGGTTTCAAAACACCCGCCCTGGTCAATAGCAACATCAACCACCACTGTGCCGGTTTTCATTTCCCGAATCATCTCTGCAGTCACCAGCTTTGGTGCAGAAGCACCAGGAATCAACACGGAACCAATGACCAGGTCTGCATTCATCACATTGGTGACGACCGCGTCCTGGGTCGAATACAGGGTCTGAACCCGGTTGCCAAACCGGTGATCAATGTGCCGTAGCACATCGACGCTACGGTCGATAACCGTGACCCTTGCACCCATGCCAACAGCCATCTGCGCCGCATTCTGGCCAACAACACCGCCGCCGAGGATGACCACATGTCCCTGTGTCACGCCAGGTACCCCGCCAAGCAGTATGCCACTACCGCCATGAGATTTTTCCATACACATTGCGCCCGCCTGAATGGACATTCTTCCTGCCACTTCCGACATGGGAGCCAGCAATGGCAAGCGACCAGAAGCGTCTGTCACGGTTTCATAAGCGATGCAGATAGAACCGCTATTAACCAGGTCTTCCGTTTGCTCCAAATCAGGTGCCAGATGTAGATAGGTAAATAAGGTTTGACCTTCTCTTAACATTGCCCGCTCAACTGCCTGGGGTTCTTTTACCTTGACGATCATTTCCGCGGTGTCAAAAATTGTTTTCGCATCAGGCGCAATCTTCGCACCGACATTTGTGTAATCTTCATCATGAAACCCAATACCCGCGCCGGCACTGGTTTCTATTGTGACTTCATGTCCATGGTGGATAAGTTCCCTGACAGCTGCCGGAACCATACCAACACGATATTCATTATTTTTGATTTCCTTCGGCACACCTATGAGCATGACTAGTCCTCCCGTGAACTGGGCAGTGAGGTATATAAATATGGCAAGTATATAAATAGTATCCTAGTGTATCTCACTTATTTTACTATAATTTATAGTGATATACTTTATATTGTTTAAAATTCGTGGTGTTTATATGATAAATATACATACAGAACAGGATAAATCACTAGACAAGATTGATCTCAAGATTCTACAAGCCCTGCAAAGGGATGGAAGGATTTCCAACACTTCCTTAGCAAAAGAAGTTGGCCTTAGTGCAACCCCCTGTACTGAGCGAGTCAGATCCCTTGAGCGGCGCGGATTCATTGAACAATACTCGGCCAGGCTAAATCCACATCTACTGAACCTTGGGCTTCTGGTGTTCGTGGAGATCTCATTACTTCGCACATCGCCGGATGTCTTTGCCGAGTTCCGGAATGCGGTGATCAAATTACCCGAGATTCTTGAGTGCCATCTTGTCTCCGGCAATTTCGACTATCTGGTCAAAGCCCGCGTTGGGGATATGGCGGCCTATCGTGAATTTCTGGGAGAAACTCTACTCATGTTGCCCGGCGTCCGGGAGTCCCGAACTTATGTCGTCATGGAAGAATTGAAAGAAATACATATATTGCCGATCTAGGAGAGTTCGCCCCGCGAGCGGCGCGAGTTCTCCTAGAAGAACTCGGAAGTGAACATGCCGGAGATACATCATTAGAATAGGATTAAGTGGCAGGTATTGACCTTAACCCTGTAAACTGGATATATTTACACTACTGTATATACATCCAGCATAATGTCACATTCAACTAGCAAAGAATTAAATAAAACAGAATCGATCAAGGAACTGCTGCAAGGTGCTGATCTCTGGCGGGCGTCGAGCATTGATTGTCGTTTCACCCCGGGCATATCTACCGGGTTCAAAGTCCTGGATGACCATCTGCCTGGATCAGGCTGGCCAGCAGATGGCATTACTGAAATACTCCATGACCAATACGGTATCGGAGAACTGAGATTATTAGCACCCGCCCTCGCCCATCTAAGCCAGGAGCAAAACCGGTGGTTGCTGTGGGTATCACCTCCATACATCCCCTACCCCCCCGCACTGCTGAAAGCAGGTATTGACCTGACCTCTATCCTGGTCGTAAAACCGAAGACCGCAAATGACATGCTCTGGGTTATCGAAAAGGCCCTTGAATCAATGAGTTGTAGTGCCGTACTGGCATGGCCAGGTAATATCAATGGCAAGCAAATCAGGCGCCTGCAAGTCGCCAGCAAGAAAGGCAATAGCTGGAGTATTTTATTTCGCCCATCCAAAGCTGCAGATCAGGCATCACCGGCAGAATTGCGCATTCGACTTTTCTCTACTCGAACATCACCCCTGCTTAACCATACATCAATTAATCTCAAGGTGATAAAGCGTCGCGGTGGTTGGGCAAGCGAAATGATCAATATAAATTTTTGTGACACGCTGAACCAGGTAGTGCCTTATTTTCCTGAATTGTTGCTTTCAAGAACAACCGGGGGTCGTTTGCCAGGAGCCGCTGGACATGGTCTGGAACGTCAATAAAATTATTGATAAAGAACCCACCGGATTGTGGTTATGTCTGCATTTCGAGCAACTGCCTGTGGAAGTTTTCTCACGCACACAATCGGCTGCAATAGGCTCGACCAACAAACCCGTCGTTGTTACCGTCCGGCAAAGGATTCTGTACATGAACCCGTCGGCAGAAGAAATAGGCATTCAACCCGGCAGTAGCATGGACACGGCTTACACATTGAACAGTCAGATCGTTAGTTTCGAACGAGATGAAGACAAGGAATCCGCTACACTTTCACACCTTGCCCAGTGGGCATACCAGTTCACTCCCGGTGTTTCTGTTAACGCCCCCCACAGCTTGTTGCTGGATGTTAAAGGTTGCCTGAAATTATTTGGTGGGCTGGCCAACCTGAAATCAAAAATCAGGAATGGGCTTTCCGGGCTGGGCTACACGGCCAATATGGGTGTTAACACCACCCCCCTTGCTGCACTTTGCTCTGCCCGGGCGAAAGCCCCTGACAACACAGCTGGTGTTGTCGATTCCCTGCAATCGATCCCTGTCGCCTGCTTGAGCATCGATGAAAAAATTATTGAGTCATTAAAGCAAATGGGCATTGACGATATTGGAAGTTTAATGAATCTGCCAATTGATGGATTGAACCGCCGGTTCGGACTTTATTTCACCGATTATTTGCAGCGGATTACCGGTGAAAAGCCGGATCCGCAAAAACATATCAATGCAACGCCTCGCTTTTCAAGCGACATTACATTCCTTGAAGATGTGACTAACATCCAATCCCTGGTTTTCCCGGTGAAACGGTTGCTGTCTGAATTGTGCAATTTCCTGCAAACTCGCCAACTACATACCAATCAATTGACATTCAAACTGTCCCATCGCAGTCATCATTCAAAGCGCTTCAGCATCTATCTTGCCAGTCCTGAAAATGATGCAGACATGTTTTTTATGCTGGTACAGCTTCAGTTGGACAAGATCAATGATATGCCCGAGATCGACAATCTCTGCCTTATCGTTAATATTTTTTCCCCGGCGGATTCCATTTCAGGCAATTTATTTCATGGCACCAGCTTTCGTCAAAAAAATGGGCAAAATAAGACAGACAAGGATCGGGCTAATCGATTACTTAATATGCTCCGTGCTCGCCTGGGACCACAGACTTGTTTCGGATTGTCCCTGGCCAACGACCATCGCCCTGAGAAAGCCTGGAAAACAGTACGCCTGAATCAAAAAGACTATTGGTTCCCTGAAAATGAAAAAGAAGAAAACCCGAGGCCATTGTATTTACTTAACTCACCCCGGGAACTCAAGATGTTTAACCACCTGCCATGTCTTGATGGGCAACTGGAATTGATCCAGGGACCAGAGAGAATCGATTTCGGCTGGTGGGATGGCAATGATTCAGCGCGGGATTATTACATCGGCCGCCATCAATGCGGATCGCTCTATTGGGTATTCAATCATCAAAAAAGCGGAAGGTGGTATCTGCATGGTATTTTTTCGTGAACAGGAAATGGAGCGGAACCGCCCTCAGGTTACTAACATACTTGAGCTGTGCTTTCTGATGGATTATCTATCGGCGATGGGGAATAGTTACATTTGCCGGTGGCGGCATGATCGGCAGCGCCGCAACCGACGAGTTTGAGGATGATATTATTACCAGCTACGGCATAGGGTTGCCGATAGTCATTGATCACAACCAATAGTAAAGATAGGATCCAACCAGGGGCTACTTATCATAAAAGGGGTATCGCTTATGTCCACATTCTATGAAATGGAAATGGAATCAATCACCGGTGAAATGGTTTCATTCTCTGAATACCGGGATCAGGTTCTACTTATTGTCAATCTCGCTAGCCAGTGAGGCCTCACCGACCATTACGCAGGTCTGCGTACATTGCATGAAGAAAATGAGGGATTCCAGGTATTGGGATTTCCATGCAACCAGTTCGGTGCCCAAGAGCCGGGTACTAATGAAGAAATCCTCGAATTCGCAAAGTCAAAATACGATGCGAACTTTCCCATGTTTGCAAAAATAGAAGTTAATGGCGAAGTTGCATGCGATCTTTACACCTGGCTAAAAACTGAGAAAGCCAATCCAGAAGGTGTAGCCGACATCGCCTGGAATTTTACCAAATTCCTGGTGGGTAAAAATGGTGAAGTGTTGACCCGGTTTGAACCGAAAACGACGCCCGAAGAGATTGGCAAGCAGATGAGGGAATTGACCTAGCCTGGTGACGATGTCAGACCAACCTACACAAAAAACCCGTTATCTGGCGAAGAAGCATCAATACGACAACATGATTACGCTCTATGGGCGTAATCCTGTTTTGGAAATATTACAACTACCGGAAGTTGAAATTCACAAGCTACACCTGGCAACCTCAAACAAATCAGGGGGAATTGTTGACCAGATTACCGGATTGGCAAAATCAAGAAATATAGAAATTCAGCACCACGCCCGACAGGCATTATCCCGGATTTCAAAAAATGCCAGGCAGGATCAGGGTGTCGCTATTGATCTCATCGCGCCGGGGTATCAATCGCTGGATGAGTTACCGGATGAAGCGATAAAAGGCGATGTTGAACTCCTGCTGTTGGATCGAATCACCAATCCGCAAAATCTGGGCATGATCATTCGATCAGTCGCCGCATCCCCGATTCATGGCATGATTCTTCCCAAACTCGGGTGCGCCAGAATCGATCCTCTTGTCTTCAAGGCCAGTGCCGGGAATCTCTTCAAAGCCACCATATACCACTGTCTTGACATTGATTCAGCACTCGCGGAACTCAAGCGGCGAAAACTCGCTATTTATGGTCTGGACGCAAGCGCCAGCAGGACTTTATCAAGCATGGATGACGCCCATGCATGTGTATGGGTATTGGGTAACGAATCTGATGGGTTATCAACAGAAGTCCTCAGGGCGTGTGATGAACTGGTCAGTATCCCCTTGTCAAACCAGGTCGAATCCCTCAATGTGAGTGCTGTAGCAACCCTTGTTGCATTCCGCAGCCTTTTATAGGGAATCATTTATAGGCAATCATTTATAGGCAATCTTTTACAAGCAATCTTTTGTAAGGAACATTTTATATGGAACTCTATAGAAAGAACCCTATCTAAAAATTTTCATTTAACAAGCCGGGCTTCAATTTCGGACTGGCATAAAAAGCCATTTTCAATTATTGTTGCGCGGAAATTTCCCAGGCAGAATTCAAAATCAATCTTTTTAAGCAACATCTATCCACAATATTTATACTTTTCCCCATCTTGCTAATTTCTGGTTGCGGCAGTGACAATGGGTTTATTAACCAACCTCCCCCAGCCGGGCTGCTACGTATTGTCAATACAATCCCTGATTCTCCCGGACTCACGGTAGATTTCGAGAATCAGCGTGTCGGATTCGTCAATTTCGGTGAATCATCAACTTTCCTGCAGGTTTTGCCGGATATCAATCGAGAGCTGAAGTTTTTCTTCGCGGATAATGGCACGCTGACCCTGCTGATTAGCCAGGCGGTAAATGTCGGGGTCGACCATTTTGTTACTGCCGTTATCACCGGGACGATGGCAGCACCACAAATAATTGTCATCGATGATGCACCCGCTAATTTCAATGAAACCACCACTATCGCTGAGATACGTTTTTTTCATGGAGCCACAACGATTCCCTCGGCTGCGGATTTCCACATTACAGCGGTAGATGCACCCGTTGGTGATCCGTTGGCCACGGTCGCCGCCAACTCCGTATCAGAATTGATAGACCAGGAATCGGAAAGCAGTTCCCGCATGCGAATATTCAACAGCGCGACGGCAGGGCTACTCTGGGATTCAGGTTCTTTTCCGATTGCATCCTCCACACGCCCCCTCTTTATTCTCCTTG
>Ga0114950_10002302_pt1 | contig 14620 bp, 9 predicted proteins | sample N075metaG_FD_83503 | JGI IMG/M metagenome (GOLD analysis project Ga0114950, IMG submission 83503) | Deep subsurface microbial communities from Kermadec Trench to uncover new lineages of life (NeLLi) - N075 metaG | ecosystem: Environmental > Aquatic > Marine > Ocean trench > Sediment | place... | reverse complement strand
CCTGGTTCCTGTTACGACCAAATCATTAAGATGCCAGACTCAGCAAAAAGTGAGTTACGAAATCGATATGCGGCTACCGTCATGCGAATTCAGTCAGCGTGTCACCGGGCAAACCGGGATCCCGGAGACGTGACGCTAATTGCAGTGTCAAAGACCTTTCCTGTCGACATAGTGCAGGACCTGCACGCGTTAGGTCATCGGGACTTCGGTGAAAATAAAGTTCAGGAAATGCTGCAAAAAAAAGCTCACCTGGACGATCTGGGTGGATACGAAGATATTCGGTGGCACCTGATTGGTCACCTTCAGAGAAACAAAGTGCGGCACGTCCTCGGCGCCACTCATCTTTTCCACGGGCTTGACAGTGAACGGCTCGCCCGAGAAATTAACAAGCGGGCGGCGGTGACAGGCGATCCTGTTGATTGCCTCATGCAGGTAAATATTTCAACAGAAGACTCCAAATACGGAGTGCCGTTAGCGGATGTAGATTCGCATGTCGAACTTCTTCACTCGTTCGAATATATCAGGCTCTTGGGATACATGGGGATGGCCAGGCCCTCAGAAGATGAACAATCGGTCGTGGATGAATTTAATGTGTTAAGAAAGCTGGCCGAAAACCATAGAGATATTATTCCCGAAGCGATAATCTCAATGGGGATGAGCCAGGATTTTGAGTTGGCGATTTCTGCGGGCGCTACTCATGTGCGTGTCGGAAGCGCAATTTTCGGATCACGTACCTATTCGTGAGAAATATCTTCACTGAAAAAGTAAGGATTTCGCTCATGTACCTCTGATTTCAGCCGATAGTAGTGTCTGTAGGAGTCCGTCTACGATGACGGTCCGCTAAACCACTCTGCTCCGCAAATCATCTTTATAGTGGGCGTTTGCCATGAAATTATCTTCACTTGATATCAGAAAACAGCAATTCTCACGCATCGTTCGTGGATACGATCGAGACGAGGTTGACGCATTTCTGGACATGGTCAGTACCCAATGGCAGGAATTGGTCGATGAAAATCGACGAAACGCCGAGAAAATCGGCGAAATGAATGTGAAGCTGGAGCACTATCATAAGGTGGAAGAGGCGCTGGAAGAGGCAATAAAAAGTGCCCGGGACGGTGCAGAGCAAAAGATCAAGGATGCTGAAAAATCGGCGACTGCGGTACTTGAAAGAGCAGAAGCAAGGGCGGTGAAGATTACGATTGGCGCAGAAGCAGAGCGCCTGAAGATAAAGCGCGAAACTGCCCGATACTCGATTCGCCAAAAGGAAATGCTGACCAAATTCCGGTCGTTCCTTACTTCTGAACTAGAAATGTTGGCGTATCACGAAAAGAATGACATCCTTCGTGTCCCCGGGTTGGAAATGATTGAACGCGAGGAGTCAGAAACAGACTCTTCGGATCTCGATATTGCAGCCGACGTCCCAGCGCCTTCATCCAATGCTCCAAAACCGAGTAAGTCTCAGAAAAAGGGCGCGAAGAAAGGTGCGTCAGAAACAAGCACGGATGACGGTACAGACATTTCAGAATCCACTGAGTCCGAAATCACGACGACTTCTGGAACGGATGAGCCGGAACATGAAGCGTCCAAACAGGCGACGGACGCATCGTCTGAAGCACCGGATGAGCATGTGGAAGATCTGGATCAGAAACCGACATGGACGGTTAACACATTAGTTTCTCCAGATTCAGAAACCGACACTTCCAACCAGAAGAAAACTACTGAGCCTGATCGTCCGGCGACACGCCCAAACGGAGATATGCGTGCTGCACAGGAGGAAATTGAGAATCTTCGAAAGTTGTTAAGAGATCTCGAGTAAGACTCCTTGAAAGATTACCGGTTCGCAGTAGAAGAAGCCGTCACGTGGATAGAAAACCGTCTGACATCTGTCCCGACAACCGGGCTGATCCTGGGAACGGGGCTTGGAAGCCTGGCAGAATCAATCGAGATTCAAGAAGTCATTCCGTACAAGGAAATTCCGAATTTTCCGTCGTCTACAGTCGAATCCCATGCAGGTCGTTTGTTACTCGGTACGATTGCCGGCATTTCGGTACTGATTCTTCAGGGAAGATTTCACCTGTACGAGGGGTATTCCGCGCGTGATGTCACATTTCCGATTCGAGTATTCGGACGACTTGGCGTAAAAACGCTATTTCTTTCCAACGCAGCGGGCGGACTGAATCCTGCATATCGGAGAGGGGATTTGATGCTCATCTCCGATCACATCAATTTACAAGGCGCGAACCCACTTGAGGGTCAAAATGAAGATTCCTGGGGCCCCAGGTTTCCCGACATGAGTGCTCCGTACGATCCGGATCTTTTAGAGCTAGCCCGTTCTGTCGCATTGTCGGAGAGTATTACTTTGCACGAGGGCGTATACGTCGCCGTTCCTGGGCCCAATCTGGAGACCCGTGCGGAGTACAGGATGCTCCGAACTCTGGGAGCGGACGCCGTAGGGATGAGCTCCGTGCCAGAAGTCATCGTTGCGAGGCACATGAGTATCCGGCTGATGGCTATATCCGTAATCACAGATGAGTGTGATCCCGACAATTTAAATCCGGTATCACTTCAGGAGATTATTGCGGCGGCAGATTCTGCCGGACCAGCACTGAGACGATTGTTCGAGCTGTGCATGATTCAAACACATTCATCGTAATTTTCAGCCCGGCCTGTTTCAGATTGACTATCTTTGCGGCTTGCAAATTGTAGTTAAAAAGGTCCATGAAACAGTTCGAAGAATTTCGCCAGATCGATCATCCTGCGCTCGAAGAAGAAATGTTGTCGCGCTGGAGCGATGAAGACATTTTTAGTGAAAGCCTCCGCCAGAGAGATGGGCAGCCCACGTTTACTTTTTATGAGGGGCCGCCAACTGCGAATGGGAAGCCCGGTATTCACCACGTGATGTCCCGTACTATCAAGGATACTTTTTGTCGGTATAAAACGATGAAGGGATTTCAGGTCGCGCGAAAGGCAGGTTGGGATACTCACGGGTTACCAGTGGAAATCGAGATCGAAAAGGAATTGGGACTTAAAGGGCGCGCCGAAGTCGAGGAATTCGGCATCGCGAAATACAACGCAGCATGCAAAAAAAGTGTACTTCGTTACAAAGGCATCTGGGATGATCTGACAACCCGAATGGGGTACTGGGTCGACCAGGAAAATCCGTATATCACGTTCAAACCGCACTACATCGAATCAGTCTGGTGGTTGATCAAACGGATTTATGAGAAGGGTTATTTGTACGAAGGATATAAGATCCAGTGGTACAGCCCGGGCTCTGGAACCGTTCTGTCGTCTCACGAGGTCAGCCTCGGGTACAAAGAAGTCCAGGATCCGAGTGTGTTCATTCGATTCCGGACGACAGACGATCCGGACACCTATTTTCTCGCCTGGACGACTACGCCGTGGACCCTGATATCCAACGCAGCACTCGCTGTTGGAAAAAATATTGATTACGTGCAAGTGCGAATCGACTCAGAAGATCTTGGCGTACACAACCTTATCCTTGCGCAGAATCTTCTATCCGTTATCTCGGAGGAATATGAGATAACAGCTGAATTTAAAGGTAGCGACCTGCTTGGACGTTCTTATGAGCCGCTGTACGATTATTTTGTTGATGAGGTAGAACCCGGGCAGGCGTGGCGGGTCGTAGCCGCGGACTATGTATCTACGTCTGATGGCACCGGGATTGTTCACACAGCACCCGCTTTCGGGGCAGATGATTATGAGACGTCTCTGAAGGAGGGGCTCCCTGTATTAAATCCGATTTCCCGCGACGGAACGTTTTCTGATTCTGTTGAGCTGGTCGCAGGTTTATGGTTCAAGGACGCGGACAAAATCATCTCGAGAGATCTGAGAGAACGAGGACTTTTGTACCGGCACGAAACGTGCGTGCACAATTATCCGCACGACTGGAGAAAAGGTACTCCTCTTATGAATTATCCGGTTGAAGGATGGTTTATTCGCACAACCGCGATAAAAGAACGCCTGATCGAGTTGAACAAGAAGATTCGTTGGCAGCCCTCCAGTATCGGAAAGGGGCGTTTTGGCGACTGGCTTGAAAACAATGTTGACTGGGCTCTGTCTCGCCGCAGATTCTGGGGAACGCCGCTGCCTATTTGGCGCTCAGATGTCGAGGGCTCATCACATATTGAGGTGATCGGCTCCATTGCTGAGTTGAGAGAAAAGTGTGGTGACGCAGTGCCGTCCAACGACGACGACGTGGATTTACACAGACCTTTCATCGACACGTTGACATGGCCGAGTCCAGACGGCGGAACGATGAGGCGCGTACCGGACCTGATCGATGTCTGGTTCGACTCAGGAGCAATGCCGTTTGCCCAGTGGCACTATCCTTTTGAAAACAAAGACGTCTTCGAACAATCGTTTCCTGCTGATTTTATAGCAGAGGGGGTCGACCAGACACGTGGTTGGTTCTACACGCTTCATGCCATTGCTGCGCTGGTCATGGATGATCTGGCCTATCGGAATGTTGTTGTTAACGGATTGGTTCTGGATGAAAACGGGGAAAAGATGTCCAAGACCAAAGGTAACACGGTCGAGCCTTTCTCTGTTATCAACAAGCATGGTGTGGATGCAGTCCGGTGGTACATGATGAGTAATTCGCCTCCCTGGGAGAACCTCCGTTTTTCCGAAAGGGGAATCACAGACGTGAAGCGGAAATTCTTCAGTACGATTGCCAATGTGTATACGTTTTTCGCCACCTATGCAAATATCGATGGATTTCCGGGCAAAGGTGTAATTCCTGCATTTCAGGATCGCCCCGAAATGGACCGATGGATTCTGAGCCGACTGGGTACGACTGTCGAAGACACCGGGCGCTCACTGGAAGAATACAATCCGACAAAGGCAGCGCGGGCCGTGGAGAGTTTTGTAGAGGAACTTTCGAATTGGTACATTCGCAGGAGTCGTCGCAGGTTCTGGGTTTCAGCAGACGGAGATACCAACGATAAATGGAGTGCCTTTGCCACCGTTTCTGAATGCCTGATAATCGTTGCTAAACTCATGGCTCCGATAGCCCCATTTTACAGTGACCATCTCTACCGGTCATTGGCCGCAGTCTCAGGAGAGGACAATACAGCGTCTGTTCACCTTGCTCGTTTCCCAGAAGCCTCTGACTTTGCGGACTATGCGGATCCCGAGCTTGAGCACCGTATGGGCCTCGCGAGGACGGTTTCTTCCATTGTGCTGGCTCTCAGGAATGAAGCGTCATTAAATGTCCGTCAGCCGCTGGCGAGAATACTTCTAGTGACGAATGAGCATGTCGATGAAGGGTCCATAAGTCGTGTGCGGTCCATCATCCTCGACGAGGTCAACGTACACGATATCGAATTTGTATCCGGGGCGAGCAGCGTTGTAAAAAGGACTGCGAAAGCTAATTTTAAGACCCTCGGCAGGCGACTGGGAAAACAGATGAAGGAGGCTGCGATGGCCATTCGGAAATTATCTCCCGATCAAATCGATTCATTCTTGCGTGACGACCGAATAAGCATCTCCATTGGTAATTCTGAGGTATTGTTTGATCGAAATGACATCGAAATTGTGAGTGAGGGAATTGATGAGTGGCTTGTTGGTCAGGACGGATCTGTAACAGTCGCATTGGATACGGAAGTCACTGATGCCCTCCGGGAGGAAGGATTCGCACGAGAGACGGTGAACCGGATTCAAAACATGAGAAAGACTGCCGAATACGATGTCACGGATAGAATTCGGGTATCGATTAGCGGATCCGAGTTCATCTTGAGTGCAGTCCGGGCTCACGAGAAATGGATTAGGAACGAGACTCTTGCCTCGGAGTTAAACTTTGTCTCAGATCCAGAAGGAGATCTTGTTTCAAAGTTCGAGATCGACTCCGAAAATCTTGTGCTTGGTGTTCACCGTCTATAGCGGTCGAACACCACTCGTTTTTACTGGCATGATGAACCACGTACCTTTTACGCTTGATGGTGGACAACACAAATACAAGTGATCTCGGCGAGAATCCTGTCGCTCCCACAACGCCCTTCAATGACGCTGAACTGGCTCACTTTAAGGGCCTCGTTGATAAGAAACGTGCTGCTGCACGTGAAGATGTTGTTGGCTTAAAAGGCCAGGTTTCAGACGCGCATGAACAGGCAGAGAACGATACCGCATACAGCTTTCATATGGCAGACGCTGGCACAGATGCAATGGATCGGGAAAAACTTTTCCTGATGATAGCTCGTCAGCAGAAATATATCGGATACCTCGACAGGGCCCTGGACAGGATCGACAACAAAACATATGGTGTCTGTAAGGTGACGGGGAATGCGATCTCAAAAGATCGATTAGAAGCCGTCCCGCATACAGAGATTTCGATCGAAGCCAAACTTCAGCAGAAAAAGTAGGCGTCGGTGTCCGAATCTGAACCAGAAAAGGAATTCCTGCTCAGGGATAACATTTCCGACTCGCACGTGAACACGGAAATGAAAGCAAACGCATTATCTGAGAGCCGTTCTACGGGCATTCCGCTTTATGCTTTTGTTCTGTTTGTAATAGTGGTAGATCAGCTGACCAAGTGGATTGTGCTCAAGAATATGTACAAGCACCAGTCGATCGATTTGTTAGGGGACTGGTTGAAATTCACGTTCACGGAAAATCCTGGCATGGCGTTTGGCATCGAGTACGGGTATCCCGGTTTGATCAGTGTGGTATCGATTGCCGCCACAGTTATGATTCTCGTTTATGCGTACAAAGTCAGTCGATTCTACAGACCTTATTCGATCAGTCTTGGATTTGTATTGGGTGGTGCCCTGGGAAATATTATCGACCGTGTATTCTACGGAATGATCCTGTATGGCGAGCCGGTTCTTCAAGGGAAAGTAGTAGACTTCATTCACGTAAACGTCTGGAGAGGAACTGTAAGCGAAGGAATTCCTTTTTTAGGCGGAAAATTTCTCGCTTTATTTCCTATCTGGAATGTGGCCGATATGGCGATCGTACTGGGAGTCGTGGGGATCCTGTTTTTTCAGAAACGGTTCCATGACCGCGTTGACGAGTTGAATAACGATCCGGATGAGAGTGCGATAAACAGAAGCAACACAAACGACTCCAGCGCTTCGGAAGCAGATAAACAAGCCGAAGTTATTACCACGTCACCTTTGCAGCAAGAGTAAAAACGCGCGGAAGAAGCGGTCGGTCGGTTCTGTTCAAAAATCCGGACGCGGAGCTTGCACCGGCTCCGTAGTAGGAGTTTTCGTCGAGTTCGAACCTCCACTCAGATACGTTCTGAGTGTTGAGAACGTTCACCATATCGGCCCTGACCTGAATCCCGAATTTATTGAAAGGGAACGTGTAGGCGACTGTGAAATCGAGTTGGTGAGTTGCGGGTAAATGGTGCCCGTCGGGGTTTGTCAGATCGTAACGATCAATCTGATTTTCGATTCGTGTCGCAGCAGAGCTCGATACGCCGTTGGCCTGCAACTGCTTAATGAGCGATTCTACATCATTCAGATGACTCCCCAGGAAGTCGTAATACGCCTGTCGATAGCCCCACGTGCGGCCGAAAATGCTTTTCCATCGCGTTGAGAAAATCATATGCGGGATCGGCACGATATCAATAGCTGCTTCGATCCTGTGGGGTTCATTCCACGGCACGGAAACCATCTGGTTGTTGAAAAGGCCTTGTACTACCCGCTCACTCTGGGAATAATCGTACCTCAAACTCACGTTGCCCACCCCAATAGATCGGTCAGCAACGACTCCGAAACCGTAAGCCCGGCCGGACGTGGAGTTAAGAAACTCAGATTGTGACTCGGCTTGTTGAATCGGGCCCGGTGCCGATACGTATTCCGCAGAATAATCAAGCGTGAGAAGGTGATACAGTTTTTTGTAATGGGCTTCCAGCCTGAACGTCCAGAGAGAAGAAGGTGAGACCATCACCTCGGCGGCAAGATGTCCGGCCTGCGCTGGTTCAACAGAATAGTCTGTCGCCATCCAGAATCGGGTCGAGCGGACAAACGTCCGAGGAGAGCGGCTGCTGATATCAAACTGACTTACGTACTGGCGATAAATCCCCGTAGCAACGTATAAAGCGATGTCACCGAATACCGTAGACTTCCAATCGAACCGGGCGGACAGGCGCGGTTCTGCATAAACGGTCTGCCGCGCTCCAACATATGTAAATCTCGCACCCGCTTCGATAACCGTATTTGATCCGACCTCGATTCGGTCTTGGACAAATGTGGCCAGGCGCGGTTCAGTTGATTCATACCTGAGTGGTATCAGTTGCGTCCCGGCTACTACAAACTTGGTAGCAGTCACTATCAGTTCAGTTCCAAAGTCCAAAAAATGACCATGCCCCGGGTTGTAGTGCAATTTACCTTCCAGGCCAAGTTCGAAAATTCGGTTCCCGTCATCTTCGGATGTTGAGAGAGCAATTGAGTCTGGCGCGACAAAATCGTGGGACAATCTGTAATAACTGCCTCGCATCTTGAGGCTTCCTGTTGTCCTGTTATTCATCACGCTGCTGTACGTAGCCTGTGCGGCTCCGCTTTGCCAGCTATAGATGTCTCGGTACGTTTCCAGATCAGTCGCAGGCGCGGGGGTGAAAGGGTCGTCTGAGTTGTTCTCATTCAAGAGACCAGACGGGCTCAAATCGTTGCCAAGACTCGAAGTGCCCCAATAGCTTGACACTGAAAGCGTTTTAAAGCCATTGAATCTTATTTTTAAAGCGTTGTGCCAGTCGAAGAATTGAACACTTGCCTCGCCGGTAGGCGGTAAATCAGCGAACGGAGAGTTCTGATCTGCAAAAGCAGAGAGTAAAAACGTGTCAATCGTATTCCAATTGGCCAGTAACGTTTGTAGAGATTTGGGAGCACCGATATCCCAGGTGCCGATCCGGGCTGCTGTCATAAACGTCCCATCAGGGCCATATTTTTCTCCCCAATGTGCGTTGAATCTGCCGTTAGTTGAAATGGGATCGACCTGGACCACAAATTGATTTCTGCCTCCTACAGTTCCGGACGGATGCGGCTGTGAAAGATCGTGTTCTGCCGAGATCACACCCGATAACTGGCTGCCTCGACTGGCATTAAATCCGGCCTTGTGAACCGTAATAGATTTCAAGGCAAATGGCGAAAACGGTCCGATAAACGCCGCCACGTTTAATGGCATAAAAACCGGCACACCATCCAGTTGATATTGGAGCTCTCCCATCCCGCCGCCCTGTATATGTACATCGGCGTTGGCATCATTAACCCTCACTCCAGGCATAGCATCGATGCTTCTGAGCACCGCGAGAGTCCCGATGTCCATATTTCTCACCACCTCTTCCTGATCCGCGACGCTAAGTCCCAGGCGGGAAGAAGGCCTCACAGCCATTCCGTTAACGATGGCCAGGTCCATGGGAGTCACCATGGCGTTTAAGTGGACGACCATTCTTTCATCGCCACCGGGAGAGATGTTAATGAGGCTGTCTCTGGGGGCGTATCCCACATGGTGAACGCGCATCAGGTATGAACCTGGAAGAATTTTTTCAAACTGAAAGATGCCCTCATCATTTGCCATCCGGCCACGGCTGTCCACCGACGCATACAGTTTTACTTCGGCATGAGGTATCGGCTGACCAGATTGGGTCTCTACGACCAGTCCCAGCAAATTTCCATACTGTGGTACTCCCTGAACTGCCATCCGGATTGTATACGTTCCGGTCTGTTGGATTTCATAAACGAGTCCTGTTCCACTCAGGACACACCGCAGTATTTCATTAAAGTCAGCATCCTGAGTAACGCAAAAAACCCGCTTCCCGGAGACGAGAAGCGGGTCCCATGCCAAAGGAACTGAATACCGGTCGCGGAGCTCCAGTAACACATCGGAGACCGTTCGTCCCTGGGCGGTAATCTCAAAAAGGGTTTGCCCCGTCTCTTGAGCATGTGTTCGCTGCGCTGACAATCCACCTGTACTCAATAATATGAACACAAGCCCAATGACGACTTTTATTGTCGACGTTTTCCGATTAGCGGAGATCGTCATATCCCTCAATGAATTTCGGGTCTGTCTGGCTGAGCTTAAAGAATTGCCAACTGCACAAATTGTTACGCGAGAACTCGTAAATCCCAATAAATATACGATTTACGTTCTGAAACGAAAAGGGAATAAGACAATAGTATCGCTGTGTAAACAGGCCCTTAATTCAGAAAGAACTCGTACCCGCCGGCGATTTTGCGGTATCGGATATTGACCGCGGCAGACATGTCAATGAGTACGTCTTCGATCGAAGCGTACTGAGAGGGAAGGAGTGTAATCCTGCGATGGCGGACCGAAACAGGAGCCTCAAGACGAACATCGTACCGCCGAGATAGCTCGTTCAGGACCGTACCTATCGGCATATTCACGAAGTCGATGCCTCCATCGATCCAACTGAATGTGTTATCCGTAGTTGGCAGAATATTACCTACGTCAAGCTGAGTGTCAGCGCCGAGGCTGATTTTTTGCTCGGGGACCAGCTCAACGAAGACCGAGTTGTCATACCTGTGCGCAACCGCCACGCGTCCTTCCCGGACGCTGATTACCGATTGCGCTTCGATATCGCCAGGCCATGATCTGACAGCGAACGAGGTTCCCAGTACTGAGACACGCGTGTCAAACGTTTGCACAACAAAGGAGGTACCATCTTTGGAGACGTCGAATATAGCTTCTCCTTTCAGTGCAACGAGTCGCACATTGTCTCCAAAGGTATCACTGTACCTGATTTCAGATCCTGCTGAAAGATATCCGGACGATCCATCAGGTAGCTCAAATGCTACAGCGATCTGGGATCCAACTGGTGCAGAAATGACATGCACCTTGGCAGAGAGCACGAAACTGAGTGCAACCAGGGCCACAAGAGAGGCTGCAACCGCATATGTTCTGACGGTAAAAAGTCTCAATTTTGAGCGAATCGACAATTTAAACGGGCGATCTCGCACCAAACTGACACCGGGGACCTGTGCAACAGCCTCCATTATATATGTTTTCGTACGAGCTTTGAGAATCGGATCAATCGCGAGATCGGAATCAAGATCGGCTGTCTGATTCCAGGCCATACGTACATCGTCGTGCTCCGCTATATCAAAAAGCGAGAGGACATTTACAAGGTTTGAGGCCTTGTTGGTAATATGTCTATTTGAAGTCGTCACCGACTATCAGATCTTTGTCTTGAAACTCCTTGAGTTGCGAGCGTAAATATTGCAGCGCAAGGACTATGTGATTATTTACTGTTTTTGGAGCCAGATCCATCAATGTCGCAATTTCTTCATGGCTCAATCCCGTATAACGACTGAGAATGAAGGCTTCGCGCCGTCTGGTAGGCATTTGATCAATCCATACTCGGATTCTTGCCTGCAGATGTGCTGCATCAAGCTTTTCATCGGCCAATATGTCAAAGCGGACTGAGGGATGGTCTGCCTCCACGTCTTCCGATACGTGTCTTTTTTTCTGCCTCTCATGGTTGAGGGCATAATTCCGAACCATCTGATACATCAGGGCTCGCAAAGATCGTTCCGGATCAACATCTTCCCTGATCTGCCACAATTTCAGAAAAACGTCCTGAAGAATGTCAGAAGCCGCGTCCTTGTCCTGAACGATGTACATCGCATACCGAAATAGTGCGTCGTACGCCGCGTCAAACAATTCGGCGAAGGAACTCGCGTCAGAATTTTGAAGACCAAGACTCCAGGATCGAAACTGGTCCTCCGAAATGGAGCGCATTAGCTGGGATCCTCAGTCAGTTACTTAATACACCGAACCGTTCGACTATACCCAAAACCGTCAATTCTGTACTGCATATATCATGTAATACAAGATGTAAAAGTCGTAATAGTATAGAAGACAATTAACTATGTGTCGTTATAGATTAGAAAGTAACCGTCGTGTACCAGTTATATCAGTTGTGGAAATGCGAAAATGTCGTGCTGGTTCCACTTAAAGAGATACTTTAAGTGAATCAGTATTCTTCGAAGTATTTCCCCTATGTATGTTCTACACAGAACCAACGCCGAGTAACCAAGTCACCGGGGTCCGTTCTGTAGAACTCTTCTATAGAACTCTGCACTTCGCCCAATACACATGCCCGGCGCCGGAACCATGAACAGTATATCGTATTATACTCGCCCTTCAAGTTTATTCGACTTATTCAGACCCGTGCCTCATGGCCTTCGACCAGAGCAAAATTCGGAATTTCTGTATCATCGCCCATATCGATCATGGGAAAAGTACGCTCGCTGACCGATTTCTGGAAATTACAGGTACGCTGACCCAGCGTGAGTTGCACGATCAGGTACTCGACTCAATGGATCTGGAGAGGGAGCGAGGCATCACGATCAAAAGTCATGCGATTCGGATGCCATATGAAGCCGAAAGTGGTGAATCGTATGTTATGAATCTGATTGATACTCCGGGCCATGTCGACTTCACCTATGAAGTCTCCCGGGCGTTACAAGCGTGCGAGGGAGCGATCCTTGTCGTAGACGCTGCGCAGGGGATTGAGGCGCAGACATTGTCTAACCTGTATCTGGCGATGGAAAGTGATCTTGAGATCATTCCGGTCCTGAACAAAGTTGATTTACCGGGGGCGAATCCAGATGCAGTCGCGCAGTCGATAGAAAATTTATTGGGCGAACCGGCAGAAAGCATTTTGCGGATAAGCGCTAAATCAGGCGAAGGCGTAAGTGAGCTGTTGGAATTGCTGATAAAACGTGTGCCTGCACCGACAGGAGATTTGGAGGCGCCGTTAAAAGCGCTGATTTTTGATTCGATCTTCAATTCCTATCGAGGTTCCATTCTGTACATCCGCGTGTTTGAAGGAACACTAAAAAAAGGCGATAACATGTTGTTCATGGCGAATGACGCCCGATATGTAGCAGAGGAATTGGGTTTCCTGAGACTGAACATGGAACCCACACTTGAATTACGTGCGGGGGAGGTCGGCTATGTTATCGGATCTGTTAAGGATGTCGCGGACGTGAAGGTAGGCGATACGATTACACACGCTAAGAACCCTGCCACCGAGGCTGTTCAGGGATTCAGGGATCCCAAGCCGATGGTATTCTCAGGTGTATACCCGGTGAACCCAGATGATTTCGAAGACTTGAGGTCTTCACTCGATAAACTTCGGTTGAACGACGCCTCAATCACGTATGAACCCGAGACGTCACTGGCTCTCGGATTTGGGTTCAGAGTTGGCTTTCTGGGACTCCTGCATATGGAAATCATCCAGGAGCGGCTCGATCGAGAGTTTGGGCTGAATATTATTACAACTGTGCCGAACGTGAAGTACAGGGTGCACCAGCACGATGCCGCAGATTATATGATCGACAATCCGAGCAAGATGCCTCAGGCCGGACTTATAAAACAGATTCTCGAGCCATACGTGAAGGCCGAAATCATAACTCCTACTGAATACATAGGCGGATTGATGGGTCTTTGCCAGGATCGCCGGGGAGTTTATATCAATACGCAGTATCTGGATACAGAACGAGTAAGCCTGGAATATCATCTGCCACTGGCGGAGATCGTGTTCGATTTTTACGACAGACTTAAAAGTTTAACGCGCGGATATGCGTCTTTTGATTACGAATACCTGGATTATCGCGACAGCGATCTTGTAAAACTGGACGTATTAATAAATGGTGACCCTGTTGATGCACTCTCAACGATTGTGCACCGGGAGAAGGCTTACGATATGGGAACAAAGCTCATCAAGAAATTAAAGGAACTGATCCCGCGGCAAATGTTTGAGGTCGCTTTGCAGGCCTCTATTGGCACACGTGTAATTGCGAGGCAAACGGTCAAGGCAATGAGAAAAGACGTCACCGCGAAGTGTTACGGTGGCGATATATCTCGTAAGCGCAAGTTATTGGAAAAGCAGAAGAAAGGGAAAAAACGCATGAAGCAGGTCGGGAGTATTGAATTGCCTCAGGAAGCATTTCTCGCGGTGCTCGCCATTGATGATTGATGTGATTCATTTCTCGGAACAATAACGACCGGAAAGACTACCCGTAGCATCTTCGAAGGCGCATCCAACGCATTTCTGCTTCACTATCATTTCGGTGGATACAGCATCCTTGTTTCAATTGCGTAGCTGGCCATTAACATTCCTCTTTTTAGCTGTTCTGACTGTGTTCAGTTCGGTATTACCAGTTCATGCACAAACGCTTCTGGAGCGGTACCAGCGGCTTCGAACGGAGAAGTTGGCTGATGAGGCGTTTAGCCGGCACGGCCACCGTTTGTCAGTGAAAGATCCCGTTCTCATGGCGTCCGATGCGGGTGCGATTGCAAAGCAAATCACAGCGCGCGAAGGATTTCCGGCAGAAGCTCCCGTTTCCTCCGCGCCTCTTTTTACCCTCCACTCCTGGCAGATGGTTGACGTCGAACAGGAAGCTCGGTTTATGGCACTCTCCAATAATCAGGAATGGGCTTTTATAGGTGCGTCAACCAGGCAGCGAGTTGATACCACACGAACCAGGGATTTGAGAGCCCGGATGCAAGCCCTGTTCGGAAAACCGACACGAACACTGGCTGAATTAGGTCCCATCGAGTTTTTATCTCGTGATCAAATTATTGAATTCGAGTACTGGTTTGTCCTGAACGATTCAATTCCGGTAAT
>Ga0114950_10002300_pt1 | contig 14625 bp, 15 predicted proteins | sample N075metaG_FD_83503 | JGI IMG/M metagenome (GOLD analysis project Ga0114950, IMG submission 83503) | Deep subsurface microbial communities from Kermadec Trench to uncover new lineages of life (NeLLi) - N075 metaG | ecosystem: Environmental > Aquatic > Marine > Ocean trench > Sediment | place... | reverse complement strand
TTGGCCTTGGGTACCTTTACGTTGTCGAAAAAAGTCTGACAGAACGGTGATGCGCCGCTGATCAGCTGAATCGGTGTGGTACTCACACCTTCGCTTGCCATATCGAACAGTAGAAAGCTGATACCTTCGTGTTTGGGAGCATCGGGTGCCGTGCGCACCAGGCAGAAAATCCAATCGGCCTGATCTGCAAAAGAGGTCCAGATTTTTGACCCGTTGACCAGGTAATAATCCCCCTGGTCCTCGGCTTTGGTTTGTAGTCCCGCAAGGTCCGAACCGTAGGAGGGTTCGGAATAACCCTGACACCAGCGGATTTCACCCCGCACGATCTTTGGCAGGTACTCGAGTTTCTGCTCTTCGCTCGCAAATTCCAGCAGCACCGGACCCAGCATCCAGATGCCAAAACTCTGCAGCGCAGACCTGGCATTGATTGCGCGCAGTTCCTCGGCCAGAACCTTGTTCTCCTCGAGCGTTAACCCACCACCTCCATATGCCTTCGGCCAGGTCGGACACGTCCAACCACGCTCGGCCAACTTCTCGAGCCAGATTTTCGAATCCGGGTTGATGAATTGCTCGCCTCGACCACCCCAGACGGTTTCGTTTTCCGGTGTCTGGGTGCGCATGGACGCCGGGCAGTTGTCTTCGAGCCAGGCGCCAACTTCGGCGCGAAAAGCGTCCAGATCATTTTCTGTTCCCCGATCGAGTTGTGCCAAGAGTAGAGCCTCGTTCATTTCAATAGCAGAGATTCTAAAGCAAAGTCCATCGTTAGCCAGGGGCAGTAGGACTCGGTTAGGATTATTCATGAACAAAATACTGCGACCGCCGATACTGGCGAAACACTGTGCCTGCTCCGTACCGGTGCTCTGGCAGTTTGCTTCGCAAACTGCTTAGTAATTCGCTAGCGAATTGCCCTCGACCTGACCTCGCTACGCTTCTTCATGAATAGTCCAGGCCAGCAGCGTGTTTTTCACCACGCTGCTGGTTATAGTCCTTGTTTTCACTCATTCAAGGCATTGCGCCATGCCGGAATTTGATGATCGAGCGTTTCGTTCGGTTATGGGTCAATTTTGCACTGGGGTCGTCATCGCAACGGGCTGCTTGAACGGTGAGCCCGCCGGGTTTGCCGTCCAATCGTTCTTTTCCTTGTCGCTGGAACCGCCTTTGGTCGGCTTTTGTCCGGCGAGAACGAGCACGAGTTGGCCTAAGCTCAGAGATTCAGGCAGTTTCTGTATCAACATCCTGAACGCCGACCAGAAATCTATCTGCGACGTTTTTGCCCGAACCGGTATCGACAAATTCGACCAGATTGCCTGGCATACGGGCGTGACGGGCTCCCCTGTGCTCGAGGGTGTGCCGGCCTACCTGGATTGTGATCTCGAAACGGAACACGACGCGGGTGATCACACCATCGCGGTGGGGCGGGTACGGGATATCGCGATTCTGGACGCGGAAATAACGCCGCTGCTTTTCTTGCGCGGTGGATATGGTCGATTCAGAGGGCTCGAGTGGCCTTGAGGATCGCTAACTCAAGCCCTCGACCGGCACCAGGGCACCATGAATAGGGTCCGCGGCAGGTGATGCGAGGAACGCTACAACCCCGGCCACCGCCTCCGGAGAAACCCATCGGCTGAAGTCGGCGTCAGGCATATCCTCTCGGTTGCGTTCGGTATCGATGATGCTTGGCAGGATGGCGTTCACGTTGATGCCCTTCTCTTTCAACTCATCGGCAAGCGATTCCGTCAACCGCATCACGACGCTCTTGGATGCGCTGTAGGCGGCCATGTTGGGCGCACCCCGTAAACCCGCTCGTGCGCCGATATTGATGATCTTGCCAGTTTGCCGCGGCAGCATAAAAGGCACTACCGCCCGTGCCATATTGAACACGCTCCTGGCGTTCAGCCCTAACATGAAATCCCACGTATCGTCGCTCGTTTCGTGTACTGGCGTGCCCATGGTGAATCCACCTGCGATGTTTGCCAACACATCGATTTTGCTGAGGCTTTCGACGATATCTGTTACAGCTTTGGTGCAGCTTTCTGGATTCGTTAGATCGCAGATGGCTGAGTAGTGATTGTTGTCGATTCCTACTATGTCGAGTTGGGCGACGATAGCGCCGTTGCGGGCAAAATGGTCAACTACGGCTCGACCGAGAGCGCCTGCCGCCCCGGTTACCAGTACGACTCGATTCGTGAATTCACTCATGGCTTTTGCCTCAGCTGCAGGCTCACGTTCACTTGCCGGTGAAGTTGCCCGGGCGGCGTTCTGCAACCGCGCGAATGCCTTCTGCAGCGTCCTCGGTTCCGCGTAACCACCTCTGTTCGGAAAGCTCGTGTTCGGTCGCTTGGATTACCGCGTCGGCGAGACCACTGCGCATCGTTGCCCGCACGGATGCGACGGCAAGTGGTGCATTCTCTGCGATTTCCCGGGCCAGCCTGGTTGCTTCGGCGCGTAGATTCTCCTGATCGGTCAGCACATCCACGAGTCCCATGGCCAGCGCCTGTTCGCCGTTGATCCTGCGGCCGGTGAGGAGCAACAAGTTGGCCGCCTGCTGGCCCACAAGTCGCGGCAGCGTTTCGGAAATGCCGAACCCTTGATGGATACCCAGCTTGACGAAGTTTGCACCGAAACGCGCTTCGGGTACCGCCACTCGGAAATCCGGTACCAGGGCCAGGCCAAAACCGCCGCCGATGGCGGCACCCTGTATCGCGCCGATAATCGGGGTCTTATTGGAGAACAGTCTGGCGGCTTCGCGATAGAGATCACCGGTGGTGGTTTTGAAGCCTTCCTCGGTAAAATCTTTGCTCCCGGAATCATCGTTCTGACCGGTGCCGAAGTTGGCACCGGCGCAGAAAGATTTCCCTTGGGAGGCAAGCACGATTGCTCGGCAATCCGGATTGTCGTCCGCTTCGTCAAACGCGTCGGCAATCTGGCCGATCAGGCTGTGGTCGAAAAAATTGTGCGGCGGGCGTTGGATCTCCACGGTGGCAACGTAGTCGGTCAGCGTCACCGCGATGTCGGTGTAGTCGGTCATCTTTTCCATCCCCATAATGAGCGGGTAACATAGTGCCCTGTGCGATTAATTCGCGATGTTTCAGAGAACGCAGAATTATCAAGAACAGAGCGGAACTACGTTTCGCCTCGTGTCTGGGCAGTTAATATATAGATATTGGCAAGGGACACAATGGACCCACCATTGCCTGCGGCTCGCAACCAGACCTTGAAAATCACGCTGAAACGATGCGAATTGGTCCCACAGAACACCATCGGCGAGTAAATCGCAACGCACCAAATGCACGGGTATCGAGAATGCCTGAGTTACCGGACCTTACCGTCTATCTGGAACACATCGAACAGCGAATTCGCGGAGAGGTTCTGACGGGTATTCGATTATTGAGCCCGTTTGTGCTGCGAACGGTCACACCTTCAGTCGAAGAGGTGTGTGGGCGCAAGGTTCTCGGATGCAGTCGGCTCGCCAAGCAGTTGGTGATCGAACTCGAAAGTGAACACTACCTGGTGATTTACCTCATGATTTCCGGACGTCTCCAGTGGCGCGAAGCAGGCATTCGGTTGCCGAAACGTAATGGTCTCGTCGGTTTCGACTTCAGCTCAGGCACCATGGTCTTCACCGAGGCGAGCAAAAAGAAACGCGCCTCGTTACGCCTGGTACAGGGGGCAGCGCAGTTGGCCGAACTGGACCCTGGCGGGCTGGAGGTAGCACGCCTCGACGAGGGGGAATTTGCTGTTCGGTTGCATGCTACCAACCATACATTGAAACGCGCTCTAACCGACCAGCATGTGTTTGCCGGAATCGGCAACGCGTACTCGGATGAGATTCTGCTGCACGCCAGATTGTCGCCATTCAAACAGGTACGTACGCTGAGTGACGAGGAATGCAGACGGCTGTATGACGCCGTGAGGGGTGTGCTTGCCAGCTGGACAGATCTGCTGAGGGAAAAGGCCGCCGGCGAGTTTCCCAGCAAAGTGACTGCATTCCACGAGGAGATGGCGGTACATGGGAAATACAAAAAACCTTGTCCGGTCTGTGGCAGCCCGGTACAGCGTATCGTGTATGCGCAGAACGAGGCGAATTACTGCGCTAAATGTCAGACCGGCGGTCGGTTGTTATCTGATCGATCGTTAGCTCGGTTATTGAAAGACAGCTGGCCGAAACGCATCGAGGATTTAGAGTAGCGGTTTAGCTCGGGTTGATCAGGAGGCTGATGACTGTCGCGCCACGCAGGAACATCGCTGTCCGGCGTCTTTCATTACCAGGCTGGATGAATGGGAACAAAGAAGAATGGCAGCATGAAGCAGGTAGCGGATATGGACTGCTTTAGCCCGGATATTGCGGGCTCGTTCACGTGCTCGAAGACCGCAGGGCCGTCGACGAAATTGTTTCTTCGAACTCCGTACGTTTGATCTCGATACAGCGTGAGGTAATGCTTTCCGGGAGTCCGGGTATGTCTTCGAGAGTAAGGAAACCATCGGTTGCCGCTCTGCCGAACACGACGAAACGACAATCAAGATCGACCAACTCGGCGAGCGCATCGTCGCGAGCGGTGCTGCTGCCGTAGTACCCGGGATCGTTGATGCGATCCAGCGTGTCGGCGCCAAGTACAAAGTGGGCTGCTCGAAACCGCCGGGCTTTTTCCAGAAAGGTTGGTAATCGTGTCAGCCACACCGGGTTGGTGAACTGCTTCAACCGGGTGCTGATATCGGTGTAGTCGAGCGGTGGTTTATCCACGTTAAATATGGAAAGCTCATAAGCGCCTGTGAGATCGGTTTTCGCTTCTGCGATCGAGAGCATCTTCTCATGACCCTTGTGCAACGGATTGAAGGCGCCGGGGAAAATGAGTTTGCCGTTGTGGTCGGAGGTGGTGTGAGCGGTGATCTCTCCCAGGATGAGCTGCCGCCAATGGTTCTTGGCTTCCGTTCGTTCGCTAGTTTTTAGATCTGGATCGAACAGGTCCAGCTCCAGTTTCAGCGTGGTGTCGAGCGCCTGCCAGAGATGTTCGAGTAACTTCCGTTCCTCCTCCGCTCTCGTGCCTTCGAGGTTCACGATGAAGGCAGAAGTACTGTGTTCGGTCTGCACGGCAATATGAGCGCGGTGTTTACCTCGTTTCTCAACCTCACTCGCGAGGCTTGCGGTGCAGGCAAAGCCGAACGCAGGCGCGTGGCTCAATTTCCTCGCTCGTTGAAAAGCGGCCATCGCAAGCGATCGGGCAGTTGCGTCAGAACAAGCCTGGGTAGGCTTCTGGCCCAGCAGTTCCGCCAGCGCCAGCGATGCGTAAGGCACACGGGCTTCGAGTACTGTTTTCGAGGCTCCCGCCTGAGTGAGCAGCTCAGACAGTATTTCGGAACCCCCACCGGTGAGGTAGAACACTCCCTGCCAGGGTGTCGCGTGGAGTTTTTTTGCTCGCTCGCTCACGTTCTCATCAGGCGCCCAGGAAGCCTTTGACGAGTTTGATGAATACCTCGAGTTGATCATGGTGGACCCAGTGTCCGGCGTCTTCGATGCTGGCCACCTGCACGTTCTGGAAGGTATTGGCGCGACCGTCTTTCTCAGGGTCCATAGCCCAGGACTCGGCGCCTCGGATGAGGAGCGTCGGGCAGCTTATTCGTTTGTAGAGGCCATACTGGTCTTCGAAGTTGAGACCAATGGGCGGAAAGTTCCGAACATAGTTGTCGAACTTCCAGCTGTAGGAGCCGTCTTCGTTCTGGTTGCTGCCGTGAATGGTGAGGTGGCGTGCCTGATCTTCGGTGAGGTGCGGATTCTCTTTCTGCATGCGTTCGTATGCTTCTTCCAGACTGGGATAACGCTTGGGGATTCTTCCGGAAAGTTTGCGTAACTCATTGACCCACAGGTGCAGGCGATCTTCCATGGGTTGCTCGATGCGTTCCTTGATCATCGCGGGAGGCGGCCCCATACCCTCAATGGAGACCAGCTTCGTCACGGTTTTCGGATACAGACCCGAATAGAGCAGCGAGATGGAACCGCCCAGGGAATGACCGATGATGGTGGTCGGCGTCATGTTTTTCTGACTAAGCAGTTGAGCGATGTCGTAAACGTAATCGATCTGGTTGTAGCCGCCACCGATGACCCACTGGGAATCTCCGTGGCCGCGTAGATCCGGGGCGATGATGTGGTAGTCGTCGCGCAACCGCTCTGCAACCCAGTCCCAGTTACGGCAATGGTCCCGACCTCCATGAACGAGCAACATCGGGGGTGCGTCTTCGTTGCCCCAGTCGACATAATGCAGGCGCAGGCGCTGGGAGAAGTATATGTGAGATGTGGGTCCTTCCATGAGATGGCATCCGCTGGGCCTTTGAGTGAGTATAACCTGTCGGTTAAAGGGTGGGTTGTTCGTCAAGGTAAAGACAACGGATACGACTGCGAGAAAAGGGGCGGGTTCGTCGTCGCTAACGACCAGATAAGAGGAGTTCATCATGCGATACATGCTGTTGATATACGAAAACGAAGCGCTGGCGTCGAAGCGAACGGAAGAGGAACAGGGGGCTAACTTTCAGCGCTACTTCGCCTTCACCGAGAAGAAGGTGCGTGAGGACGGTGTTTTTGAAGCGGGAGATCCACTGCTGGGAACTGAAACGGCAACCACGGTTCGAGTCAATGGCGCAGAAGTAGCCAACATTGACGGTCCGTTTGCGGAAACTACCGAGCAACTTGGCGGCTACTACATTCTCGACTGCGAAACCCTGGATCAGGCGCTTGGTTATGCCGCGGAGATTCCCGCTGCCCAGCACGGCTCCGTTGAGGTACGACCGATCATGCAGATGGATGCCTGACGAGGTTGGCTGACGATCGCCTTACCGCAATCGTCAAGACGGAGACTCCCCGGGTTCGCGCTCGGTTGATTCGTGAGCTCAGGGACTTTGATCTTGCCGAGGACAGTTTGCAGGAGGCGCTGTTGCGAGCGGTAAAAAGTTGGCCGGTTGACGGGATTCCGGAATCGCCGGCTGCCTGGTTGACCACCGTCGCGAAACGCTGCGCCATCGACGTGTTGAGGCGAGAGCAGGTTCATCATCGAGCGGTCGGGTTGTTGTCGGCTGGTGAAGAAGATCGCGATGAGCTGGATGTGTTCAACGACGATCTGATGCGCCTGATATTCACGTGTTGCCATCCCAGCCTCAATCTCGAAGCGCAGATTGCGCTGACGCTTCGAACCGTGGTGGATATGAGCCTTGCCCAGGTCGCTCGGGCTTTCCTCGTCAGTGAGAAGACGATGGAACAGCGGTTGGTCCGGGCAAAACGCAAGATCAAGCAGGCGGGAATCCCCTACACCGTCCCGGGATCCCGGGATCTGCCCCGGCGCCTGCAAGGTGTGTTGACCGTTTTTTACCTGGTGTTCAACGAAGGCTATTCGGCGACAGCAGGTGATGCACTGATACGTTTCGAATTGTGTCAAATTGCTATTCAGATGACGCGGCAGTTGAATCGACTGGTGAGAGGGCGTGCGGAAGCGTTGGGTCTGTTGAGTCTCATGTTACTCCAGCATTCGAGAAGCACAGCCCGCGTGGACGCTGCTGGTAAGTTGGTGTTGTTGGAAGATCAGGATCGCAGGCTGTGGGATCGAGGTGCGATTACCGAAGGCACGATGCTGTTGGAAAAAGCCTTGTTGGCCCGACAGCCTCCAGGGCCTTTCCAACTCCAAGGTGCCATCGCGGCTGTTCATGCCAATGCAGCGACCCCGGCGGCGACCGATTGGCAGGAAATTCGAGCGCTTTATGATGGGCTGCTCAAGTTCCAGGACACCCCCGTCGTCCGGCTGAATCGGGCGGTAGCCATTGGCATGGCCGATGGCGCCGATGCGGGACTCGAGGTGCTCGAACTAATGAACGCTTCACGCGATGATGCGTCATCATCTCTTTCACAGCGCAAAAGCCGGGTTGTTGTTGCGCAGCGGTCGCAACGACGAGGCGTGTAAGAGTTATCGAGAGGCATTGGCGTTAGCCCGGAACGGTACCGAGAAAGATTTTCTACTACAACGAATCGAAGCGCTGGAAGCGGGTGGAGTACAATGATCTTTCCTGCCGAAGCTGACGGATAATGGACTGACATGCTCAAAACTATTCACCTGGCATTGGCCTACGTGACGGTTGTCGGATTCATCCTGCGAGGAATCTGGGCGATCTTCGAAGTACCCATCCGTCAACAGAAGTGGGTAAAGATTGCGCCGCACGTGGTTGACACCATGCTGCTCGCCGCCGGTATAACCATGGCGATCAGCTTGAGCATGTCTCCCTTCAGTGGTTGGCTGGCAGCAAAGTTCGTGGGGCTGTTGGGTTACATCGGCTTTGGTGTATTGACTATGCGTGCGACGAACACCCGCCTCAAGGTTTTTGGTTTCGTTGGTGCGCTTGTGAGCGTCGCTTACATCTTCGCCGTGGCGATGAGTCGTCAGGCCTGGCCTTTTTGAACTGCGGCCCGCATCACCACGAGCGATTCGACAACAAACCCCATAATCAAGATGGCTGACGCCGTCAGGTAGTTGAGCAAACCGAAGCCGAATAACGTCTGGGCCGTCAGATAAATTGCCACTACGCGCAATACGCCGCCAACGGCCATGCCGGTGGTGCGGCGTTCGACCATCAATCGGCCGTGGAAGTAGTTGCGGAACAGGATAACGCTGGGCATCAGACACATGATGAGAATCAGCTGCACGGACATGATGCGAACCTCATCGGGTATCTGCATGAGATCTTGCCATACCCAGTTGGACAGAGGAGTCAACGCGAACAGCAACATGATTCCAGTGAGGCCCACACCCACGATCATCATGAATCGACGTTTACGTTCGAGATCGTCAAGACCGAATGTTACGAAGAAATGGCGGAACTGGTTCGCCGCCTGTTGAAATATCGAGGAAAAGTCGAACGCAACCCGCATGGCGGCAATCGCAACAATGCCTTCGGGTGTGCGGCTTACAAAAGCGAACAGCACCGGCCGGCTGAGTGCAAACATAATGCCGGTGGTGGAAACCGGAATGAAAAAGGACGCAAGTTCCCGATAACTCAAATGCTCATGTTCCCTGGTCTCGGGCAGTTGGTAAAAGCGCCGATGCACCCAGAGGGTGCAACCGATCTGAATCGTTATGGCCGCGGCATCTGCGCCGACGAGTACATGAACCGGCTTATACCCGAGAGAGAAGCCGATGAGCAACCCACAGACCACGGCGACAAGGTAGATGACGTTCAATATCGTCACCCATCCGGTAAGGCGTGCTTGGACCAGCAAGCCGGTAAGATAAAATCGCTCCCCGCGCAGCAGGATGAGTGGCGCAAGGTAAACGAGGTATTCGATGACTCGGGCGGTCAGATCGTCATCGATGCTATAGAGGGCCGACAATGCGCTAGCACCGGCGTCTGTATAGGTAATAACCAGCAAAGGCAACATGACGATGAGACTCGCCGCAAAAACGAACCGATGACAACGGCGCGTTCCTTCGATGCTGCGGGCATAAACGTTAGACAGCTGGGCGGTAAAGTTCAGCGAAGCGTTGAATAAGCCGAAGGTGCTGAAGGCAAGGGCAAAAACGGCGAGTTCCGTGATCGCCTGCGGATAACGAGCCAGGGCCGCGATCTGAAACTGCATGGACAGAACCATGGCGAGGCCGGTCAAGGCCAGCGGCCAGTAGAACTTCCAGTAGGTTTTCACTTGTCGGGAAAGGACATTTTCGGGCTCACGGTTACCCGAGTGTCCGGCCAATGAGTTCCTTCATGATTTCGTTGGTGCCGCCGTAAATCTTCTGCACACGCGCATCGGTGTACAGCCGGGAAATTTCATATTCGTCCATGTAACCCGCACCGCCGTGAAGCTGCAAACACTCATCCACGATCTCGCACTGCTTCTCGGTGCACCAGTATTTGGCCATTGACGCCGTAGCGGCATCGAGTTCCTTGTGCAGATGCCTGATGAGACATTGATCGACGAATGTGCGCGCGATCAACGCCTCGGTCTTACATTGGGCCAGCTTGAATTTGGTGTTCTGAAAATCCAGCACCCGTTGACCAAACACCTTACGCTCTTTGACAAACGCTAACGTAATCTCGATTGCCCTTTCCATGCTGACTACCGCCGCCTGGGCGATGGACAGTCGTTCCTGAGGAAGTTGCTGCATCAACTGATAGAATCCTTTGCCTTCTTCCTCGCCAAGTCGGTTGGCAACAAGAACGCGGCAGTCGGCAAAGAACAGCTCCGAAGTATCCGCCGATTTCTGCCCCATCTTCTTCAGATTCCGACCTCGTTCAAAGCCTGGATTGCCTTCGGTTTCCACCACGACCAGGGTGATGCCCTTCGCGCCTTCTGTCGGATCCGTTTTCACCACAACGATGACGAGGTCTGCATGCTGACCGTTGCTGATGTAGGTTTTCGCACCGTTGATCAGGTAATCGTCGCCGTCCCGGATCGCCGTGGTGCGAATGTTCTGCAGATCCGAACCGGTATCCGGCTCGGTCATGGCAATGGCGCCCACCATCTCGCCGGAGGCCATTTTGGGCAACCAACGCTGCTTCTGCTCTTCGTTGCCGTAGTTGAACAGGTAAGGGGCGACGATGGAGCTGTGAACCTGATTGCCGAACCCCGAAATACCGGCACGCAGCATCTCTTCGATGATGACCGTCTCGTGGCGGTAGTCACCGCCAGCGCCGCCGTACTCGGTTGGAATCTCGGCGCACAAAACCCGGCCTTGCCGGCTTTCGACCAGGCATCGCGATCGACAATCCCTTGGTCTAGCCACTTTTCGTTCAACGGAACGAACTCCTGGTGATAGAACTTCCGAGCTGCTTCCTGCAGGATTCTCAACTCTTCATCAAGCCATGGAGATTGGTAATTTTCGAATAACATCAGGGCAATCCGGCATGAGGAAAAGGCGCGAGAAAGGTCTCCACGCGGGCTGATCGCTGTTGCGGACACTCGCGTGAGTCGGACGAACCGGAAGTGAGGATAAACAGCGTATCCCCGTTGTCGCCACCCAACATGCACGCGAATGCACCTTGTTCGACCGCGATGCGATGGGTGACCTCGCCACCTTCGGTTTGCCGGATACATTCGTTACTGGCGGGAGAGGCAGACCAGATTCCGTTCCCGGCATCCAGGCATATTCCGTCGGGGACTGCCCCGTCGGGAAGACTGGCCCAGACCCTGCGGTTGTCGAGACTGCCGTCCGGCTGAATGTCGAAGGCGGTCAACCGCGAACCAAAAGTTTCTCCCACGATCAACGTTTTTCCGTCTGGTGTGATCACCGACCCGTTGGGGAACCTCAGGTCGTCCGCGACGATACGAGCGGATCCATCGGGTTCCACACAGATGAGTTGTGCGGTTCTGAATTCGGCCCTTGCCTGAAGATCGAAACCGAAATTGCCCACATAGGCTCGCCCGCAGGAGGCAACCACCATGTCGTTACAGTGGAAACTCGCCAGATGGCTCAGGTCGGCATGAGTTGTGAGGTTCGTTCCGTCGTAGCGGAGCAGGCAGCGATCGGTCATCGATACCACCAACAGATCACCGTTCGGGAGCCAACCGAGCCCGGAAGGCCAGTTGGGGACCTCGACAATAGTCTCGACCTGGCCGTCCGCGGAAACCGCTAGAACCTGGTGCGCGTGCATGTCCGACAACCACAACCTGCCCTCGTGCCAGCGGGGCCCTTCGCCGAAGCAGAGGCCATCTAGCAGGATCTCTGTTGTCATGGCTCTCTCCAAAACCGGACTATTCGCGAAGTCAAAGCCTAACACGCAGCTTCTAGAGCCTTTGACACTGTCGATGATTGGCTCTTTTGGGTATGCTCACCGGTACCATGGCCGGGGTGTTCCGGCCTGTCACACGTTAGGAGTAAATGAACTTTGATTAGAATACTCCTGGTGCTGTTGTTGGGCCTCGGACTTGCTGCCTGTGGTGACAGCGATTCAAGCAATACGGAACCGGCAATGGACAAGGCCGCTGATGTCGTGGAGACCGCTGAAACGGTTGAAACCGCCGAAACGGTCGAAACCGCTGAAACCGCCGCAAGTGGGACGGATGAAGAGGCCACAGAAGAATCGGCCGCGGTCGGGTTTGTACGAGGTGTTCAAGAAACCGTTGATAAAGCCAAAGAGGCCGCTAAAGCGATTGAAGACGCGGCCCAGGACACCGCAGATCAGATAGGTGAACAGACAGCCGAATAGCCGTTTGACCCTGGCTTGTCGATTCGATACGGATATTCCTCCCTGCCCGTAGCCTAGCCTTGCGAATCTGAGTAAAATTGGTCGTTTCTGGGGGCCTTATCAAAGGCCCTAGGATCCTATAAGGGGAGAATCATGCGTGACGTGGTGGTGGTGGACAGTATTCGTACGGGCTTGGCAAAGTCTTTTCGAGGCAGCTTCAATTTGACTCGATCGGACGATATGTTGGCTCACTGTATCGATGCGCTTCTGGATCGGAATCCGAATGTATCGCCGGACGAGGTGGAAGATGTCGTCGCGGGTTGCGCGAGCCACACGGGCGAGCAGGACGGTAACATCGCGCGTCTGGCGGTTGTGTTGTCAAAACTGCCAATCACCACTGCCGGGCTCAGCATCAATCGGTTCTGTTCCTCGGGGTTGCAATCAATCGCAATTGTGGCGAATCAGATTGCTTCGGGGCAGACGGAAGTGGCCATGGGTGGCGGCGTCGACTCCATTTCCATGCAAACCCGGCAGACACCAAGTAAGTACGAGAAAAACAAGCGACTGGAGGAGGAGAAGCCAGATATCTTCATGGCGATGGGTCATACCGCGGAAGTGGTCGCGCGCCGCTACCAGGTAACGCGGGAAATGCAGGACGAGTATTCCGTGCAGAGCCAGCAGCGATATGCCGCCGCCGCCGACGCCGGGCGTATTGCCGAGGAAATTGTCCCCATGAACGCAAACATGCGTAAGACGGACAAAGAAACGGGTGAGGAGAGCTTCCATGACGTGGTCGTCGACAAGGACGAATGCAACCGTCCGAACACGACGATGGAAGGCTTGGCTGGGCTGAAGCCAGTGTTCCAGGAAGAGGATGGTACGGTCACCGCAGGAAACGCTTCCCAGCTTTCCGATGGGGCTTCCATGACATTGCTCATGAGTGCCGAACGTGCGGGCCAACTCGGCATCGAACCGCTGGGCTTCTTTCGCGGATTTACCGCGGCTGCGTGCGAACCCGATGAGATGGGTATCGGTCCGGTGTTTGCCATACCGCGACTGCTGAAGAATGCGGGATTGTCCCAGGACGATATCGATTTGTGGGAACTCAACGAGGCGTTTGCCTCCCAGTGTGTATACTGTCGGGATGCTCTGGATATTGACAATGATCTTTACAATGTCAATGGAGGTAGCATCAGCATCGGCCATCCTTTTGGTATGACGGGATCCAGGATGACGGGGCTGATTCTGCGTGAGTTGCGTCATCGCAAAAAGAAATATGGCGTCGTGACCATGTGCATCGGCGGTGGTCAGGGCGCGGCAGGACTGTTCGAAGCCGCTTAAGGCTATTCGAAGCCGCATAAGCGGACGGAAACTTATTGGGGCCCGATAGGTCCCAATTTGGGTTACAAATTGAAACCCAAAGGAAATTGTGTTGAAACAGCCATCGTGGACAATAGCGGTGTCTGTGGGAAACTTAGATCGGGGGTAACTTCTATTAAGAAGCTGCTGGGTTGTTTGTCGATGCTGCTCCTGCCTCTCGCCGGGTACGCAACCGTACCCGAGGATGGCGTATTGTCGGTCGTGCAGAAAGCAACCCTGGTCAGTTATTCGACGAAGACCGACCAGGAACTCAATAACCTGCTGGCAGACTCGGATAACCTGCAGGAAGTCGAGCGACGCGCCTTGTTCCGAGAGGTCAAGCTCAGAATGATCCGCAACAAGGATCAGCGCAGTGCCATACGTATTCGACCCGAAATAAGATTCGGACGTATCGTACGGAGATCCGACGGCAAAGTGCTGCGCATCCAGGCAGGGGTCATTCGAATTCGGCCCGTACCCAATGAGCAGGTTTATGGGGTGGGATTCAAGCAGCGTCACGCGCAGCGCGAAGACGCCCCACCGAAGACCGCGCCCCTGCTCAAGGTAACGGACCCCTCACGGTAAATTTCGATTCACCCATGGATTCGGAAAACGCCAGACTCCTGGTGGTGGATGACGACCCGGAGATTCGTGAACTCACCCAGGCTTATCTGACCCGCCAGGGATTCGAAGTGGACTGCGTCGACTGTGGTGAAGCGATGGAGGCGTTCCTCGAGGAAAACACCACCGATTTGATCATTCTTGATCTCATGCTTCCTGGCGAACACGGGCTGTCGCTTGCGCGTCGACTCAAACGCGAAGGAGACATTCCGATCATCATCGTTTCCGCTCAGGGTGATGAAATCGATCGAATCGTCGGGCTGGAAGTAGGCGCGGACGATTACCTGCCGAAGCCATTCAATCCGAGAGAACTGCTCGCAAGAGTGAGAGCGGTGCTGCGACGCTCACGAAAGTCATCCGCTGACGTTACCGATGAAGATACCGTGTGGCGGTTTGGTTCGTTCGTGCTCAATCTTTCCTCGCACCAGCTCAGCCAATCGGGAACACTGATTTCGCTCACCTCGGGAGAGTTCGATTTGTTGGCGATACTCG
>Ga0114950_10002299_pt1 | contig 14625 bp, 13 predicted proteins | sample N075metaG_FD_83503 | JGI IMG/M metagenome (GOLD analysis project Ga0114950, IMG submission 83503) | Deep subsurface microbial communities from Kermadec Trench to uncover new lineages of life (NeLLi) - N075 metaG | ecosystem: Environmental > Aquatic > Marine > Ocean trench > Sediment | place... | reverse complement strand
TGTCGATGTTGTCGAACGCTACTTTGCCGGATCCCGTTCGCCAGCCGTAGTCACCGGCCGGAATCGCATGCAGAACTCTCGTCGGTCGGTACCACGGGAGGCCTCTATCCCATTCCATGTCCGCCTCGTAGACAAAGAGACCACCGGCGGGAGAAAACGCCATGTCGAAGGGATTGCGCAGCCCGCCCACGAGCAGTTCCCAGGAGTCGGCCTCGAGATCGACTCGCCATATGGTTCCGCCGGGGGGACGAATGCTGTTGGCGTGACCGCGTGGATCCAGAATGACGGGTAGGAGCTGGTCCTCTTCGAGCGCGCGCAGCGGCGAGAGTACCGAGGCCTCGACGTCAGGGGAGGCATGATTGCCGAAGAGCAGGTAGAGGGCCGCGTCCGGACCCCGGGTAATCGCGTGCGGGCCGTGCTCCTGGATCCCTCCGCGCGACAGTCGCACGAGCTCCACACTGCTCTCGGAGGGGTCGTCCTGCTAGCCCCGCACGCGATAGAGCCCGGCTCCCTCAGCAGGTCCGTCGACATGAGCAAGCAAGTCACCCGGGCCGAGCACATAAAGGCCGTGAGCGGTTTTTATCTCTTCCGAGATGCGAGTCACTCGATCATAACGATCGTCTCCGTTGTCGTCGTCGAGAACGACAAGGCCTCGTTCCTCGAGCGCCACGATCGGCCGTCCATCCCAGGTGAAGGCGAGATTCACCGCCGAGCCGATGAGCTCGTCGCCGGCTACTTCCTCCACGCGGAAGCCTTCCGGGGTGCGAAACCGTTCGCCCGAGAACGCCAGCCGTTCGCTGCGCGACGCGTCCCAATCCGGCATCAGCAGCCCATCGGCGGAAGGCCCCGACATCGTCTCGTCGATCGGGTCAGGAGCGGAACAGGCGCCCGCCGCGAGCGAGAGCATCATCGCGGTTCCCAGTAGGGGCGCGATCGACGAGAGAGACTTCATACGTAGCCTCCTTTCTGTCGGACGGGCTCCGAACTCTGAGGTGCCCGGAAGCAGGCCGAGTATAGGCTGCGCGTGTGTGCTCTGTTCCGGGCGACCACGATGACCCGAGTCATGAGCCCGTTCTGGCGACCTTCCTCAACCCGGCCGACTTTCTCGTCCCTGCAATAGGCTGGTACCGCGTACCCTGTGGTCTGGCGGCGCGGTCGCAGGTGAATCGCCTAACGGGCCGATTCGAGGACGTTTGGGCTCACCTGAGGAGAGCATCAGCATCGTAAAAACTGCCGGCCCGGGAAGCGTGCGGAACGAGGGACTGGTGCGCGTGATCGGAGCCGGCGCACTCGGCTTGAGCGTTGTCAACATGGTGGTCGGTGCAGGAATTTTTGTCTTGCCCGGCCGCATCGCAGCGGAGCTCGGGTCTGCGGCGATTCTCGCGTACCTCATCTGTTCGGTCGCGGTGGCGCTGATCTTCCTGTGTTTTGCGGAAGTGGGCAGCCGCATAACCCGCAGTGGCGGCGCCTACGCGTATATCGAAGAGGCGTTTGGACCGTTTGCCGGGTTCATCGCGTCGGTGTTGTTCTGGTTCGGCTATTCCGCCCTGTCGGATGCCGCCATCACCGTCGCCATGGTCGAAGTAATGACCATGGCGTTTCCGCTGCTCGGCGCGAACATTCCCCGTGCCGCGTTCATCATCGCCGTGTTCGTGTTCTTGACCGTCGTGAACATCAGGGGCGTCGAGGCAGGCGTACGGCTCTACCTGTTCAACACGGTGGCCAAGTTGATCCCGCTGTTGCTGCTGCTGGTAGCCGGACTGTTCGCCATCAACATGGAGAATCTTGCAATTCCCGAATGGCCTTCCGCGCGAGAAGTTGGAGCAGGCGCGATCTTGTTGTTCTTTGCCTTCACCGGCGCGGAATGTGCGCTGAGCGCCAGTGGCGAAGTAAAAAACCCGGCGAAAACCGTGCCGATGGGGCTATTGATCGGGATCGGCGGTCTTCTGGTGCTGTACGTCGGGCTACAAACGGTGGCGCAGGGCGTGCTCGGGCCGGAACTTGCCCATCAAACCGAAGCGCCGCTGGCGGCTGCTGCGGTCGAAGTGTTCGGCGGCTGGGGCGGCAAGATGCTGCTCGCCGGCGTCGTTATTTCGATTTTTGGCGCGATCAGCGGAGACATGCTGGGCGCCCCGAGGGTCATATTCGCATCATCGCTGGACGAGAACCTGCCGAGATTCCTGTCGAAGGTGCATCCGAGGTACAAGACGCCTTATGTGGCGGTGATTTTCTTCGCCGCAGTGGTGTGCGCGTTTGCGTTGAGTGGCACGTTCAGGTATCTGGCCGTGTTCGCGACCGGGTCGCTGCTGCTCATCGACCTCGGCGTGGTCCTTGCCGTGCTGCGTTTGCGCCAGCGCGACGGTCTGCCTAAGGTTGGAGAGTTCCGTTTGCCATTCGGCCCTCTCATTCCGTTATCGAGCTGCCTCATCGTCGGCTGGCTGCTCCTGCAAGTGCCTGCCGATGAAGCCATGAGCATCGCGGGGCTTATCGGCGCCTCGGCCGTCGTATACGCCGTTCGAGCCATGGTTCGTGGATCACGGAGCGGCACTGAGCCGGCAGCTTAGCCCGAACATCTGAACGCCAACCTGTTCTTCTCGATCGATGACCCACGTCGAAAACTCGAGGCCTGGAGGCTCGACTACGATACCCAAAGACCCCACAGCTCACTGAACGATCGATCTCCTGCGTGGTGCGCCAGGGGCTGGCAACCGGCGGCTGCGGAACACCGAATCCTAAACCTCTGACGGGTACCGTTTGGGGGCTTCGGTCACAGCACCGTGTTACTGAGATACAAGGTGGTACGAACCGCGGGGTCAGGTCAGCAGGGCCCTCTGTAAAGGAAGGACAGGCGCCATGGATGCGATCGCCGCGGCAGCTCCCGCAGCCGCCAAGCTCACGGCCCCTGTTCCCACTGTCCCCTCGACGCCAAGCATGAAAAAACCGCCCGCCGATCCTCCAACACAGCGCACCCAGGCGATCTCGCCCAGGTTCTCGGGTCAGCTCGCCAGGCACCGTGCGCATCTCCTGTGGTGCTAGTGGAAGATCTGACGCTGTTCACTCCGGGCCCGGTTCCTGTGGCGAGACACCTGCGGGCGATTGGCGCCCATCAACCTCCGTACAACCGAACCGAGGAGTTCTCCTCCATCACCCGCGAAATCCTCAGCGGCTTACGCGGCCTCTTTCAGACAGACGGTTCCGTTGCCCTACTCACGGCATCCGGTACGGCGGCCATGGAGGCTTCCGTTCTCAATTTTCTCGGGGCTTCGGACCACGCTCTCGTCATCAACGGGGGCACGTTCGGACAGCGCTGGTGTGACCTCTGTGACGTTCATTCGGTTGCCTATGACGAATACAAGCTGCGGTTCGGCGCCGACGTCGACCTGTCTCATCTAGCCGAGCTTCTCTCGACACAGCGCTTCACAGCACTGCTGGTGAACGCCCACGAGACCTCTACCGGCCACCTGTACGACGTCGAAGCCATTGGAGCTCTCGCCCGCCAGTACGGGCTTTTCTACATCGTGGATGCGATCAGTACAATCTGTGCCGATCCGTTCTTCATGGACGCGTGGCGGGTCGATGTGGCGGTCTTGAGCTCGCACAAGGCGCTCGCCCTGCCGCCAGGCTTGTCCTTTGTAGCGATGAGCGGAAGGGCGCTGGAACGCTTGGAGAACCGATCAGCGACGAGGAGCCTGTACTTTGATCTCAAAGATCATCTGGCCAATCAAGAACGAGGGCAAATGCCCTACACCCCCGCGATTGTGTTGATGATGCAACTTCACCAACGGCTCACGGATATTCAGGAACAAACGCTTCCTGTGCTAATCTTGAGCCACAAGCAACGTGCGGAGACGTTCCGGCGCGCCATCGCCGATCTCCCTTTCACACTGCTTCCCTCGCGGTCTTCCGACGCAATGACGGCCTTGACTTGTATTGGCCTCGACGGCTCAATGCTAGCTGAAGCCCTCAAGGTGAAGCACGGTATTGTCGTCGCTCCCAGTGGCGGCACATTGAAGTCCAAGCTCATACGCATCAGTCACATGGGCGCTCAAAACGACGACGATCTCACCCGTCTAGTCCCGGCGCTCGAGGTGCTTGCTGCGGACACACTTAGGAGGAACAAACATTAACGTGAAAGCAATTATCATGGCTGCGGGCGTCGGCTCACGACTCAGGCAACTCATCGGAGACAAGCCGAAGTGTCTGATCGAGGCCGACGGCACAACATTGATCAGCCGCTCCGTATCGCTTCTGCAGGAACGGGGCATTTCCGACATTTCCGTTGTCACCGGCTACAAGAGTGATCTGATTCGTGACGAGCTACAGGGAAGAGTGCAGTACTTTCACAATCCCTACTTCGAGGTCACCAACAGCATCGCTTCCCTATGGCTGGCGAGGGACACGCTTTGCGACAACGTGATCCTGATGAACGCCGACCTCTACTACGAGGAAGCAGTCTTGGACATGGCGAGTGCCCAGACGGACTCTGTGGTCATGCTCTCTGATTGCACCAGGATCGAAGATGCCGATTTTCGCTTCGGGGTACGAGGAAACCGCATTCTGAAGACGGGCAATCAGCTCTCCGACGATGAAACAGATTGCGAGTACGTAGGCATCGTCCGCATTGATGGGAGCTTCATCCGTGTCTTCAAAGACCGCCTCGAGAGAATGATCGAGCGCGGGGATTTCCGGAACTGGTGGGAAGGTGTGTTGTACACATTCATCGACGACGGCATCGATATCTTCCACCGGGACGTCGAGGGAGCGTTCTGGACAGAAGTCGATCATCTAGGCGACTACGATCGCTTGACGACGTGGGTCTCGAACAACAGGGCCTTGAAGAGTTGGGTTGAACCGCCCCTCCTGGATCGACCTGATCCCCTGCCGGTCTGCGTCCGTTCAAGCGGTTCCAGGTAGAAACTTCATGGGCGACAGGCTGCAACGCCTGTGGGCCACAAAGAACAAGGACGACGAGTGGTGGTCGTCTTTCGTTACCGCACCGCTGGCCATCGCTGCCAACTACCTGGTTGTCGATTTCAAGTGCTTGACGCCGAACTTGATCACGCTGGCCTCGTTCACGACCGCCGTTGTGGCGACCGTGCTCATCGTGATCGGTGGTCACGTCGAGTTCCTCATAGCAGCGGTGTTGATCCAAGCCAGCCACATCCTGGATTGCATGGATGGCCAGATGGCACGGTATCGCGGCATATCCTCGCGTGCAGGCAATTTCCTCGACAAGTTGACCGACCAGATTCAGGTCATCATCTGGTTTGGTGCGATCGGCTACGCTGCCCACGCCCAGTCCCACAGCAGCTTGCCGGTCTTCCTCGCACTTGTGGGCATAGCCTTCTACTCCTTGCGGGGCTACATCAAGTACGTAGTGATCTATCTGGAAGTGTGTGACGACAAGAACTACGTGGAGAAGTCGCGCGAGGGAGTGGCGGCTCTCGAGAAGAAGACGGCGCACACGGCAGGGCTCGGCCATGGCGTGATCGCCAACCTTCGGTGGTTGGGGAACGAACAGAGGAAGATCGTCCTGTTCAACGAGGGCGTGTTCATCTTCATGCTGTCCTTCGCACTGATCCTCAATGCCTTGACGCCGATGCTTTGGGTGTTCGCGATCAGTCAGGTCTTCTATGGTCTCGCCCGTGGTATTCAGCGGGCGCGTCAACTTCATCTCGCGCAACCCCCTTCGATACTGAGAACAAACGAGAAATAGCTTGAAGGACTGCGGTGGACTCGGAGCCGGATACGGCGGGCGGGGCCTGACCGGTGCAAGCGGAACCGTGCGTGGTTGTACGGAGCGGGCATGACCGTGGGGGAGCCTTGGGCGGCGGATCGTCCTTTCGATGCGGAAGGGGCCAAGCGTGCCATACAGTCCGCCCTGCCTGAACTGGGGTCCGTGGATGCGCGGCTACTCGGGTCGGGCTGGGACTTCGACGCTTTCGAGGTGAATCAGCGGTGGGTATTTCGATTTCCCCGCCGCGAGAATGTGCAGGCACGGCTGCGGAAGGACCTTGTCCTCCTGGGCTGGCTTGCCGATCGTCTCTCGGCGCCGCTCCCACGGTACGAGTGGGGGGCGCTCACCGCACCAGCCTTCCCATATGTGTTCTCCGGCTACCAGAAACTGATGGGTATTCAAGCGATCGAAGTCCAGCTTCGCGCGGTGGAGTACGAGCAACTCGGCCGTTGGCTAGGACGCTTCTTGCAGCGCCTGCATGCGCTGAGACCGCCTGAAGCACTCCTCGAAAAAGCCGGCCTCAAGACAGGGATCACCACCTCACACGGTTGCGAAGAACGCCTGCGAGAATACCTCACACGCCTCCGTGCGCGGGTGGGCGGGGCACTGGCCATGCGTGCGCAGAGGTTCTTCGGCGACGCGGATTGCGTCGCGCTGCCATACGAAGGGCCGCTAGCGCTGGTGCACGAGGACTGCCACGCCGGGCATCTCCTCCTCGATCCGGACGCGCCGGAGCGGGTAACCGGCATTCTGGATTGGAGCGACATGTGGTTCAGTGATCCGGCCCAGGACTTTGCCAGGATCTTCTCGTGGGGAGGCGATCAGCTACTGGATTCCATGTTGCGGGGGTATGGCGCGGCAGAGCCGGAGTTCCGCCGCCGGGCCCGCTACATTGGTCTCTGGCTGACGCTGAAGGAGTGGGCCTACTTCGACAAGACTGGCAAGGTCGCCTGGGCGGCGCGGGTGCAGACCACTCTCGAGGAGGCACTCCCCCACTGAGCGCCCGCGGCGGCTGGCGATCAGGACTCGATTGCCGTCCCGAACCCTTTCTCCCTGGCGGCTTGCAGCGTCGCGCTGGCCATGGCGGCGTCTTGGGCACCCACGCCGGTCAGATCGGCAACCGTTATCTGCTCGTCTGTTTCGCGGCCGGCGGCATCGCCCGCCACAATGGCCCCGAGCTCGACGCAGTCGTCGGCCCGCAACACGCCGGCGTCGACGGCGTGGTGAATCTCGCCGAGCTCGATGCACTGGGCCAAACGATCCGCGACCACGAGGTCGGCGCGATGCAACAGCTCGACGTCGAGCTCCTGCTTGTCCGGGCCATCGGACCCGACGGCGGTGATGTGGGTGCCCGGCTCGATCCACTCGGCGCGTACCAACGGCTCGCGGGCGAGGGTCACCGTAATGACCACGTTCGCCCCCTGGACCGCGTCCTCGATCCGGTCCACGGCTTCCACGGCGAGGTCGAGCTCGTCGGCCATCTCGGCGGCGCATTGCCGCGCTCGTTCCGGGTGCCTGTTCCATATGGACACGCTGGGGATGGTGCGCACGCGGGCCAGCCCGCGGAGCTGCATGCGTGCCTGAATGCCGGCGCCGATCACGGCGACGCGGCGAACCTCTTGCGGTGCCAGATACCGCGCGACGACGCCCCCTGCAGCGCCGGTTCGCAGGTCGCTGAGGTAGCCGTTGTCGAACAGCAAGGCAGCCGGCTGGCCGTTGGTGGCGTCGAAGGCGAGCACCAGCCCGCTCGCCATCGGTAGCCCCATCTGCGGGTTGCGGTAGAAGCCGGACACGATCTTGAACACGAAGTGATCGGCGCCGTGGATGTGCGCCCCCTTCACATGAATCTCGGCGTCGATATCAGGTATGTCGAGACCGATCGGCGGCGGCTGCGTGACCTGGCCGCGCCCCAGCGCCTCGAACGCTCCCTCGACAGCATCGATGGCGCCTGCCATGTCGACGCTATCGCGAATTTCCTGTTCCGTTAGCAGAAGCATGGGCATGGAATACGGCTCCTTGGCTACCATGGCGGCGAAACGCGCCGCATTCTTGACGAGAAACGATGGGAAGAGTGAAGAGATTGCGGACGAGGAGGGAGCATTGGTACCACAAGCGGTACGCGTCGACCACCTGACCGTCGCCCCTAGCCCGCATTTCTCATCGCCCTCCTCCTGCGGGCGCGAAGAAGGGCGCGTCTACGGCGTTGCACTTGGTCGAGCACCTCGACGTATTGTCAAATACGCCAGCGGCGCCCGGTAGGCGGCTCCCACCTTCCGACTACAATTCTGCCGGGGACCACACGGGAACGATCCACAGAGAGGTGAACGCATGGACCCGTGCACCAAGCTCGCAACGGATGGCACGCAACAGATGCTGACGAGGTTTCCATGCCAAAGTTCTTGACGGTTGCCTTCGCGGCGTTGCTCGCTACCAGTACACTGCCGCACGCCTCGGCGCAGGATGAAGAGACACTCGTGTTCATTCTCGCCGGCCAGTCGAACATGGTCGGGCAAGGCGATACGGCCGCCTTGAGCGAAGACCTGAGGCGTCTGCCGCCGAACGTTCGCTACTACCTGGACGGTGAGTCGGCCGGCATCGCCGCCGGCAATCGGTTCGGGCCCGAAGTCACCTTTGCTGACGAGCTCGCCGAGGCCTATCCGGAAAAGACGATCGTCCTGATCAAGTTCGCTCTGGGAGGCAGCTCGCTGCTCGCCTGGGCGCCGGACTGGACCCCCGAGGCGGCGGAGCTGACAGAAAACCAAGGCCAGGGGCCGCTCTACCGGAGATTGATGGAATATGTCTCGTCATCCAGATCCGCGCACCCGCGGAATGCTCGCCTTGCGGCGGTGCTGTGGATGCAGGGCGAGCGCGACGCCAGGTTCCCGGCGGCAGGCGAGCAGTACGGCGCGAACTTGAGCGTGCTGGTCGATCGGATTCGCGAGGATCTGGACGCTCCTGACCTGCCGTTCATCTTCGGCCAGGTAAACCCACCGCCGGAGCGGTATCCGGCTTCCGAAGAGGTCCGCAACGCGCAGCAGGCCGCTGAGCGGCTCATCCGCGGCGCCACAATGGTCTCGACGGAGGGGCTCGCCAAAGCACGACGACGACCTGCACTACAACACCGCGGGGCAGCTCGAGCTCGGCCGGCGCTTCGCGCGCGCGTATCTCGCGATGCGAGGAAGATAAGGCGAGTCTGGCCGATCGGCGCCGGTTATCCCGGCGCCGCCATCGACTCCACGGCGCGCAGCACGCGTAGACAATTGCCGCCGGCGATGGCACGCAGCTGGTCGTCGCTGTAGCCGCGGCGGGCCAGCTCGACGAACAGGTCGGGGAACTTGGAAACGTCTTCGAGACCCTCGGGTACTTCGTCGATGCCGTCGAAGTCCGAGCCGATGCCGACGTGTTCGGCGCCCATGACGGCGCACAGATGGTCGATGTGATCGGCTACCTCGCCTAATGTGGCGAGCGGCGCCGGATGGTCGGCGTCCCAGGCGGCGAGCTCGCGCTCACGCCGCTCGGCATTGTTCGGATGCATTTCCGTCAGGCGGGCTTGCCACCCCAGACGACTGGCACGGTGCTCCATCACCCGGGCCGAAACAAACCAGGGGACGAACGTCGCCATCACGATGCCGCCGGTATCGCGGATCATCTTCAGCACGTCGTCGGACACGTTGCGGGGGTAGTCGAGGAGTGCTGCCGCGCCGGAATGCGTGCAGGCAACCGGCGCCCTCGAGGCCTCGATAGCCTGCCGCATGGTGTCGGCGGAAGCGTGCGACAGATCGATCATCATCCCGAGGTCGTTCATCAGCGCCACCACCTCGCGGCCGAAATCCGTGAGGCCGCCATGCACCGGATCCAGATGGGCGCAGTCGGCCCAGTCGGTGTGGACGCTGTGAAGCAGCGTCATGTAGCGGGCGCCGGCCTGGTAGGCCAGACGCAGAGCGCCGAGCGAGTTCTCGATGCCGTGGCCGCCTTCGACGGCAAACAACGAGGCGATCTTGCCGTCGGCGTGGATGCGCTCGATGTCATCGGCGCTGAAGGCGGGCTGCAAGGTATCCGGATAGGCGGCCACGAGTCGCCTGGCCACTTCGAGCTGCTCGAACATCACCCGCGCCGCACCCGGCCCCGCCACTTCGAACGGGACGTAGGCGACCCAGAACTGGGCCCCGACGCAGCCAGCGCGCAGGCGCTTGAGGTCGGTATGCATCGGCGGCTCGAGGGCTGTGGTGTCCTCGAAGTCGAAGCTGCTCAAGTCGAAGCGGTTCAAGTCGTTGTCGGACCGTTCTAGCAGCTGAATCGGGGCATCATTGTGTCCCTCGACGAACGGAGATTCGGTCAGCAGTCGGAGAACGCGTTCTCGGATGTCTTCACTCATGGTTGGCAGCCTCCAGACGCCGCCGCCGCAACTTGCCGTTGGCGTACAAGCCCACGCCCAAGATCGTCAGCACCGCCAGCGTCCCGAAGACGGTGATGTAGAAGAATGTCGGGTCGGCGACACTCTCACTCCGTATGAGGGCGAACACCAGCGACACGGCGGTTACTACGAAGCCCGTACCGCCGGCGAAATAGGCGCCATAGGGCGCAAAAGGCGCCCGCTGGACGCCTTCCGCGGCCGGGTGCCGCTGCATGACGATCAGCGCCGCGAACATGTACAGGTACGGGATGAAGTAAGTGACGATCTCGAGGCTGATGAAAACGCGATAAATCTGCTGCGCGGTGCCTCCCATGCTACCGAGGACGATCAGCAGCGACGTGGCGATGCCTAATGTGATCACCGACACGTGCGGGGTAGCGTACTTCGGGTGCAGGGTTCCGAAGGCGGCCGGTAGGTAGCGGTCGAGCCCGGCGACAAAAGGCATTCGCGCGCCTGTCGCCATCCAGGCGCTTACCGTTCCAAACGCCGCGACGCAAAGGCAGAGTGCAACCAGCGAGCTCAATACGCCGCCCATCGTGGCGCCGACCAGCCTGGTTCCGGCCACTCGAGCCGTGTCGGGCAGCCCGGTCAAGCCCGTGACCTGATCCGCCGGGAGCACCGTCAGAATCGTCCAGGAGATCAGGATGTACACACCGAGCACCATCACACCGGCGATGGCGAGCGCCCGGGGGACGTTGCGCCTGGGGTTCTGCACCTCTTCGCTCATCACCGAAGCCGCCTCGAGCCCGGCGAACGCGTAGGCGATCGCCGCGAGCAGGATAACGTCGGAGAGTCCGCCGAAAGTGGGGGTCACGGTGCTCAACGAGAATTCGGTCGCCGAGCCGTAGTTGACCCATGTGAGGAAGCCCAACCCCAGGATCATCAACCCGGGCACTCCCATGTTCAGATAGCCGCTGGCATTGTGGAAACGCTTGGCAACATCGAGACCGAGGACGTTGACCACGACGACGATGGTGACCCCGACCAGCGAGAAAGCCACCAGGAACGCTGGACGCTCGGCGAGATACGACCACCGCGGGATGATGACCGCCGCGTTGCTGGCCGAGAAGATCATCGCGGCGGGGAAGTAGACGACTAATGTGGCCCAGTAGAACCACGCCGTGATGAAGCCATGGAAGTCACCGAAGGCACGTTGTACCCAGATGTAGATGCCTCCCTCGTCTGGATGCCGGGAGGTGAGCTCGACCGTCGTGAACGCCAGCGGAACGTAGAAGAGGACGAAGCCCAGCACCCAGAGCCCCAGCACGCTCGGACCGTTTTCGGTCGATAGGGCGACGATGCGCATGGAAGCGGCGGTAGCGATGTAGAAGAGCACCAGGTCGCGGGGCCCCATGACCTTCTTGAGCTTGCTCTTCTCGGCGCGCGCCTGCGCGGCGATCGGTTGCTCGGTCACCCTACTGTCCATGCAACCCACCCGTCTCTTGCCTGAATCGAGCTATCTGCCGGGAGCATCGTAGTGCAGTAGATCGTTAGGTTCCGCAGAAACGAAGGTCGCGGTTTGCCGCCAAGTTCGCTAAGTTCCGGTTTTCGTGTCCGCCGCAGCACGTTGGGGAGGAGCAAGAATGCGAGGACTGAAGGGCAAGAGGGTGCTGGTTACCGGCGGCGCGAGCGGCATCGGCGCCGCCACCGCCGCCCGGTTCCTGGAAGAGGGCGCTCTTGTCTGCGTGCTCGACCGTAGCGCCGAAGCTCGTGAGAGGATCGGTCAGGAGCTGCCTGATCTCTCCGGAATCCTCGATGCCGACGTCGCTGACCGTGACGCGGTGGAGACCGCCTTCGCCGAAGCGGTGGAGCAGATGGGCGCGGTCGATGTGCTGATCAACAACGCCGGCATCAGCATCCGCCACGCTTTTGTCGACATCACGCTGGACGAGTGGGACGACGTGCTGGCCGTCAACTTGACCGGCGTCTTTCATGTCGCACAAACGGCCGCCCGCCACATGTTGAAGCAAGGTGGCGGCGTGATCCTCAACACCGCGTCGACCAGCGGCACGCACGGCTATCATCACTACGCGGACTACAACGCGACGAAGGCCGGAGTGATCGCCCTGACCAAGTCCATGGCCCTCGAGCTGGCGCCGACCGTGCGGGTCAACGCGATCTCCCCCGGCTACTGCATGACGCCGATGCAGCGTGCGGAGTACACGGATGAGATGCTTCAGCAAGTCAACAACAAGATCCCGCTGGGACGGCACGCGAAGCCGGAGGAGATCGCAGCGCTCTTCGCCTTTCTCGCCTCGGAGGACGCCGCCTTCGCCAGCGGCCACGTCTACGTGATGGATGGAGCCGAGACCACCGGCGGACTGGCGAGCCAACGATGACAGCAACGAGCGGACGCCGAGAAGACTTGACCGGCAAGACCGTCTTGATCACCGGAGGTAGCGCCGGTATCGGCCGGGCGAGCGCCATCCTGCTGGCGCGCGAGGGAGCCCGCGTCGCGATTACGGGGCGCAACGAGGAGCGCGGCCGGGAGGTCGTGCGAGAGATCGATGAAGCCGGCGGCGAGGCCAACTTCATGGTCTCCGACGTGCGTTTCGCCGACCAGTGCAAGAGGGCGGTCGACGAGACGCTGGAGCGCTATGGTCGCATCGACGTTCTGTTCAACAATGCCGGCGTCTACTACCCGAAAACGGTGCCTGATTGCTCCGAAAGCGAGTGGGACTTGACCATCGACACCAGCCTGAAAGGCGCGTTCCTGATGTCCAAATACGCCCTGCCGTCGATGATCGAGCGCGGCAGCGGCGTGATCATCCATTGCAGCTCCGGCTGGGGGATCCAGGGCGGCGCACAGGCCGCCGCCTACTGCGCCGCCAAAGGCGGTCTGGTGGTGATGACCAAAGCGATGGCGATCGACCACGGGCCGCAGGGCATCCGGGTGAACTGCATCTGCCCGGGGGATGTCGACACGCCGATGTTGTTGGACGACGCGAAGCAGCGCGGAATGTCCTGGGAGAGCTACCTGGAGGAAGCCTCCGACCGCCCGATGGGCCGCATCGGTACCGTCGCAGAGATCGCCCGCGCCGTGCTCTTCCTGTCGACCGACGCCTCCTCGTTCATGACCGGTACCGCCCTCGTGGTTGACGGCGGCGGCATCGCTGGATGATCTCCGCTACGTTGACTGTGATGATGCTGGGGTGCTGCTCCGGTCGGCCTGACCGATAAGTTGACCGACCGTGGTGTCCTTGCATTGACCTGTCGGTCGGCTGGGGTGGCGCACCGATCAGGCTGCTCGCCAGCCGGATACGCGGTATCCGGAAAGACGTCACCTCGAGCTCCTGGGCACTGATCCGGAGAGCAACCCCGCGTGTCTGCTTGGCCGGGCCCTCGCCCGTCAGACGTTCGTCGTCTGGTCGACCGGCGGACATACGTCGGGGCCGGTGCTGACATTCGGCCGCGGACCCGGAGCAGAGGGACTGCGCGGAATCTACGAGAACACCCACGTGCATGCGGTGATGAAGGGCGCGCTGGGGGGAATGTAGTTTGTACGCGTTGGCGTTGTCACGCGCGTAGGATGCTTTGAAGTTTGCTTTCATTCGAACGAAAATGTCTTACGGCTACAAATAAAGGAGGACGTTTCCATGCGCGAGACGAAGCGGCGGCGACGGTGGCGGCAAGGACGACGGGCGGCTCGCCCCGGCGAGGACAATCGGCAGACGAACGGATTGGACCGCCGCAGCTTTCTGCGCACCGCCGGGTTGGGAGTAGCGGCGGCATCGATCGCCGGATCCGGATGCCGACCCCAGGACGAGACCTCGCCACCGGTGAACCCGGCAACCGCCCAGGAGACCTGGATCGAGCCCTGGGTCTGGCGTCCTGACGTGTTCCCCGAGCAGTGGCTGCAGCTCAACATCGTCGAGCACCAATCGCCGTCGGTCGTCGTCGGCTTCGGCAACCCGGCTGCGGCGCTCTTCACGTACAACGGCGCCATTCCCGGCCCCACCGTGCGCATTCAGGGCGACGGCACTCTCAGGCTACGGCTGGTCAACCACCTCGGGCTGAACGCCGGCAGCAGCCCGATAGGACCTGCTCCCGACCTGGCCGCGTACGTGACGCGGCGGTCGCAGTATCCCCCGGGCGTTAAGGTAGTCGAGGACTGGTGCCTGGGCGAGCACACCAACGGCGTGCACTCGGCGCACACGACAAATTTCCACACCCACGGCCTCCACGTCAGCCCGCAGGGGCCCGATCCGAAGGGCAACGGGCCGTTCTCCGACAACATCTTCAAGCGGCTGATCCCCAACGCCGACTACGAGAGGCGGCTGAATGACGGCGGCTGTGACGTGTTCGGATCCGGTTGCGTGCTCCCGGGCGAAAACGGCTGCCTGCAGCTCGAGGACGAGATACTCGGCGGCCAGGGGGAATGGGAGTTCCGCATCGGGCGGAACGCCGGCCCGAGCGTGCCGACCCATCCACCCGGGACCCACTGGTACCATCCGCACCCCCACGGCTCGACCCA
>Ga0114950_10002297_pt1 | contig 14628 bp, 17 predicted proteins | sample N075metaG_FD_83503 | JGI IMG/M metagenome (GOLD analysis project Ga0114950, IMG submission 83503) | Deep subsurface microbial communities from Kermadec Trench to uncover new lineages of life (NeLLi) - N075 metaG | ecosystem: Environmental > Aquatic > Marine > Ocean trench > Sediment | place... | reverse complement strand
TGGCGAAACCGAAGCCTTATATGCCATGCGCGCCATCACCAAATTGCGAAACCAGGGAATTGCCGCAGAGCTTTATCCAGATGCGTTTAAAACGGGCAAGCAAATGAGCTATTGTGATAAACGGGAAATTCCATTTGTGGTTTTGGCAGGGAGCAGCGAAATAGAAGCTAACACCTTTACGCTTAAAAATATGAAGAATGGAAAGCAGGAAACGGTTTCGTTTGATGGACTTTTAAAGGCGCTTAAATAAAATATTTATAATCTTTGTAACGCTCTTTTTTGTTGTTATATTTGCAACCGCCAAAAACGAGGTGAAGTAGCTTAACCGGTTGCCTATCCGCCCACCTGAATGACAATGTCGGGCAGGTAACGGACGTTGCGTTAAGGCGGGGAGAGTCGGATCCATATCCGCCGGTGGCGGACTAGAATTTCGAGTCTTTTGAAAATAAAATTGGAAGATAATGGCGAGGTAGCTCAGGTGGTTAGAGCGTCGGATTCATAACCCGGAGGTCTCGAGTTCAAGTCTCGATCTCGCTACGATATCCCTTCATTGAATGGAGGGATTTTTTTATTCGCTATTTTCCTCAAAAAATATCTTAGCGTTTCTTTTTAAGTATGGAATTAATATCTATATTGGTCAAAAGGTAACTAATAACCAATGGACGATAAAGTTAAATACGAAATGGAGTTCCCTATACAGGTGTCTCCATCTCTTTTATATCAATATATTTCCACACCTTCGGGTTTGAGCGAATGGTATGCCGATGATGTGAATTCCAGAGGAGTAGATTTTATATTCATCTGGGAAGGCAGCGAAGAGCAAGCCAAACTTTTGGGAAAGAAAAATGGAGAGCGAATCAAGTTTCGTTGGGAAGAAGATGAGGGTACTGACTATTATTTCGAGTTGCGTATTCAATTGGACGAGATAACCAAAGATGTTTCTTTAATGGTAACCGATTTCGCCGAAGAAGATGAGATTGATGAAGGAAAAATGCTCTGGGAAAATATGGTCTCCAGCTTAAAGCACATATTGGGTTCTACCTGATTCAAATTGTCCTATCTACCTACAGACAGGTTTTTTGTGGGAGGAAAAATAAGTATCTTTGCGCCGTCTTTTACCCCATAAGACGGTTTTTTTATGGTCAATTATAACGGAATAGTTTTACCCGATTCAAAAGTTGCATTACGCCCCAAAAACCGTGGGTTACATTACGGTGATGCCGTATTTGAAACCATTAAAGTATCGGCTGGGAAAATATTATATTGGGAAGACCACTATTTTCGGTTGATGGCAGCGATGAGGGTGATGCGTATGGAGATCCCGATGAGTTTCACGCCCGAATTTCTGGAAGAAGAAATAAAGAAAACGATTGAAGCGATTTCAGAAAAAGCAACCGCTTACCAGATCAAATTTTTGGTTTGGCGGAGTTGGGGAGGAAAATATACACCCCTCGCAAAGACCGTGGAATACGTTATTTTTGCTGAAGTTCTTGATGACCCTTTCTATACATTAAATGAAGCTGACTATGAAGTGGAGTTGTTCAAAGATCACTATGTCAATTCAGGTTTGCTGTCGACTTTGAAGACTAATAACCGGGCTATCAACGTTCTTGCCGGTATTTATGCCGAAGAAAATGAATATCAAAACTGTCTATTGCTCAATGAAAATAAACAGGTAATTGAAGCTTTGAATGGAAATCTGTTTTTGGTGAATGGCAATACGATCAAAACCCCGCCATTGACCGATGGTTGTTTGAATGGCATTATTCGTAAACAACTCATCGCTATCCTACTTCAACTACCGGATTACATTCTGGAAGAAGCATCCATCTCTCCATTCGAATTGCAGAAAGCAGATGAACTTTTCGTCACCAATACCATAGTGGGGATACAGCCTGTTTCAAAATTCAGGAAAAAGTTGTACACGACTACTGTCGCCAAAGATCTGCTTGCAAAATTAAATGTAAAAGCCCGTTTGGGTTAATTGAAGTTCGGATTTTCAGGAGCATTCGACCAAATGAGATAGTCGCCGCCAAACTCTATCATTTTTTCTTTCCAGAAGGTTGCATAGCAATTACCAATAATACTATTCTTCGCTTCATTTGGAGTAACCACCCAACTATTCAGTTCGAGCTCTTCTTCCAGTTGTTCACTTGACCAACCGGAATACCCCAAAAAGAATTGAATTTCATCTTCCTTCAAGGTGTTGTTTTCCAACATTCCCAATATGGTTTTGAAATCGCCACCCCAATAAATTCCGTAGGAAATTTCAATACTGTCCGGAATTAACTCAGGCACCTTATGAATAAAATACAGATTGTCTTGTTCAACAGGTCCGCCGTTATACACCTTTAGTTTTGAATTTACCTCCGGCAGAAAATCTCTCAGGCAATATTTCAAAGGCTTATTGAGAATAAAGCCCACGGAACCATTTTCATTATATTCTGCCAATAAAACCACCGATCTGTTAAAGGACGCATCACCCATAATTGAAGGTTCGGCTACGAGAAGTACTCCTTTGTCTGGTTTTAAAGTGATCATCAATTATAGATTAGTTCTCTAAATCTAAATAATAATTTTTAATATTCCAACACTTTAACCCAATGTTGTTATCGGAAATAAAAAAACCCTACCAATATCAGTAGGGTTTTACTCTTCGAAAGAGATTTAATGGGTTTAATTTACACTACTAGCTAAATCTGAACCAGCCTTGAATTTTACTACGTTCTTTGCAGCGATTTGAATAGTTTGTCCGGTTTGAGGGTTTCTTCCTTCTCTTGCAGCTCTTCTGGAAACCGACCAAGAACCAAATCCTACTAATGATACTCTATTTCCTCTTCTAAGTGATCCTTCAACATTTCCTAAGAAAGATTCTAATGCTTTTTTAGCAGCGGCTTTTGTGATTCCTGAGTCTGCTGCCATTCCATCGATTAAATCTGATTTGTTCATAGTTTACTGTTTAAATTAAATTGTTGGTTAAAATTATAAAAATTGCTCTACAAATTTAATCGGAATATTGGTTCACGCAAGCAATGACGGGCTAAATCCGCGTTTTTGTTGATAACTTGGAGGCTTTGTTAATAAAGATGGATGTTTTTATAACTTTTTGATGAATTGAGTGATATCAAGGGTTTACACGAATTTTGCATCCGCATCAAAATCATAGCCGTTCAATAAGGCAGCTATTTCCATTTTTCGTTTATCGGGTAGCTGCAGGACTTTTATATAAAGATATCCTCCCTGAACAGCAACTTTCAATTCTTTTTTATCAATGAATAATTTTCCGATAGATTCACAATGATCAGCTTTTTTCACAGTGCAATTGAAGATCTTCACTTTCATTTCTTTACCACTATCGATAAGTATAGTCCAGGCCGAAGGAAAGGGGGATAACCCCCTGATGAACGAATCAAGGCGTTCTAAAGGAAGCGACCAATCGATTTGCGTGTTTTCTGAAGTGAGTTTCGGCGCCTCTTTAAACGCCCCGGTTTTGTTCTGTTGCCTGGGTTGAGCTTCATTCTTTTCGATCAATTCAATTGTATCCAGTACAAGAACATAACCCAATTCCATTAACTTATCATGGAGACTGCCGGCGGTCTCATCTGTTGAAATAGCGATCTCCCGGGAAGCTAAAATAGCACCGGTGTCAATATTTTCATCTATAAAGAATGTAGTGACTCCTGTTTTTGTTTCACCATTGATAACCACCCAATTAATTGGAGCAGCACCGCGATAGTTCGGTAGAAGAGAGGCGTGCAAATTAAAGGAACCATATTCCGGCATGTCCCAAACCACTTCGGGCAACATTCGAAACGCGACAACAATTTGCAGGTTAGCATTTAACTTCTCGAGTTCCTCCAGAAAATCTTTACTCTTTAAATTCGTGGGTTGTAATACAGGTAGGTTTCGAATAACAGCATATTCCTTTACAGCTGATTCCCTAATTTTTCTCCCCCGTCCCGCAGGCTTGTCGGGCGCTGTGACCACACCCACGATGGAGGTACCATTGGCAACGAGTTTCTTCAATATACCCACCGCAAAAAAAGGTGTTCCCATAAAAACAATACGCAAGTCTCTCATTTTGGGTGATTCGTTTAATTGTTTAGTTGTTGATGTTTGATGGTTTAAGTTTTAAGTTTAAAAATTATAAAAACGAACAATCTCAATACTCATATCTCATATCCAACATCTCTTTTAACTCTTGATTCCGAATTTCATCAGGACAAGCGATACGTAAGGCATTGAGCTCCCTGAGTGATTAGCCAGCGGCTAATGGTATCAAAGGGCGCAATACCAAGGTCCGGATCGCTTCGGTCTTCTGACTTCATGCCTCGTGCTTCCGTCTGCTCTCTATTTGACAAAATATTGATTCACTACATTCAGTTGGATATCTCCTTTATCCAAAAGTAGTTGCAGGACTTCTAACAGATCGGATTCAGCAAAATTAAGGTTTTCAATGATGCTTCTTGAATCTAACGGGCTTTCATTTAATAGTTCTATAATTTTTTCAGAAATATCCTCTGAGCTATAGTTTTCTTCGGAGGTGTTTTTAGCCATACAAAAAGAGCAAACCCCGCATATTGCCTTGCTCTTATCACCGAAATAGGCAACCAAAAGAAGCTGCCTGCATTGGGAAGTGTTTTCGATATATTTTAATACCGAGACTACCTGTGCTCCCTTTTTCTCCTTTAATCTTTCTATTTCATCGCGCAAAGGATTGATGGTTTTATCATCTTCCCGAGGGACTAAAAATGTGATGGACGCATCTGTTTGGTGAAGTTTTAATTCGATTAATTCCTGTTGCTCCATTTCTTTCAAAACACTTATGACCTTCTCGACGGTAGCTCCCATCTTATTGGCAACCAATCCCAAATTTATCTCATTGGCCGAGTCGAATATTCCGCCGTACATCCTTAAAATTGTTTTCCCTACTACCGAAAAGGAAACGTTCTTTTCAAATTGCTGCAGCAGGACATTGGAGGGCACTAAAAATTTCAGGATCGACTTTCTTCCAAATTCTTTCGATAGCTGGATCACTCCCAATCGATCAAGCGCATTGAGGCCATTGAAGGTGATAAGGGTGTTGAAATTATAAGATTGACAAAAATCTGTAAAATTAAAACTGTGATTGCTGAATTCGCCTTCACCATAGGATATTTGAAAGTAATTATTGAGCGTACGATATAGCTTTTTAATGTCTTGAGTAGTAGGGAGTGCGTCCACAAATTGATTGTAAACCCGCCGTTTATCATCCTCATTGTAGAGAATTATAGCCGTAGCCGGATCGCCATCTCGCCCGGCTCTGCCTGCTTCCTGAAAGTAACTTTCCAAACTTTCCGGTAGCTGGATGTGTATAACAAATCGAACATTGTCATGATCGATTCCCATCCCAAATGCGCTGGTGGCGACCACCGTAGAGATGTGACCATTTTTCCAGGCTTCGAGTCTGTTTTGCTTTTCTTCATTAGAGATACCCCCGTGAAAAAAAGTACTGGAGATCCCCAGGTTTTCCAAATTAGCGCTTACTTCTTCGGCACTACTCCGGCTTCGTACATAGACAATGGCGCTACCCGTATTATGTTTGAGTAATTGTTCGATGCGATATATTTTGTCATTTTCCTTTTTTACCCGGTACGATAAATTTATACGTACAAAGGAACTTTTGAAAACTTGAGGGTCATTGAGTTTGAGTTGGTCGATAGTATCCAAGAGTACTTTATGCGTTGCAGTTGCAGTAAGAGCAATGGTAGGAATATTGGGATGCAAATCTTTTAAAATATGTATATTTTTATAGGCGGGTCGAAAGTCGTTTCCCCATTGAGAAATACAATGGGCCTCATCTATGGCTATAAGATTGACATTCATTCTTTTGATCGCATTTTGAACGATCTCCTGCTGCAATCGTTCCGGAGAGAGGTATAAAAATTTATAATTCCCATGATTAGCGTTATCCAAAAGTGTGGTCAATTCTGTAAAAGAAATCCCACCCGTAATTGCCAATGCTTTTATGCCCTTTCCCTGTAGCGATATTACCTGATCTGTCATCAATGCTACCAAAGGGGAAATCACCACACAAATTCCTTCCATAGCCATTGCCGGTACTTGAAAACAAAGGGATTTTCCACCACCTGTGGGAAGTAATGCCACCGTGTCTCTATTTTGCAAAACACTCTGGATAATTTCGTCTTGCTTGGGCTTAAACCCCGAGTATCCCCAGTATTGGTCTATGATTTGTAAAGGCGAATTCAAGTCAGTTCTTTTATTTTGTTAAGAATGAAATTAGCTCTATTCTCAAGGGTTTCCAGCGGAACATGAACCACATTATAACCGTAACCTCGGTACCCTCTTAGTAAAAAATCATATAGTATTTCAGCTTCTTTAAATGATTCATAACGCTCATGATCCTGTAAATAAATTTCTTTCCATGGTGGTAATAGAAAAACAGCATCATATAGGTAGGCATTGCATATTTCAGTAAATTTTTTACTATAGGATGTGCCCAGATAATCCATATATGCCGTTATATCTGGCATACCCCGGTCATAGAATAAGAATGCGGTAGCCGCACTTCGTGCCTCATGATATTGCAACAAACGACCTTCCAACAGCATTTCACTAAAGAGAATAGGCTGCTCCAGAAACAGCTGATCGATTCCATCAGCCCGCGCTTTTTTTGTCACAGCCCGTGATATTTCGGGCAAACAGTTATAGCCAAGTTCGACTAAATATTCGATCAGTGCGGTTTTTCCGGTTCCGGGGCCACCGGTAATTACGATTCGCTTTGTTTTCAATTATTTTGTTTTATATAATTATTTCGAGATTCTTTCAGAAGAAGTTATCTAAATACAAAATTTTAAAATTAGGCTTGTGACGGAACTAAAGTGCAAATATCGGAACTATTTGTTGATACTGAAAAACGTATCTTTGGGTACTCTTTTAGCATTGGGATAACATGGACAATAATGAGAGATCGAAAGCATTTTACAAGCGTCTCAAGGAACAGTTAACTCTGGATACTTTATGGCCCGCACCGTATTTGTATAAGTTCATTGTAAATGCCCAACTTGAAAGAGTAGCGGAGATAACGGCAATTTTTGACGGAACTAACGCGACGATACAAACCAGAGACTCTTCGAACGGAGCATATACGAGTGTTTCAATAAAAGTTAATATGGAATCACCGGATGCGGTGATCGAAAAATATTTGGAAGTTTCAAAGCTAAAAGGGGTCATTTCTTTATAATTTTAGTATTTTGCGTTCGTTATTACTTCTACGAAGCATTTACTCCCTAAATAAACACATGATAGACGATATAGAATACAACACAGAGCGCGAGCATTTGATCATACCTGAATATGGCCGGCACATCCAGAAAATGGTAGCCTATGCCACTTCCTTAAAAGACATGGAAGCACGAAATAAGTGCGTTGAGAGCATTATTTCAGTAATGGGGAATTTAAATCCACATTTACGGGATGTACCCGATTTTCAGCATAAATTATGGGATCAATTGTTTATTATTTCAGATTTTAAACTGGTTGTAGATTCTCCCTTTCCCATACCATCAAGAGAAGAATTGGCGGCACGACCTGAACCTCTTGATTATCCTCAAAATTACCCTAAGTATCGATTCTACGGAAACAACATCAAACGTATGATCGATGTGGCTGTTAGCTGGGAAGATGGTGATATGAAGATCGGACTGGTCTTGACCATTGCCAACCATATGAAGAAATGTTTCTTGAATTGGAACAAAGATACCGTAGAAGACGATGTGATATTTAAGCATTTGTATGAACTTTCTGACGGGAAGATCGATCTGCGTAATAGCGATGAAGATCTTTCAGATTCGCAACAATTACTCAAGAGTAAAAAGCGATTTAGCAAGCAGTTTACGGGCAAGAGTAAAGGCGGTGGTAAGAATAGCAGTAATCGCAATCGTAAACGCTACTAAGTTAGTCCACTCTAGATTTTTATGGGAACTTTTAAAATAGATGGCGGACACTCTTTAAAAGGTGAAATTCGCCCACAAGGCTCTAAAAATGAATCCTTACAAATAATTTGCGCCACATTATTAACTTCAGAGGAAGTTATTATTGATAATATTCCTGATATCCTGGATGTCAATAAATTGATTAGCATTTTAGGGGATCTGGGCGTGAAAACTCAAAAGTTAAGTAAAGGAAAGTACTCTTTTAAAGCAGATGAAATAAACCTGGAGTACTTAGATTCGAAGGTCTTTAGACAAGATGGCGGTTCACTTCGTGGTTCTATTATGATCGTAGGGCCATTGTTGGCCAGATTTGGAAAAGGATACATCCCCCGTCCCGGTGGTGATAAGATTGGCCGCCGCAGACTGGATACTCACTTTCAGGGGTTTATTAAATTAGGCGCAAAATTTCGTTACAATAAGGAAGATCGTTTTTACGAAGTAGAAGCACCGGATGGGTTGAAGGGAGCCTATATGTTGCTGGACCAGGCCTCTGTGACCGGGACCGCAAATATTGTGATGGCTGCAGTCTTAGCCAGTGGTACTACTACAATTTACAATGCGGCTTGTGAACCTTACATTCAGCAACTATGTAATATGTTGAACTCGATGGGAGCGAATATCGAGGGAGTAGGTTCCAATTTATTGACAATTGAAGGCGTGGAAAGCTTAAAAGGTTGTTCTCATAGAATCCTTCCCGATATGGTTGAAATAGGTAGTTGGATAGGTTTGGCCGCTATGACTCATTCTGAAATTACGATAAAAGATGTAAGTTGGGAGAATTTAGGCTTGATTCCGGATACTTTTAGAAAGTTAGGAATTACTTTAGAAAAGAGAGGAGAGGATATTTATATTCCTGCACAAGATCGTTACGAAATTCAGAGGTATATTGACGATTCGACACTCACGATTTCTGATGCACCCTGGCCGGGCTTTACACCAGATCTGTTGAGCGTGGTTTTGGTGGGGTGTACCCAAGCCAAAGGAAGTGTACTTATTCATCAAAAAATGTTCGAAAGTCGTCTGTTCTTTGTGGATAAACTAATTGATATGGGAGCGAGGATTATTCTTTGTGATCCTCACCGCGCTGCAGTGATAGGGCATAACTTCGAATCTGATCTGAGAGCAACCACTATGGTTTCGCCCGATATTCGGGCGGGTATTTCCTTATTGATCGCGGCTCTTTCTGCAAAAGGGATTAGTACCATACACAATATTGAACAGATCGATCGTGGTTATGAGAATATAGATGAACGATTAAGGGCAATTGGTGCCAGGATCACTAGAATTGATTAGTTGCAAAAAACATTATGATTTTTTATTCTTGATGATCTCGTCCTGCAGTTTTCTTCGCAATTGTTGTTCTCTTTCAAGTGCTTGTTGTCTGTGAGTTTCGAATTCTTCGTCCGTTTCGGTTAGTTTTAATTTAGCTGCCTTGGTGATCACATTACTATTTTTGAATTTAAACAAAAGATATAGCACAACTAATACTAGTAACCCAATAATACCCCACATGGTAATTTTGTAAATAGTTTTATTGATCAGAGCTCCAAAGAGGTTAATACCATCTTGATTTTCTATAGATGTATTCAATTCTGTTTGAAGACTAGACATACTTTGGGTGAGCGTGTCAATTTTACTTTTTTGCAAAGCTATCGTTCCCTGCGCATTTTCAAGATCTTTTTTAATCGAGGCAATGGAATCCTCAACGTTCTTTTTGAGATTGTTGAGTTTGTATATTTTAACCACTTTGTATTCTTCATAGCGGTTAGATTTATCAATGACATCAACAAATAGCTCTTCGAGAGTAGTGGTTTTTTGCTGGGCAATCGCTGGAAGTACATACAATGCAAAGCATACCGTAAGAAGGAGAATTTTCAGTTTCATAATGAGGGGATATGGTTTGTTATGGCAAAGTAACCTCAAAAAAGAAGAATAATTGTTACCGATAGCGATTAATTTTGTTAAAATTATTCAGCCTGAACCAATTCCTTATTCATCGTATAACTCAATGCTCCTGATGGACATTTCTTTATTTGGGAGATGATCTTACTTGATGGGGCACCGTCGAGGTCTATCCATGGAATGACCGTAGTTCTAAATACTGACGATAATCCGTTCGCACATTTCTCGGCGTGAATGCATTTAGTAGGTTCAAAAGTAACAGTAATTTCTTCGTTGGTAAATCGGTTATTATCGGTTTCCATAAGCGTTGATTTGGGGGATATGTAACTACTTAATTTTCAATAATATCGATAAATATATACATTTAATCGGATAAATATATAATTATTGAAGAAAATACTTACAAATATTTAATATAAAGTGAAATTATAAGTGTTTAAAACCCGTTGTGGAAGAATGTAATTCCGAAGTGGAGGAAATTGTTTTTTCATTCGAAGAAAGTGATATAATTCGCTACTTCTTCCTGTTTTATCAGGTTTCAGTAATTTGAATATTTTTATTAAGTACACCAGCATTTTATTTTTTGCTGTAAATGTACTACAGAAACTGAGTAACAGCCAAGAGGAAGAAGAAGATTAACAGTTATTTAGCAATCCTCATTACAGCACGGATAGTCTTTAACCAATTTACAACTCGTCACGGCCAATAGTGCCCTTATGACAGTAGCTAAAATGTATAACCATAAATGCTTCAAATGGCCGGAAACCACTGCCGGAGAAACAGATCTGACAGGATTCATCGAAGCAAATGTGATGGGACCCGCCATCAAGGCTTCAAGAAGGACAATGCCGCCTATGGCTATTCCTGCCAAAATTCCCATCTCTTTAGAGCTGGTGGATATGTTGATAATCACTTGCATCAAAAAGAAGGTGAGCGGTACTTCCATTATAAATATCCTTAAAACATCTATTTGTGGTAGGGTGGACCCCATAGTTCATTTTCAGGAAAAAGGAATAAAAGGATCCCACCCGCCGCGAATGCACCAAGAATTTGCGAAATACAACAGGCCGGAACTTCTTTCCACGGAATTTTTATAGCGAAGACGAAACCAATAGTGACCGCCACTTTTTTCGCCAAAAGCGACGATCATTCCCATGACTATGAGTCCGAAGGTCATCGCAATGCCCACATGCGTCATCGTGGCACCCGTAAACTCATTGATCACAATCACACCTGTACCACAAAAAACCAAACTAAAGGTTCCAATGGCTTCGGCGATATAACCCTTTTTATCATGCAACAATAGCAACATAGTTTCGCATGCTATTTTTATGTTTTTGTTAACGATTAAAAAATGGGCAAATCGTACCTTCGTGCAAATCGTAAAAAACTGTAAATAAAAACCACAATGAAAAATTTAATTCTATTAGTTTGTGTAGGCTTATTTGCCATGGGAGCCTATGCCCAGATTAAGACCCCGGCACCTAGTCCATTTCAGAAAATCGAACAAAAAGTTGGTTTAACTGATGTTACATTGGAGTACTCCCGTCCTTCTATGAAAGGGAGAAAGATCTTTGGAGGATTGGTTCCTCTTAATGAAATTTGGCGCACAGGAGCCAACGAAAACACAAAGATCACCTTTAGTGATGACGTGATAGTGGGAGATGTAACCTTGAAAGCAGGGAGCTATGCTATTTATACCAAACCAAATACGGAAAATTGGGAGGTTATCTTTTATAGCGATGCAGGAAATTGGGGAACACCTCAAGAGTGGGACCCTGCTAAAGTAGCGGTTACTTTAAAGGTGCAAACCTATCCTATGCCTATGTCTATCGAGACGTTCACCATGACATTTGATAATCTCAAAAATGACTCTGCGGTCATGGGGATTCTATGGGAAAATCTTTACGTTGGTGTACCGATAATGTTTAAAACTGACGAGTTGGTAACCGCAAGTATAGAAAATGCAATGAACGGCCCTTCTGCAGGAGACTACTTCAATTCGGCGGTATATTACTTAGAAGCCGGAAAGGACATCAGCAAAGCGAAAATGTGGATTGACAAAGCCATTGTGATGCGTGAAAAGCCAGCCTTTTGGTTCCACAGACAACAGTCGTTGATCTATGCCAAAGCCGGTGACAAAGAAGGGGCGGTGAAAGCTGCCCAAACTTCGTTAAAATTGGCTAAAGAAGCCGGTAACGATGATTATGTAGCATTAAATACCAAATCATTAAAAGAATGGGGATCCATGTAATTTCCAAATAAATAATGTACATAAAAACGCCCTTTATACAGGGCGTTTTTTGTTGGTTATTATTTTAATAATTGAAGAAAATTTAATTAAATCAAAGGTTTTATCGTTACTATTGGTAGTTGTAAACGTAATTGACTATTTTCGAATTCTGTAAATTTGTGACTGAAATTGTAATTATTATTTGCGAACACCTTACAATTAGTTTACATTTATAAATTGAAAAATTAAATCAAATTAAAATTTAGAAAATTATGGAAGGATATTGTGTAAAGTGTAAGTCGAAAAGAGAAATTCAAAATGGTGCAGAAGTTACTATGAAAAATGGCCGTAGAGCCATGAAAGGAACATGCCCAACTTGCGGAACAGGGATGTTTCGGATATTGGGGAAAGCTTAGGTTAGTCAAGCTTACATAGTTTAATTCTCTACAACATTCAAGTATTTGTTTATTGAGCGGAATGATATGTCATGTCAAGCTTTGGGGTGGAAAATCGTTCCGCTTATACTTGACCATTCTCATAAAGATAAATAACAGAATTGGCGGCGCCGAATTATAGTTGTTGTTGGCGAAAGTTATTTATTTTTTTTAGCTAGAGATCTACCTTATCGAGCGGTTATTTTCAGCCGTTCCTTTTAGGAAGTACGTATTGCAACAAGATTGCTATACCCATAACAAGTAAACAGCCCAAAGCATTCAACCATAAATAGGGTATAATGTCTATATACCAAACATAGGCTACCGTTAGCTGTGTGATAATAGCCGCGATAAATGTTGCCTTGCCTTTTACAAACTTTATAAAAAAGGCCAGTAGGAAAACACCCAGTATATTTCCATAGAAAATAGAACCTATAATATTGACCAATTGTATCAAATTGTCAAATAAATTGGCTACACACGCCACCAATATGGCGATCACACCCCAAAGCAGGGTAAACCATTTACTCACGCGTACATAGTGCTTTTCATCCCGGCCTTCATTATTTCGTTTATACAGATCGATGGCTGTCGTAGAGCCTAACGCATTCAACTCACTGGCAGTTGATGACATGGCAGCACTCAGGATCACGGCCAATAGAAGGCCTATCAATCCACGTGGGAGGTTGTTTAAAATAAAGTGAATGAACACATAATCCTTATCGTTGGTTTCAGCATTAGGATTGGCTTGTTTGATAAGTACTTTCGACCGGTCCCTTAGTTCGGTGTCAGTAGTATTTAAAGTTTGGATCTGTTTGATAAGCTGTTCTTTCTTCGCGGCGTCTTCGGTACGCGCAAATTTAAGCTGTACGGCTTTGATATCGGTCTCTAAGATCTGTTTTTCGGCTTGCAGATCGCGATATTGCTCTGCGTATTCACTGTTCATCACATTTTTTTCGGCGGCAGGATTAAAGTTCAATGGAGAGCTGTTAAATTGGTAAAAGACAAATACCATCACTCCAATCAACAGAATAAAGAACTGCATAGGCACTTTTAGAAGTCCGTTCATGATTAGCCCCATCTGACTCTCTCGCACCGATTTCCCCGATAAATAACGTTGCACCTGACTTTGATCTGTCCCAAAATAGGCGAGCATTAGAAAACTACCCCCTATGAGACCCGTCCAGATAGTATATCGATTCTCCAGATCGAAGGAGAAATCTAAAACTTCCATTTTACCGTTGGCTCCTGCAATTTCCAAAGCTTTGGTAAAAGAAATGTCTAATGGGAGGTAATTGAGAATGATCAAAAATGCCATGAACATTCCGGCAAAAATGATCGCCATCTGATACTTTTGCGTAATATTGACGGCTTTGGTGCCACCGCTCACAGTATAGATCACCACCAGTGTACCGATGATGATATTTAAATAGATCAAATTCCAGCCCAATACGGCTGAGAGAATAATAGCAGGCGCAAAAATGGTGATCCCTGCAGCCATACCACGTTGCATTAAAAAGAAAATGGCGGTTAGCGTCCTGGTTTTTAGGTCAAAACGGCTTTCTAGAAATTCATAGGCTGTAAAGACCTTGAGTTTGTGGTAGAGCGGGATAAAAACCAAACAGATCACCACCATAGCAATCGGTAATCCGAAGTAAAATTGTACAAAACCCATCCCATCATGAAAGGCTTGTCCGGGAGTGGATAAAAAAGTGATCGCACTCGCTTGGGTTGCCATTACACTCAAACCTACGGTCCACCATTTCGCTTCATTTCCACCTTTGATGTAATCGGTTATGTTTTTATTGCCACGACTTTTGTAGGTGCCATAACCCACAATAAATAGTAAAGTCCCAATTAAAATACCCCAATCGATCGTTCCCATACTAGGCGTAACTTTTCATTATAAAATAGAACAAGACTATGTAGATCACATTGATAAGCAACACTAAGGTGTAGCTCTTTTTCCAGATGAATTTATCCACAGTTTCTTCGCTATGATGTTCTTTTTCCATTTTTATAATCGAAATTTGATTTCAAAGAATACCTTTCACTATTCACTATT
>Ga0114950_10002296_pt1 | contig 14634 bp, 16 predicted proteins | sample N075metaG_FD_83503 | JGI IMG/M metagenome (GOLD analysis project Ga0114950, IMG submission 83503) | Deep subsurface microbial communities from Kermadec Trench to uncover new lineages of life (NeLLi) - N075 metaG | ecosystem: Environmental > Aquatic > Marine > Ocean trench > Sediment | place... | reverse complement strand
TGATCCTTTCGGCGACGGATTCGCTGGACTGGCTCGCCGGCATAATGAATGCCGATCCTGTGGCGCTCACGGCCGCCCTGGACGGACGCTCGCTCGTCCCTTCGCAGCTTATGTTCCTGCCTTATCTCGGCGGCGAGCGCACACCGCACAACGATGCGACAATCCGTGGCGCCTTTGCCGGCCTTGCACACGAGACCGATGCGGGCGCGATGACGCAGGCGGTTCTGGAAGGCGTCGCTTTCGCATTCGGCGATTGTCTGGATGCGCTAACAACGGCCGGCACGACAATCGATTCAGCAATCGCGATTGGCGGCGGTTCTCGATCGGAATTCTGGCTGCGGATCATCGCTACCGTGCTCGGCATTCCGCTCCACGTGCCGGCCGACGGCGACTTCGGCGCGGCCTTCGGTGCCGCGCGGCTCGGCTTGATTGCCGCCGAAAACGCCGAACCGTCGGCTGTTTGCTCGCCGCCGGCGATCCGGTCCACAATCGAGCCAGAGCGTTCCGCGATCGACGCCTATGCTGAGACCCGGGCGCGATACACGGCGCTTTATCCGGCTTTGAAGGAGGCCATGACCTGATGACCACTGCTTTTTTCAACCGGGACGAGCCTATTTGCTTTGAGGGGCCGGATAGCACAAGTCCGCTGGCGTTCCGGTACTACGATCCTGGCCGGATGGTGCTGGGCAAGCGGATGGAAGACCAATTGCGATTCGCCGCCGCTTACTGGCATTCCTTCGCGTGGCCGGGCGGCGATCCGTTCGGCGGACCGACCTTCGAACGACCCTGGTTCGGAGACACGATGGACCATGCGCGCCTGAAAGCCGAAGTGGCGTTTGATATGTTTCGGCTGCTCGGGGTACCGTATTTCTGCTTTCACGACCGCGATATTGCGCCCGAAGGAGCGACGCTGGCGGAGTCGAACCGGAATGTGCGGGAGATCGGCGACCTGTTCGCCCGTAAATTGGAATCGGTAAAGGTTCGCGTCCTGTGGGGTACCGCAAACCTGTTCTCCAACCGCCGATACATGGCAGGCGCTGCGACCAATCCGGACCCGGACGTTTTTGCCTATGCCGCAGCACAAGTTAAAAACGTCCTGGAACTTACCCATGATCTGGGCGGCGCGAACTATGTGCTTTGGGGTGGTCGGGATGGTTACGAAACCCTGCTCAACACTAACATCCGGCAGGAACTGGACCAACTCGGCCGTTTTCTGTCGCTAGTGGTGGAGCACAAGGCCAAGATTGGATTTGCCGGCACCATCCTGATCGAGCCGAAACCACAAGAGCCGACAAAACACCAGTATGATTTCGACGTCGGCACAATTTACGGCATGTTGAAAGCGTTCGGCCTGGAAGATCAGGTCAAGATTAACATCGAGCAGAACCACGCGATCCTGGCCGGCCATTCGTTCGAGCATGAAATAAAGCTCGCTGCGGCGCTCGGCATATTTTGTTCACTCGACATCAACCGCGGCGACTATCATTCGGGATGGGACACCGACCAGTTCGCCATGAACGTGCCTGAGCTTACGCTGGCGATGTACGAAGTGCTCAAGGCCGGCGGATTCGATACCGGAGGGATGAACTTCGATGCGAAAATTCGTCGACAAAGCCTCGACCCGGATGATCTTTTGCATGCCCATATCGGGTCGATGGATGCCGTTGCCCGCGCCCTTTTGTGTGCCGCGGCGTTGATCGAGGATGGTACATATGACCAGCATCTGGCGGACCGGTATGCCGGTTGGGCGGGCGATTTGGGACAGGCAATTCTTAGTGGCGAAAAGAACCTTGATGATCTCGCTGACCATATCCACGCCGGCAATCTGGAACCGCAACCGCGTTCGGGGCAGCAGGAATATCTGGAAAACCTGATCAACCGCTTTGTCTGAACGAAGCCATAGCGCACGATGCTCCAAAATCGGAGGAAAAAATTGTGAAAACCATGCAGGGACCGGCAATTTTTCTCGCCCAATTCGGCGGTGACGAACCGCCGTTCAATTCGCTGAAGTTGATTGCCGAATGGGCCGCCGGCCATGGCTACAAGGCAATCCAGCTTCCCAGTTGGGACGGGAATCTGTTTGACCTTTCTAGGGCAGCGGAAAGCAAAGACTATTGCGATGAAGTGGCGGGCGTATGCCGCGAAGCGGGGGTAGAGATCACCGATCTTTCGACCCATTTGCAGGGCCAGCTAGTCGCTGTGCATCCAGCCTATGACAAATCTTTTGACGGCTTTGCGGCGCCGGAAGTGCGCGGCAACCCGAAAGCCCGGCAGGAATGGGCGGTTGAACAAATGATGAAGGCGGCCAAAGCATCAGGGCATTTCGGCCACCGCACCCAGGTGGGATTTCCCGGCGCGCTGGCCTGGCCATATGTCTATCCTTGGCCGCAACGTCCCGCCGGCCTGATCGATACGGCGTTCGCCGAACTGGCGCGGCGCTGGCGTCCGATACTGGACGCCATGGATGAAAACGGCGTCGACCTGTGTTTCGAAATCCATCCGGGCGAAGATGTTTTTGACGGCGCAACATTCGAAATGTTCCTGGAGCAATTGGACAATCATCCGCGCTGCTGCATCAATTACGATCCATCGCACTTTGTGTTGATGCAGCTCGACTATATCGATTTCATCGATATCTATCACGAGCGGATCAAGGCGTTTCACGTCAAGGATGCTGAGTTCAATCCGACCGGCCGGCAAGGTGTCCATTCCGGTTACCAGCCCTGGATAAACCGGGCGGCGCGATTCCGCTCGCTAGGCGACGGGCAGGTCGATTTCGGCGCTATCTTTTCCAAGCTTGCACAATACGACTACGATTCCTGGGCAGTGCTGGAATGGGAATGCGCGCTCAAGCACCCCGAAGATGGCGCGGCGGAAGGCGCACCATTCATCGCCGCCCACATCATTCGCGTCACGGACAAGGCATTCGACGATTTTGCCGCAGGCGGAGCGGACGAAGCCGCCAACAAACGCATGATGGGGATCGGATAGGACAAGCCATGGCAATCGAGGGACGCGGCGGGCCGGCGGCCGACCCGATCCGACTCGGAATGGTTGGTGGTGGCCAGGGCGCCTTCATCGGCGCGGTGCACCGGCTGGCGGCGCGCATGGACGATCACTACGTGTTGGTGGCCGGGGCCCTATCGTCCGATCCGGATCGGGCAAGGGCATCCGGCCGCGAAATTGGTCTCGGCAACGACCGCAATTACGGCTCCTATCTGGAAATGGCAAAGCGGGAAGCGCGGCTGAAAAACGGCATCGAGGCCGTTGTCATCGTGACGCCGAACAATTCGCACTTTCCGATCGCGCGAGAATTCCTCAAGCGCGGAATTCATGTGATCTGCGACAAGCCGATGACCACCAACGTCAAGGATGCCCGCAAGCTGGCGGAACTGGTGAAGAGATCCGGCAAAGTATTCGTGCTCACCCACAACTATACCGGCTATCCGCTGGTTCGGCAGGCCCGGGCGATGGTTCGGGCCGGCGAACTGGGCGATATTCGTGTCGTGCAGGTCGAATATCCGCAAGACTGGCTGACCACCAAGCTTGAGGATACCGGACAGAAGCAGGCTAATTGGCGTACCGACCCGACCCGCTCCGGCGCCGGCGGCTGCATCGGCGACATAGGCACCCATGCCTATAATCTTGCCTGCTTCGTCACGGGGCTCGAACTGGAGTCGCTTTGCGCAGATCTTTCCACCTTCGTTGATGGCCGAAAGCTGGACGACAATGTCCACATTCTGCTGCGTTTCGCCGGTGGCGCCCGCGGCATGCTCTGGGCAAGCCAGGTGGCGCCGGGCAACGAGAATGCGCTGAAGCTCCGCGTCTATGGCACCAAGGGCGGGCTCGAGTGGGAACAGGAAAACCCGAACCGGCTATGGTTTACACCGTTCGGCGAACCCAGGAGGCTGATTACCCGAGGCGGCACCGGCGCCGGCGAAGAGGCGGGCCGCATGACGCGTATCCCTGCGGGTCACCCGGAAGGCTATCTTGAATGCTTCGCCAACATCTATGCGGAAGCGGCACACGCCATCCGCGCGGCGCGGGCGGGCCAAGAAACAGATGAAAAAGTGCTGTTTCCGACAGTAGAGGACGGCGTGAAGGGCATCACGTTTATTGAAGCCGCGGTGAAATCTTCACGCTCGGGAGGCCGCTGGACGCAGGTTTGAACCCTTCAGGGCACACCGAAAAAATGGAGCCTCAGACATGCATATCGGTTCCATTGACATGTTTAGTAGATGTAGTTTTACTAAACAAATTACTGAACACCCGGATGCAAACTATGAGGGCGCGAGGTCGGGGAAAAAAATAATTCGGACACGCCGGAAGGGCGATCCAGGTGACATTCGAATGCCGCTTTGAATGGCGGGATCCGGATGCAGTCCAATCCAAGGAGGAATACAGATGAAAAGAGTGCTGAAGACTGCGCTGGCCGCGGCCACTGCCGGTTTTGTACTGATGGGCGTCCAGACCAAGGCCCAAGCAGCGGAACTGACGCTTTGCTGGGCGGCATGGGACCCGGCGAATGCTCTCGTCGAGCTGTCGAAAGACTTTACCGCTCAGTCGGGCATCGAGATGAAATTCGAGTTCGTGCCATGGCCGAACTTTGCTGACCGCATTCTCAATGAGCTCAACTCCGGCGGCAAGCTGTGCGACCTGCTGATCGGCGATTCACAGTGGATCGGCGGCTCGGCCGAGAACGGCCACTATGTCAAGCTGAACGACTTCTTCGAGAAGGAAGGCATCTCGATGGACGACTTCCTGCCGGCCACCGTCTATGCCTATTCGACTTGGCCCAAGGGCACGCCGAACTACTGGGCGCTGCCGGCCATGGGCGATGCCAATGGCTGGTTCTATCGCAAGGATTGGTTCGCCAAGCCTGAACTCCGCGAAGAGCACAAAGCCAAATACGGCCGTGACCTCGCGCCACCCAAGACCTGGACCGAGTTGAAGGAAACGGCCGAGTTCTTCCAGGGCCGCAAGATTGATGGCAAGACCGTCTATGGCGCCGCGATTTTCACCGAGCGCGCTTCGGAAGGTATAACCATGGGCGCCACCTCGGCGCTGTATTCGTTCGGCTTCAAGTATGAAAATACGCCGGGCAAATATGACATGGAAGGCGCGGTGAACTCAGCCGATGCGGTCGCCGGGCTTGAGTTCTACAAGGCGCTCTTCAAATGCTGCACGCCTCCGGGCTACACCGACAGCTACATGGGCGAAGGTCTTGATGCGTTCAAGTCGGGCCAGGTGGCCATGATGATGAATTGGTTCGCGTTCATGCCCGGCATGCTCAAGGACGAAAACGTCGGCGACAAAACCGGCTTCTTCGTGAACCCGAGCGAGAAGATTGCCGCCTCCACCCTTGGCGGACAGGGCATCTCTGTCATCTCCTATACCGACAACATGGAAGGCGCGCTGGCCTACATCAAATGGTTTGCCCAGCCCGACGTTCAGAAGAAGTGGTGGTCGCTCGGCGGCTATGCGGCCCACAATGCCGTGCTGAACGACCCGTCCTTCAAGAGCTCGCAACCCTTCGCGGCGCAGTTCCTCGAGGCCATGGGCAATGTTCAGGACTTCTGGCAGGAGCCGGCCTACGCTTCGCTGCTCCAGGCCATGCAGAAGCGCCTGCATAACTACGTCGTTGCTGACCAGGGCACGGCCAAGGAAGCTCTCGACAAGCTGATCGAGGATTGGACCGAGATCTTCGAGGAAGAAGGCAAACTCTGAGCCAACAGATCACGATCGCTTCCGCCCCCGCCACCGCCGGGTAGCTTGCCCGGCGGTGGCGGGGGCACCACCATCACAATTGATGTGGGACGGTGTCATGCCGGGCTATGGCGGGGATGCGCTCGGGGTGCCGGAGACGAACGATGGCAAAAGAAAAAACAATTGCCGACCGTGCCGCCCTGGCGACCCCTGAGCCGCTCGCGCGCCGCATCCGGGGCCTTTCCGACCGCTCGATCGCCTGGCTCTTTATCAGCCCAACCATCATCCTCTTGCTGGCGATCAACATTTTCCCGTTGATCTGGATGATCAAGTTGTCCTTCACCAATTACGCGGCCAACCGGCCAAACCGGGTGATCAAGGATATCGGACTGAGGAATTACGAGCGCATCCTCAATGACCCCGATATCTGGTTTGCCATGCAGGTAACGGCGCATTTCGTCATCTGGACGATCGTGCTGCAGACCATCATCGGCTTTTCGCTCGCCTATCTGATCAACCGCAAATTCCGCGGCCACGCATTCTGGACGACGCTCATTCTGTTGCCGATGATGCTGTCGCCCGCCGTGGTGGGCAATTTCTGGCGCTTCCTTTATCAGCCGCAAATCGGCCTGTTCAATTACATCGTCTCATTCTTCACCGGCATCCCGCCATCATCCTTTGACATGATCGGTTCGGTAGCGCTCGCCCCCTGGGCCATCATCATCGTCGATACCTGGATGTGGACGCCTTACGTCATGCTCATCTGCCTGGCCGGCCTGCGCTCCATTCCCGACTACATCTATGAAGCAGCCGAAGTTGACCGGGCTTCGCCCTGGCGTCAGTTCTGGACAATCACGCTGCCGATGGCGCTTCCCTTCATCATGCTGGCGGTCCTCTTCCGCGGCATCGAGAATTTCAAGATGTTCGACATGGTCAATCTGCTCACCGGTGGCGGGCCAGGTTCGACGACGGAACTTGCCTCGATCACGCTCAAGCGTGAGGCGTTCGAGAAGTGGCGAACCGGCTACGCCTCCGCATTCGCGATTATTCTCTTCGTAACGGTATTCGGCCTCGCCAACATTTATGTAAAGGCACTCAACAGGGTGAAGCAGCGATGAGCGGCAGCACCATATCGCACTCCGTTGTTGACCCGACGCCGCTGGCGCGCCGGGTCGCCGGGACGCTCGTCGTGATATATGCCGTCGTGTCCATGATCCCGCTGCTCTGGATCTTCGTCACCGGCATGAAATCGCCGCCCGATTCGATCAGCTACCCGCCCAAGATCGTCTTCCAACCGACGGCGGAAGGGTATTGTAACCTCTTTACCACCCGCACCCGGCAGACGTCTGAATATGTCAAATCGCTCGGCGAGCCGGAAGGAATGTGCGACGAGATCACGCGGGCCCGCAACATGGTGATCGCCGGCAAGTCCAACTACTGGCCGCGTTTTGTGAATTCGCTGATCATCGCGTTCGGCTCGACATTCTGCGCGGTCACGCTCGGCACGCTGGCGGCCTATGGCTTCTCGCGCTTCAAGGTGCCGCTTGCCGACGATCTTCTGTTCTTCATTTTGTCGACTCGCATGATGCCGCCCATCGCGGTGGCGATCCCGATCTATCTGATGTATCGCGAACTCGGCCTGTCGGATACGCGATTGGGCATGATCCTGCTCTATACTGCGGTCAACGTATCGTTGGCGGTTTGGCTGCTCAAAGGGTTCATCGACGAAATACCCCGAGAGTATGAAGAAGCTGCAATGATCGATGGCTATACGCGACTCCAGGCCTTCTGGAAGGTGGTGTTGCCACAAGCCGCCACCGGCATCGCGGCAACGGCAATATTCTGCCTGATCTTTGCCTGGAACGAATATGCATTCGCCGTCCTGCTGACATCAGGCACAGCGCAAACGGCGCCACCCTTCATCCCGACGATTATCGGCGAAGGCGGTATGGATTGGCCGGCGGTGGGCGCCGGCACGACCTTGTTCCTGATCCCGATCTTCGTCTTCACCGTCCTGCTCAGAAAGCACCTCCTGCGCGGCATCACCTTTGGCGCGGTGCGCAAATGAACCAGGATCAGAACCACACAATTTCATCATGGCCAGCGTTGCTGCGTCGCGGCCCGATGGAGACGCTCGCAACGATAATCATCGCGCTTGGCGTCTTCATGCTGATGCAGCCCTTTTGGCTGATGCTCTACACATATTCACCGGCGACGACCCTGGCCGGCACCGTCATGTACATCATCGTGACGAAGTTCCCGAAATGACCGCGCATGGCTGAAATTCGCGTCGAAAAATTGCTGAAGATGTTCGGCGACTTCTCGGCTGTGCGGGATTCGTCGTTTGTGGTCCCCGATGGCTCGTTCTTCGTCATGCTTGGCCCCTCTGGCTGCGGCAAGACTACCACGCTGCGCATGATTGCGGGGCTCGAACTGCCGACATCGGGACGCATCCTGCTTGATGGCGAGGACATGGCGTTCAATCGCGCATCGGAGCGCGACATCGCCTTCGTGTTCCAGCTCTTTGCGCTTTATCCGCACATGAATGTGCGCGGCAACATTTCCTATCCGCTGAAATGCCAGGGTGTCGCGCGCCGGGAAATCAGGCAACGCGTAGAGGAGACCGCCCGACTCCTGCGCATTGAGCATCTTCTCAACCTGCCGGTGTCCGGTCTTGCCGGCGGCGATCGCCAACGCGTGGCACTTGGGCGCGCCATTGTGCGACGGCCCAAGGCGTTCCTCATGGATGAGCCGCTGGGTACGCTCGATACCGAATTCCGCGACCTGATGTGTCAGGAACTGCGCAATCTCCACGACCGTATCGGCGCCACGACGATCTACGTTACCCACGATCAACTGGAAGCCATGTCGATGGCCGACCAGATTGCGGTCATGAACAAGGGCATCATTGAACAGATGGGGCCGCCGCAGGAGATCTATGATCTTCCGGCGTCGATGTTCGTGGCCGATTTTATCGGTTCGCCTTCGATGAATTTGCTGCCGTTCCGTGGCAGCCTCAAAAAGGGCGCGACGCAAATCGTCATGGATGGACAGACGATCGCCGTTCCGACGGTGCACGAGGCGCGCGCCGAAAGCGATCTCGTGCTTGGTGTCAGGCCGGAGTACATCGGATTATCGGATGCCTCCAGGTTGCGTGCCCAGGTACTGGGCAGCGAATATCTTGGCACCACGCAAATCGTCACGCTCGAAACTGGCCATGGCATGGTTCGCGCCCGGATACCCGCGGACCAACAGGTCCGGGTGGGCGAGACCGTGGGCCTCGCTCTTACCGGTGATCGGCTATCGCTCTTTGACAAGGAAAGCGGTCAGGCAATTCCGACTGCACTGACGCAGGCGGGCGCCCATGGCTAATGTATCGCTCAAGCGCGTCACCAAGAAATTCGACAACCTCACTGCCCTCAACGATGTGACGATTGATATCGCGGACGGTGAGTTTTTTGTCCTGCTTGGCCCGACCGGCGCAGGTAAGACAACGACGCTAAGGCTGGTTGCCGGGCTTGAACGCCCCGATGAAGGTTCCGTCATCATAGGCAATTACGATATGACCCTCGTCGAACCTGCGGTCCGTGACGTTGCTTTCGTCTTCCAGCAATATTCGCTCTACCCGAATTTGAGCGTTTACGACAATTTGGCGTTTCCATTGAGGGCTCCAGCACGCCGCGTGCCGGAACCGGAAATCCGCGAACGCATCGAAGCAATCGCCGACATGCTGCACATCTCCGACAAGCTCGATAACCGCGCAACTCAGCTCTCTGGCGGAGAAATGCAGCGCGTAGCCATCGGCCGCGCCCTTGTCCGCCAACCGTCGATTTATCTGATGGACGAGCCGCTTTCGTCGCTAGACGCAAAGCTGCGGGCTGAACTTCGCATCGAACTGAAGCGCATTCAGGCAGATATCGACGCGACATTGCTCTATGTGACACATGACCAGATCGAGGCCATGACGATGGCGGATCGGATCGGTATTCTCGACAATGGACGCCTGATCCAGACCGGCAAACCGCGCGAAATCTATACCGATCCCCGCAACATCTATGTGGCAACTCGGCTCGGACAACCAACCATCAATCTCGTGCCCGAGGGCCTGCTCGAGCTCGGTTCGGTTCCTGCCGGCACGAAAACCGTGGGCGTGCGCACAGAGCACGTTGAGATCAGGCGCGTCGCCAAGAACAAGGCGCAGGGCAAAGTGAATTGGGTTGAGCATCTCGGCGACCAGAACCATCTCCATGTTTCAGTCGGCGATCATGCGCTCGTGACGCTTGCCGATCCGCAGAGCGACCTGAAGCGCGATGACCCGGTCAATGTCCAGGTAACCAAGCCGCTGTTCTTCGGTGCTGACGGGGAGCGCACGCGGTGATGGTTATAGACAGAACAACCTTGGAGACCGGGTTGCGGGCCGTTGCCGAAGCGGTGATCGCCAGCACAGACGAACTGACCGCACTCGATCAGGCGATCGGGGATGGCGATCACGGTCTCAACATGAAGCGCGGCTTTGAAGCGGTGCTGGCCGAGCTTTCCAATATTTGCGAATCGCCGCTGCCTATTGCCTTGCAGAAGGCCGGCATGCAACTCGTCATGAAGGTTGGTGGTGCTTCCGGCCCGCTCTACGGGACGCTGTTCATTGCATTTGGCAAGGCGCTGCCGGAGAATCCTTCGCGCGACGATTTTGTATCCCAGTTCGCTGCTGCGATTGATGCCGTCAAGGCGCGCGGCAAATCCGAGCAGGGCCAGAAGACCATGCTCGATGTGCTGATCCCGGTTCACGAGACGCTTGCCGCCGGCGGCGATTTGGCTGCGGTCCGGGAAGCCGCTACGCAGGCAGCGCAGGCTACAGTGCCGATGCTGGCAACGCGCGGGCGCGCTTCCTTCCTCGGCGAACGGTCGATTGGCCACATGGATCCGGGCGCCAGGTCCTCTGAAATCCTCATTTTGGCAGTGGCGGACCAGATGGAGAGCTTGGCATGAGCGCGCGCGTCGGCATCGTTATCGTTTCCCACTCGCCCGATGTCGCCCGTGGTACCGCCGATATGGTCCGGCAGATGGTGGGGACTGAGGTGCCGCTCGCCCATTGCGGCGGCAATCCGGAGGGTGGCCTTGGAACCAGCGTTGAGAAGATCATGGCAGCCATTGATGAGGCCTGGTCCCAGGCGGGCGTCGCCATTCTCGTCGATCTTGGTGGTGCCGAGACCAACAGCGAGATGGCCATCGAGATGTTACCGGCGGACCGGAAGAGCAAGGTGGCCATCTGCAACGCACCAATTGTCGAGGGTGCCGTGATGGCCGCGACGGAATCATGGGGCGGTGCGACACTGTCGGGAGTTCGCGCCACGGCTGAAGAACTATCGGCGGTGTGATGAGGAATGACCATGAGCAAAGCTCAAACATCGATTCTGATGGCCCATGAAATTGGACTTCATGCGCGGCCATCGGTGAAGCTGACCAAGCTAGCCAAGGGCTTCTCGTCGGAAATCCAGATGGCAGTGGCCGCCGACGGCCCGTGGATCGATGCAAAATCCATAGTGAAGGTGATGGCCGCCAGGGCGGCGAAGGACACGGTTCTGCATTTCCGTGCCCATGGAGAAGATGCAGAAGCCGCCGTGCAGGCCCTGACCGATCTGGTGGCGCAGGATTTCGATGAGGGCCGCAAGGATGCCTCACACGGTTGAACTGCAGGGATATCCAGCCTCGCCCGGGCTTGCGCGCGGCCCGCTGGTGAGCGTGGATGTGGCGGCCAAGGCGTCGCGCTCCGCCGGCTCGTCCGATGAGGAGAGCGAAGCCCTGCGCGCTGCGATCAATCAGGCGATTGCCGATCTGGCCGGACTTGGCAAAAAGGTCAGCGTAGACAGCGCCGACATCATAGCCTTTCAGATCGCCATGCTGGAGGACCCCGAGCTGTCTCATCCGGCATGGCAGGCCATAGATGCCGGCAAACCGGCCGATGCTGCCTGGATGGCCGCCTTGGACACCCAGATTACCGACTACGAAGGTGGCGATGGCGACTATTTTCGCGCGCGGTCGGCGGACCTGCGCGACTTGCGTGACCGGGTGATGATGCACCTGACCGGGTCCAGTCTCGGCGCTATCGAAGCCGGCGCGGTTCTGGTTGGCGTGGACGTGACCCCGACGCGTTTCCTGGAGACCGACTGGAGTCATGGCGGCGGAATTCTTCTGACTGGTGGCAGCGCGTCCAGCCACGTCGCCATCCTTGCGCGCTCACGCGGCGTCCCCATGGTGATCGGCCTGGCCAATGGCAAGATCAGCGGTCACAGCGAAGCACTGGTTGATGGCGGCACCGGTCTTGTCGTGCTGAGTCCGGATGAAGCGGCGCTTGCCCACTTCGGGGTCTTGCGCGCCGAGGCGCTCAAGTCTGCAAGGTTCGAAGCCGGGTTTGCCGGACAGCCTGCAATGACGCAGGATCGCAAGTCGATCGCCATCCTGATCAACATCGCCGATCCGAACGAGCTCAATGCGATCGACGTGGACACTTGTGACGGAATAGGTCTTGTGCGCACCGAATTCCTGTTCCGCGATGGTGCCGCGCTGCCCGATGAAGATACGCAATATGCCGCATATTGCCGGCTGCTGAAGTGGGCGGGCGGCAAACCGGTTACGATCCGCACACTCGATGCTGGCGGCGACAAGCCCATTGCAGGTCTTACCGTGGATGGAGAGACAAATACCTTCCTCGGTGTTCGGGGCATCAGGCTGTCCTTTGTGCGCGAAGAGGTGTTTCGCAAGCAACTCAGGGCGCTGGCGCGCGCTGCTGTGCACGGAAACCTGAAAATTATGTGGCCGATGATCACGGATCCGAGCGAACTGGATCGTTGTGCCCGATTGTTCAACGAGGAACTGGCCGCGTTGAAGGCAGCCGGCATTTCCTGTGCTAAGCCGCAACTGGGCATGATGGTCGAAGTCCCCGCACCGGCGATCGCACCAAACCTGTTCGAGGCAGCGGAGTTTTTTTCAATCGGGTCAAACGATTTGATCCAGTACATCGCTGCGGCGGCTCGTGACAACGCCGCTTTGGCGCCGCTGGCCGATAGTGTGCTGCCGATTATCGAACAGCTGGTGGCGGAGCTTGCGGCCTATGGTCGCGCAAGCGGCATCGATGTGTCGATTTGCGGCGATCTTGCCAGCCAACCGGACCGTATTGCGGGCCTGCTTCGCGCTGGCCTGCGCTCGCTGTCGGTGTCGCCGACAGCCATCGGCCCGGTCAAGGCCGCCATTGCCGATATACGTCTTGGAGACTGACATAGCCAAGTCCGCAAAACCTGCCCAAAGCCAGGCCGAGGCCGTCGCCCAATACAAGGAAATTCTGCTCGGAGTTCTGGATTCCCGGCCATCGGGGACGCGTCAGCGTCTTGCCTCTGCGTTGGGCAAAAACCGCAGTTTCGTATCGCAGATCGCGAATCCACAATACACCACGCCGATCCCGGCCCGTCACCTGGATACGATCTTCGACATCTGCCACTTTTCGCAGTCGATCCGCGATTCCTTTATGCAAGCCTATTCATGCGCCCACCCGATGCGGTTCGAAAAAGCAGCCGACAAGATGCGGCTCCGCCGCCACACGGTTTTGCTGCCAGACACAGGCGATGCGGACACAAACGAGAAAATCGATGCGCTTGTTTCCGACTTCGTGCGCAAGCTCGCCACGATCATGAATGATTAGGAGGAAAGGTTGAGGATATGAAGAAGCTTATCAACGGCGCGGATACGATCGTGGTCGAGAGCCTTGAGGGGCTTTGCGCCGCTCATTCCGATTTGCTCGTGCTCGGCGACGAGTACAAGTTCGTTCGCCGTGCCAAACTCATGCCGGGTAAAGTCGGTCTGATCAGCGGCGGCGGCTCGGGGCACGAACCGCTGCATGCCGGTTTCGTCGGCCTCGGCATGCTTGATGCCGCCTGCCCCGGACAGGTATTCACGGCGCCGACCCCTGATCAGATGATGGCCGCGGCAGAGGCCGTGGATTCGGGAGGCGGGCTGCTCTTCATCGTCAAGAACTATGAAGGCGATGTGATGAACTTCGACATGGGCCGCGAGATGTCGGGCCGCACGATCGAAACGGTGATCACCAATGACGATGTGGCCGTGGAGGACTCACTTTACACGACTGGCCGGCGTGGTGTGGCCGGCACCTTGATCGTTGAGAAAATTGTTGGCGCTGCATCAGAGCGCGGCATGCCGCTTGGTGCGCTCAAGTCCCTCGGCGATGGAGTCAATCAGGCTACGCGCTCAATGGGTGTCGCCCTGACAAGTTGCACCGTACCGGCAGCTGGCAAACCCACCATTGAGATCGGCGATGATGAGCTCGAGATGGGTGTCGGCATTCACGGTGAGCCGGGGCGCCGGCGCATCAAGATGATGAGCGCCAACGCAATCGCCGAAGAATTGTGCGAGACCATATGCGGCGATCTCGGCAGCGCGGCCAAAGGCAATGCCATCGTGCTCGTAAATGGTTTCGGCGGCACTCCGGCCATGGAGCTCTACCTGATGTTCAACGCCGCCAAACCCATCCTGGAGAAGCATGGTGTGAAGATCGCCCGCAGCTTGGTCGGTTCCTACGTCACCTCGCTTGAAATGGCGGGTTGTTCGCTAACGGTGTGCATGGCAAGTGACGAAATGCTGAAGTTATGGGACGATCCCGTCCACACCGCTGCGCTGCGCTGGGGCGTTTAGCTGGGCATTGTCATGTATGGACGCCCCCGGTGATGCAAGGGAAAACTGGCTTGAAACGGCGGTAGAGCTTGCAGTCATGTATCCGGCCTTTTTGTTGCGGTACGCTGACCGCTGGCCCTGATGGAATCCGAAAGATCGACGCCCAGTCAGATTAACGAGCTTGATGCTCGGACAATGCCTCGGGTTTGGCCGATCTCGGGTGGAACCCTGTTTCGCCATCAAATCGTT
>Ga0114950_10002293_pt1 | contig 14637 bp, 14 predicted proteins | sample N075metaG_FD_83503 | JGI IMG/M metagenome (GOLD analysis project Ga0114950, IMG submission 83503) | Deep subsurface microbial communities from Kermadec Trench to uncover new lineages of life (NeLLi) - N075 metaG | ecosystem: Environmental > Aquatic > Marine > Ocean trench > Sediment | place... | reverse complement strand
TGCAACAGCTAGCCCGCATATTTCACCAAGGATCCGGAGTTTGCGCTGTAGCTGGCGAAACAGTTTGGCCGTTCTCGCACATCCATGTGCTTCTCGGCACCGGGACTCCTGTCCAATGGTAAATCGTTTGAAAAACCATAGCGATAGCTATGGTTTGAAAAGGATTTCCCGAAATGTGAAGCCAGATGCTCGGTAACCGCTCCATGCGTTACTCTACCTCCCACATCCATGTGGTCGTGTGCAAAACCGGATAGGACAAACTGTAAATCAGGAAATCGCAAAAAAGTCCTTCAAGATCTTGAATTTAAAGGATAATATTCGTTATGTCGGCCGCCTTGGTGAAATATGCGGCTTAGTCTTTTGGACCTGTTTTCCACTTCGCGTCAATCAATTGCCGCAATGAGGTCATGATCTTGTAGGGCGCCGCAATAATGGTGCCCGAATCCTCTACCTTGTCATTGCCGTCGAAATCCAGCACCACGCCACCGGCTTCACGAACCAGCAATGCACCTGCGGCGACATCCCAGGGTTTAAGCCCGATTTCAAAAAAACCATCCATTCGCCCTGCCGCTACCCAGGCCAGGTCGAGACTGGCTGTGCCTGCGCGACGGAAATCCTCTACTCTTGCAAACACAGCCTGAAAAATACGCCCGTAGGCTTGCAGCTTGTCCCGGTTCCGGAAGGGAAAAGCAGTTGCCAGGATAGCATCGTCCAGTTTTTTTCGCGCTGAAACACGCATGCGGCTGTTGTTGAGGTAAGCCCCCCCGCCACGACTGGCGGTAAACAATTCGTCGCGAATCGGGTCATAAACAACCGCGTGTTCGGTACGGCCCTTGACCTGTTGTGCAATGGAGACGGCGAAGTGAGGCAGTCCGTGCAGATAGTTGCTGGTACCGTCCAGCGGATCGATCACCCAGACAATATCTCCCTCACCCGAATGACCGCTTTCTTCACAAAGAAACGCATGATCCGGGTGAAAGCGTTTAATTTCCCGTACAATTTCCGCTTCGCAGGCTCGGTCTACTTCGCTGACATAATCGTGGCGGGCTTTCAGGTCGACGGGGATGGCGTCTACATGCTTCAGCTGACGGCGCATGATTTCGCCGGCCGCGTGAGCGGCTTCGATGGCTATATTTACTACAGGATGCGGCATGGCTGAAAAAATATCTGCACAGGAAAAGGCGGCACAGGATACCAGAAGCAGAGACGCTGTGGCAGCTAATAAACCCAGTTCGCCTGAAATGCGCCTTGCCCGCATACGTATTGTGCTGATCAATACGACCCATCCGGGTAATATCGGTGCGGCAGCACGGGCCATGAAAGTGATGGGGCTTTCCTCGCTTCACCTGGTCACACCCAAAACATTTCCCAACGCCGACGCGACTGCGAGGGCATCCGGCGCCGATGACGTCTTGCAGGCAGCCCGGGTACACGAGTCTCTTGACTCCGCGCTGGCAGGTTGCTCGCTGGTTCTCGGTACCAGCGCACGTTTACGTAGTTTGCCGATGCCAATGCTTGATGTGCGCCGTGCCTCGGAGCAGGCGCTTGAGGAGTCCGGTACAAAGGAGGTTGCCGTTCTTTTCGGTCGTGAGCGCTATGGCCTGACCAACGAGGAGATGCAGCGTTGCCAGTACCTGGTCAACATTCCATCCAACCCCGCATATTCGTCCCTTAACCTGGCGCAGGCGGTTCAGATCATCGGCTATGAATTGAGAGTGGCGGCAATCGGCGGGGCCGGCTTGTCCGTACCGCCGGCAGATTGGGAACCGGTGGATGACAGCCAGATGGAGGGCTTGTTCCAACATCTGGAACAAACCCTTCTGGATTTACGGTTTCTGAACCCAAAACAGCCGAAACGCCTGATGATGCGCTTGCGCAGATTGTTCAATCGAGCAAGGCCAGATCAAAATGAAATCAATATCTTGCGAGGCATATTGAAAGCGTCACAGGAGGCCGCAGAGCGAGCGGATAAGGCAGGTGAATGAACTGACCGCCCCCCTTCAAACCTGGATGGCCAGCGGCCATTTTTTCCAGGCAGGCGAGGTGGAGTTATTCTATCGAGCCAGCGGCCGGCGCAGCAGTCATTTACCCTGGCTGGTCTGCTTTCATGGATTTCCGACCAGCAGTTGGGACTGGCATCTCCTGCTGCCTCAACTGGAAAAAAACTACCGTGTGCTTGTATTTGATTTTCCAGGCTATGGTCTTTCCGGTAAGTCACCCGACCGTGATTATTCACTCGGGCGCCAACTGGATGCCACGCAAAGTCTGCTGAAATTTTTACACATTGATGAGTTCCACTTACTGGCCCATGACATGGGCAACAGCGTTGCCTGCGAGCTGCTCTACCGCCGAGAACAGGGAAACTATCCTTTTAAACTGAAGTCCCTGACTTTACTCAATGGTGGGATCTACATGGACATGCACCAACCCCTGCTCACCCAACGACTTCTGCGCACACCCATACTGGGCGCATTGACCGCGCGTTTCAGCAGTTGGCAGGTGTTTCGCAGGCAATACCCCAAAGTCTATGCCCGGCCGACCCAATTCGATGAAGCCCACTACCGTTCGCAATGGGCACTAATGCTGAACAATGAGGGCCGCAAAGTTCTGCACAAAATTGCCGGCTATATGAAGGAACGCCAGCGCATGGGAGAGCGCTGGACCGGCCCCTTGCATCGTCTGGATATCCCACTAAAAGTCATCTGGGGAAAACAGGATCCCATCGCGGTGTACGCCATCGCCCAGAAGCTTTGCAGGTCCAGCCCCGCTGCACAGTTATTTACCCTGGAAGATGTTGGCCACTATCCGCAACTGGAGGCGCCGGAAAAGGTAGCTGATTGCCTGTTCCAGGCAAAAAATGTTCCGCAAGGGCAATAGAGGGGTTTTCATTACTGGGAGATGACGGTAGAACAAATAATTTACTGCGAACAAGCGGTCAGCATGCGCAGACTTTCTCGATGTGGTTCACATCAGGGTTTCGGCTCAGTAATGTGGCAGAATGGCAGCTATAAAAAATAAAAACCCGGGGCTTGGCGCAAGATTATGAGTTTATTAGAAGAACTAAAACGCCGTAACGTCTTTCGCATGGCCGTGTTGTACCTGGTGGGCAGTTGGTTGCTGATGCAGGTAGCGGATGTGCTTTTTGAGCAGTTGGGCGTACCGCCCTGGGCCTTCCGCCTGGTGTTGGGTATGTTGGCTCTGGGTTTTCCGATCGCACTGTTTTTTTCCTGGTTATTCGAAATGACCCCGGAAGGGATCAAACTGGAGCGTGATGTGGATCGCGACCAGTCCGTAACGCAGCACACCGGCGGCAAAATGAACATCACGATCGTGGCTCTGCTGGTATTGGCCATCGGGGGCCTGATTGTTGACCGCTTGATTCCAGAGAAGCAGGCGGTACCGATTGCAGTAGCAGTTTCCATGGAAGAATCAGCAGATGCGAAGATCGGTACTGCTGATGGCGATGGGTCTGCTAAGAATGCTGCCGGCTCACCCGGAACGGCGCCTGATCAGCACTCAATAGCCGTACTGCCTTTCGTAAACATGAGTGGTGATCCGGAAAATGAATATTTCTCAGATGGCTTGAGTGAGGAGTTGATCAATGCCCTGGTTCGTATGGGGGGCCTTCAGGTTACGGGCCGGACTTCCTCTTTTGCTTTTAAGGGGCACAACCAGGATTTACGTGAAATCGGGCGCATGCTCGGTGTCGCTAATGTTCTTGAGGGCAGCGTTCGAAAAGCCGGTAACCGGGTTCGTATCACCGCACAGTTGATCAAGACATCCGATGGATTTCACTTGTGGTCCGAGACATTTAACCGGGAATTGGATGACATCTTTGCCATTCAGGAAGAAATAGCCGATCAGGTAATCCAGGCACTACAGGTTACCTTGTTGGGGCCGGACCAGAGCGGTGACGGCGACAAGGTCGTTGTGACTGCCTCAAGCAGTCATAATGCTGAAGCTTACGAGGCGTATCTACGCGGAATGTTTGCTTTGCGAAATAACCCGGACAAGCAGGAAGGTCTGAACACCGCGAAAGGTCATTTTGAGAGGGCATTGGAGATTGATCCTGACTACATGGAAGCGAGTTGGGGTGCGTTCAACACGTGGGATCGAATTCACCGGAATGGATTTATTGCCTTTGCAGATTCCGCTGAACGTATGAATTTTTATGCGGCTGAAATTGAGCGGGTTGCGCCCGGTAGTGAGCAGGCGCTGGTCGCCAGAGCGCGAATATACTCGACTAAGCTGGAAGAGACACGCGCATTGGCGCTTCTTGAAGAAGCCGTCCGGCGATATCCGGGCAGCGCAGCTACTCTGGCGCAATACGCTGAGTACACAGGCTTCGCGGGAAATTACGACGAGAGCCTGGCGTCTTTGCGTGAGGCCCGCCGGCTGGATCCCTTGTCACTGGAATACATCATCATCATGGGCAACACGATGTATCAGGCGGGTGATTGTTCGGGTCTGGAAGATCTGCTGAAGCAAGCGCTGGCATTGGATCCGCTTGCTGGTCGTATTCGCTACCGCCTGGCAATGTGCGTGTTTGAAACTGAAGGTGACGCGGCCCGGGCTTTGAGTATTGTCAGGGACGAGCCCGTAGATTTTATGCACAGCTCAGCCACGGCAATACTTCAGCAAAAACTGGGAAATCAGAAGGCGGCACAAAATGCACTGGATACCCTGATGAAGTCCGCTGGAGAATCAGCAGCCTATCAGTACATCCAGATCTACACTCAATGGGGTGATACGGCGAATGCACTGAAGTGGCTGAAAATTGCTTTGGAAATACGTGATCCGGGTTTGATCACCATGGGCCGGGACCGCTTGATTGCTCCCCTCCGCGAAAAGTCCGAGTTCCGGCAAATTCAAAAAAATCAGGCCGGGTTCTAGTGTTGGGCTGATTGCAACCGTGAAAGCCATCTGGAATGAACAAGTTATAGCTGAATCGAACGACACCGTAGTTGTCGAAGGCAATCACTATTTTCCCGAAGAGTCACTGCGGCGTGAATTTCTGCACGAAAGTGACACCACCACGTATTGCCCCTGGAAGGGCACCGCTAATTACTACAGCCTAGAGGTTGACGGCGAGAGCAATCTCAATGCGGTTTGGTACTACGCCGATCCCAAGCCGGCAGCCAGTGAAATTAGTGGCCGTGTCGCCTTTTGGCACGGAGTAAAAATTGAGCCTGGTTAGCCGCTAATGAACTGAGCTATTCAGGGCCCGGCTTCAGATAATCTGGAAGAGGAAGCTTCTCCGTCATATCAGGCGCAGCGATCGGTTTTCCTGCTTTTATTTCCAACGGAACGACTCCTGCCCATACCGGGGCGGACAGGTCACTGGCAGCGTCGCTGGGTGGTCCGTTGCGGCTTTTGATGCTGAATGTTTCAATCGGCAGTGACAGTAAATTTGTTGCGTTCAATTCCTTGCGCGTTGAGGCCCTTAACTCGGCCAGTCTGCCCGGAATCAGGTGTTCCACAATGGCGTTGAAGCCTGCCTGTTTTTCTGTTGGATCATCAAGCAGCTTCGCTTGGCCAAAGACCATCAAGGTGCGGTAGTTCATAGAAGAATGGAAAGCAGAACGCGCCAGCACCAGGCCATCGAGGTGAGTGACCGTCACACAACACGGCAGCCCACCGGCCAGCTTATTCATAAGCCGGCTGGCCACTGAACCGTGCAGCAACAAGTTTTTGCCCAGGCGGCCCAGCGCCATCGGGATTACATAAGGCTGTTCATCCAGGGTAAACCCAACGTGGCAAATCCTGGCTTCGTCAATAATGGAACAGGCGAGAACAAAGTCCTTGCTGCCGCGCTCGGGTAGTCTTTTCAGTTGCGTATCCGCTTGCACCGTCATTTTTTGAATTCTCTCGCAGGATAAAATGCAAGAATACACTCTGCGGTCAGGTTCGGTGAACCTGACCGCTCCAGCCGACACACTTGTGCGATGCAAAAAAATCAGATGAATAACAAAACACAAGGCCCTTTTGCCAAATTATCCGATTTTGATGGCTGGGTAAAGGCCGTATGGCACGTGGTCACGGGAATTCCGCGCGGCCATGTCCTGACCTACGGCGAAGTGGCCCGCCTGGCCGGCATGAGCCGTGCTGCCCGCAGGGTAAGCCAGGCAATGGGACGAGCACCCCGTAACATGAACGTACCCTGGCACCGGGTCATCAATGCCCAGGGAAAGATATCGATACCGGTGGAAAGTCCAAGCCATAAACGCCAGAGGGACTTATTGGAGCAGGAAGGGGTTGTGTTTCTTAAAGGAAAAATTGACCTGCAGCGTTTTGGTTACCAGGGCGCGCTGGATCAGTTGTTGTGGGGAGAGCCGCTTGAGTAAATTCAAGCTGGCCTGGCAGCGTTTTCGATCGCACTTCTGGATTGCACTGGCCTTCGACGCGCTGGTCATTGTGAGCATTTTCCTTTCCATCCATGCCTGGCAAACCCGTGATTTGCCTGTTGATGAGCCGGTACCGGAATCCCTGCTGGCCCAACTCGATGGCTCCGGTGTGCGTTCTGTGCTTAAGCCGGGTAAAGCAGGGATAGTGTACTTTTTCGCACCCTGGTGTTTTTACTGCCGCCACAGCATAGGAAATCTGGATGAACTGGTAGAGGAGGATCGCATTGCCTGGGCTACCGTGGTTGCCCTGGATTATGGCGATGCAAACGAAGTTCAGGCCTTTGTTAATGAAACGGGGATTTCTCTCCCCGTATTGATGGGCACCCGGCTAACAGCCAATGAATGGGGTGTCCGGGCCTTTCCCACCTACTTCGTCATTGATGAGCAGGGGCAGATTCACAGCCGTTCCGTTGGGTATTCAAGCTGGCTAGGAATGTGGTTCCGGTATCGGATGGTCCTGTAGCAGCGCTTTTGCGTGATGGCGCAGGTGGTCTTCGATAAAAGTCGCGATGAAATAATAACTGTGGTCGTAACCGTCCTGCATGCGCAGATTCAGAGGGTAGTGACTGGCGATACAGGCTTGCTCCAGGGCCCCGGGCTTCAACTGGTCACTCAGGAATTCATCATTGGTTCCCTGATCGATCAGCAGGGGTAGTTTTTCTTCGGCATTGCCGATCAGCAATGCTGCGTCGTACTGGGCCCAATGATTACGATCTTCGCCCAGGTAGTTGCCGAAGGCTTTCTGCCCCCAGGCACATTCCGAGGGATGACAGATGGGGGCAAAAGCCGAAACCGACCGGTACATGCCCGGATTCCTCAGGAAGCACATCAAGGCCCCATGTCCTCCCATCGAGTGACCGCTGATCCCGCAGCGTTCATTGACGGGGAGGTGTCGTTTGACCAGTGCAGGTAATTCCTTGCTTACGTAATCGTACATCTGGTAGTTGGCAGACCAGGGCTCCTGGGTAGCGTTGACATAGAACCCGGCGCCCGATCCGAAGTCATAGCTGTCATGCTCGCCGGGAAACTCAGTTCCACGCGGACTGGTGTCCGGGCAGACGATGGCCAGCCCGAGTTCGGCCGCGATGCGAAGTGCGCCTGACTTGATCATGAAATTCTCATCCGTGCAGGTCAGGCCGGAAAGCCAGTACAGTACCGGAACGGGCTGCTTTTTTGCCTGTGGCGGCAGGTAGATTCCAAAGATCATGTCGCAGTCGCAGGACTGTGAGCGATGCTTTATCCTCTTGTATTCGCCGCCAAAAGAAATGCTGGTGGAAAGGGTTTCCATCGTTCAGTAGATGATTACGGAACGGATGCTTTCACCGCTGTGCATCAGGTCAAATGCTTTGTTGATGTCTTCCAGGCCCATGGTGTGGGTGACCATATCATCGATGTTGATTTTGCCGGCCATGTACTGATCCACATAGCCCGGCAATTCGGTTCGCCCTCGTACGCCTCCGAATGCAGTACCTCTCCACACTCTTCCGGTCACCAGTTGGAAGGGGCGTGTGCTGATTTCCTGTCCCGCGCCCGCCACACCAATGATGATGGATTCACCCCAGCCTTTGTGACAGCACTCAAGTGCTGAGCGCATCACTTCCACGTTGCCGATACATTCGAATGCATAGTCTGCACCGCCATCCGTCAGGTCAACGATCACCTCCTGAATGGGCTGGTCATAATCTTTTGGATTGATGAAATCAGTGGCGCCCAGCATGCGGGCCATTTCAAATTTATCCTGGTTGATGTCGACACACACAATTCGCCCGGCACCGGACATCACCGCACCCTGGACCACGCTGAGCCCAATTCCGCCGAGGCCGAAAACAACAATAGTGGAGCCAGGTTCTGCTTTGGCGGTATTGAGCACCGCACCGATTCCGGTAGTGAGGCCGCAACCCAGCAGGCAGACTTTGTCCAGAGGCGCTGCCTTGCTGATCTTCGCAAGCGAGATTTCCGGCAAAACCGTATACTCGGAAAAGGTTGAGGTGCCCATGTAGTGATAGATCGTCTTGCCGTTCATGGTAAAGCGGCTGCTGCCATCGGGCATCAGGCCCTGTCCCTGAGTGACACGAATGGCCTGGCACAGGTTGGTTTTGCCGGATTTGCAATAACTGCATTCACCACATTCGGGCGTGTACAAGGGTATGACATGATCGCCGGCTTGTACGCTGGTAACACCGGCACCGACTTCTTCCACGATAGCGCCGCCCTCATGACCGAGAATGGATGGAAAAATTCCTTCCGGGTCTTCACCGGTCAGAGTAAAAGCATCCGTATGGCAAACGCCGGTAGCCACTACCCTTATCAGGGCCTCGCCCTCGCGGGGCCCCTGCACATCTATATCTTCAATTTCCAGTGGCTTGCCTGCTTCCCAGGCGACAGCGGCTCTTGATTTCATGATTTTCCCTCTTTAATGAAGCCTCAGGACACCTGGTGCAGATGTACGTCTGTCTGCGGGTAAGGAATATTGAGGCCGGCGGCGTCAAGCTCGACCTTGGCCTGTTCCAGCACATCCCCCCAAACCGTCCAGAAGTCCGCTGTTTTCGCCCAGGGCCGTACCGCAATGTCCACGCTGCTGTCTCCCAGGTTGATAACAAAGACACTCAATTGCGGATCATCCAGGACCTTGGGATGGTTTTTGCATATGCGCGTCAGCACTTCCCGGGCCAGTTTCAGATCGTCGTCATAACCCACGCCGAATACCATATCCACGCGGCGCACATCATTTGCTGTGTAGTTGGTGATGGTGGCGCCGTTGATCAAACCATTGGGAATGATAATCTGCTTGTTGTCGGGCGTAGTCAGAATGGTGCTGAAAATCCGCACTTCATCCACCTTGCCGACAACACCAGCTACCTCAACCACATCACCTTTCCCAAACGGACGAAACATGATCAGCATCACACCAGCAGCAAAATTGCCCAGTGAATCCTTGAGCGCCAGTCCCACCGCCAGGCCGGCGGCGGCGACGATGGCAAACAGTGAAGTGATCGGCAAGCCCAGCGTGTCCAGTGCGGCCAGGATGACTGCGATCAGCAGTATCGCGTAAACTATATTGGCTAGAAACTGATTCAGGGTTTCATCAATACCCTTGGCTTCCATCATGCGGGCGAGTGTTTTTGCAATTTTCTTTGCGACCCATTTACCGATGAGATAAATGGCCAGTGCAAGCGCCAGGTTGCCTGCCCATGGGATCAGAATTGGCATCAAGTCTTCGTTACCGAATAGTCCATTAATAGTTTCCAAAATGTTCTCCTGGGTATATTTGGCCATAACAAAAAATGATTATTAACAAAGATTTTAGTAATTTATGCGACGTCGCCTTCAGGTTCCAGTATCTGTTCCATCTGGTCTGCCAGTTTCGCAACGTGTTCAATGGTGTAATCCAGCTCTTCGGCACCGAGAAAAGCATAGGGGAGGTTTTCGCACATCTTGATGTACGGCACGCCCTCAAGATCTCCGACGGCGAGATAACCAACCCGCAAGGTCAGGTTCAGGCGCAGGCATTTTTCTGCTGACAAGTCTGCAAGCGGGACTACCGGCGTCTCAACCCGCAGGACTCTGCGGCCGTCGTTCGTTTGTAACTCGGCAAGGAAAATACTCTGGCGTCTGTCCCCATCGCCAATTTTAACTTCAAAACTAATGATGAATGGCTCATCGGTCCTGAGCTTGTGCGAATTGAAAATATGCATCCGGACTTCGGCAAAGGTTTCCATGGTTCACTCCTTGTTATTTTTGAGCCCTTACTTGGGGGCCAGTCTCACCGCACCATCCAGCCGGATGGTTGTACCGTTCAAGTAAGCGTTCTCTATGATAGCAGCTGCCATATCCGCGAATTCTTCGGACTTCCCGAAGCGCGAAGGAAAGGGGATGGAAGCAGACAGGGCCTCCTGAATGTGTTCCGGCATTCCATCCACCATCGGGGTCCAGAAAATACCCGGCGCGATCGTCATCACGCGAATCCCAAAGCGGGAAAATTCACGCGCCATCGGCAGGGTCATAGCGACTATGCCACCTTTGGATGCAGAATACGCGGCTTGTCCGATCTGGCCCTCATAAGCAGCAACAGATGCTGTGCTGATGATGACACCACGCTCGCCGTCTTCACCGGCCTCATTGTGTTGCATCAGGTTCGCTGCCGCCTTGGCTACATTGAAGCTGCCGATGAGGTTGACCATGATGGTATGGGTGAATAATGACAGTTCCATGGGTGCTTCCCGGCCCAGGACACGACCAGCACCAATGATGCCGGCACAGTTGACCGCAACATTGAGCCCACCGTTGGTATCAGCTGCTTGCTTCACAGCTGCAGTTACATCTTCTTCAGAAGAGACATTGCTGCGAATAAAACATGCGTCGTCCCCCAGTGAGGCCGCTGCGGCAGCGCCTGCCTCGTCGTTGATGTCCAGCAGTGCAACTTTTGCGCCGTTGGCAACAAGATGGCTGGCTACCGCCAAACCCAGACCGGAGGCACCTCCGGTTATCAGTGCTTTTACCTGTTCAAGTTTCATGCCTATCTCCCGTACAAAATATTTACAGCTCGATGGCGATCGCAACAGCTTCGCCACCGCCAAGACACAAAGAGGCCACGCCGCGTTGCAAACCCCGCTTGCGCAGGGCATAAATCAGTGTGACCAGGATGCGGGCTCCTGAAGCGCCGACCGGATGGCCCAGGGCACAGGCGCCGCCGTTTACGTTGACTTTGGCATGATCGAGATTATTGTCTGCCATTGCCGCCATGGTGACCGAGGCAAAAGCTTCATTGATTTCGAACAAATCGACTTCGTTCATATTCCAGCCTGCTTCTTCAACCACACGGGCTACAGCGGTAGACGGCGCGGTTGTAAACCACTCCGGTTCATGCGCATAGGTGGCGTGGGTAACAATTCGAGCCAGGATTTGAATTCCCCGGTTTTCCGCATCAGCTGCGCTCATCAGTACGGTTGCTGCAGCACCATCAGAAATTTTTGATGAAGTCGCGGCAGTTACCGTACCGCCCTTTTTGAATGCGGGGCGCAGGTCGGGAATTTTTTCGATTTTGCAAAGAGGAGGCTCTTCATCCTGATCGAAGACACTTTCTCCTCTTCTGCCGTGTACCGTGACTGCCGTGATTTCATCCTGAAAAGAACCATCCGCCATGGCGCGTTGAGCCCGTTCGATTGAAGTGGTGGCGAAAGCATCTTGCTGCTGCCGGGAAAATTCATATTTTTCTGCACACATTTCACCAAATACGCCCATCATTTGTTCGTCGTAGGGGCTTTGCAACGCATCCCAGAACATGTGATCGAGAACCTGGCCATGCCCCATACGCATGCCGCCACGGGCTTTTGGAAGCAGGTAGGGTGCATTGCTCATGGACTCCATGCCACCGGCAACTACGATTTGGGAACTACCGGCCTTGATGGCGTCATGGCCGAGCATCACTGCCTTGAGACCGGAGCCACAGACTTTGTTAATTGTCATACATGCTACCGAGGCCGGCATACCTGCTTTCAGGGAGGCCTGGCGTGCCGGTGCCTGACCAAGGCCTGCGGGTAACACGCAACCCATTATGACTTCACTGATATCAGCCCCATCAATGTCTGCCTGCTCAACAGCAGCCCGAATTGCACTGGCACCCAGATCATTACTGTTTACAGGATGAAATTGCCCCTGGAACGAGCCTATGGCTGTTCGCTTGGCCCCGACAATTACAACATCAGTCATGTTGCTTCCTTAATTTGCTGTGAATTGAAGCGTATATTTTAGCTGAATTACAATGATTGAACAGTCTGAATCATGCTTTATTCGACGCGGACCTCATTCAATCAATTCGCCCTCTTCGTCCAGCAATTTGATGGTTATTCCCAGCTCGTCCAGCTGTGGCCGAATTGCTTTGGAGTCACCCACCACAACGATCGCCAGCTTGTCGGGTTCGATCAGCTTCCCAGCAAGAGCATTGAGGGAATCCCTACTGCTTTCCTGGAGCAGTACCTGCTGCCTTTTGCGGTAATCCAGCGGCAAGTCATAGGCCATGGCTGCTGAAAGCAGGCCAAGTTTTGCGCCTGGTGTTTCGTAACGCAATGCGTCGCGATTGCTGACAGCGTTCTGCATGAAATCATATTCCTCAGGAGTCATGCCATGGGCAGAGTAATTTTCCAATTCCTTGATTATTTCAGTTATAGATGCTGCCGTTGCCTCTTTCTTGACTTCGCTGGAAACTCTGAAACTGCCCAGTTCCAGGCTGCCGCTGAAACCACTATGGGCACCGTAGGTATAGCCCTTGTCCTCGCGCAGATTGAGGTTGATGCGGCTGTCGAAGGTGCCGCCGAGGTTGAAATTCATCAGGGATGCCAGATAGTAGTCTCCCAGGGCATCGTACTTGATGGAAGGATGCGCCAGTCGCAGACTACTTTGTGCGGCGTCTTTCTTGTTCACCAGGTATATCGTTCGCTCAAAGATCTCGGGTAGAGAATCAAGCGGCGCCCTTTCAGTATCCTTTATCTCCAATTTCCCCAGTTCCACAATGCTGCGCAACGTATCCTCTTCAGACAGGTTGGTGCTGACCAGAACTCCCTTGAAATGAGAGGGGAAATGGGCTGAATAGAATGATTTCACATCATCAAGGCTGATGTTTTCCACGGTTGAAGGGAGACCGGAGCCCGGGTATGACAGCGGGTGATCCGGGCCGGACAGAACTGCGCCCAGGGCTCGCCCGGCCAGTGCAGGGCCGGACTTTTGCGCTTGCAGCAGGGATTCCATGCGTCGCGATTTCAGTCGCTCAAAGTCTTCCTTATGGAACGCCGGCTGGAGCATTCTCTCCATCATCAGCGCCATGCCTTCATCCAGGTATTTGCTCAGCAGGTTCAGTGATATGGTTGTTGTGTACTGGCCCGATAAAACACTGACCGATGCACCGATACGTTCCAGTGCCTCACTGAATTGGGCAGCGGAGTGTTGTTGAGTCGCTTCCTTCATCATGGCCGCGGTCATGCTGGCGAGGCCTGCTTTGCCCGGTGGTTCATCTCTTTGCCCGACTGCGAACACGGCATTGATGGCGATTGTGGGTGTTTCGCTGTTGCGTACAGCCAGGAAGCGAGCACCGTTGGCCAGTTGTGAATCCCAGATGGGTGGAAGATTCACCACCGGGCTGGGTCCCGGAGTGGGCTGAACGCTGCGGTCAAAATCATCGAGTACCGGGCGCAATGCCGGCATTTTCTGTTCCATTCCTGGCGATGAGCCGGAAGATGTGTCCACCCAGGAAGAGTCATCAGCCTGATAAGTCTGCTCACGGGCAGCCAGGTTTGTCTGTCCATTGGGGACAACGCTGAGAATAACGGCGGGTCTGTCTTTGATGTACTGCTTGAATACGCGCATGACATCTTCCTGTGTCACGCTGGAATAACGTTCCAGATCATCCATCACGGTCCTTGGATCACCGTTGTAGATTTCTGAAAAGGCCAGTGCGCCGACTTTCCCGGATACGCTTTGCATGTTGAAAACACGTCCGGACTCATATCCAACGGCAAATTTTTGCAAGTCGTCATCTGTGACCCCCCGTTCGGAAAACTCAAGCAGGGTTTCCCGGATGGCGGTTTCCATATCCTTCAGTGTTTCGCCGGAAGCCGGGTTTTGGATAACGATGAATGCCATTTCACAAGCCAGTTCCCTGCAGGCATGGCTGACATGAGCGCTGACGGCACGGCCGGTCTGAACCAGGCGCTGGTAAAGTAATGAGGCACGGCCTCTCCCCAGTATTTTTGTCACTGCATCCAATGGTGCCTCATCCGGGTGCGCGTAGTAGACGGTTGGAAAAAGCATGGCAATGGCCGGGAGATGAATATTATCTTCCAACGTGACATAGCGATCAGCAGAAATTTCAGCAGGCTGTTTACTCATCCTCTTAACTTCAGGACCGCGCGGAATTGGCCCGAAATACTTTGCGACCCACTCCAGGACCTGGTGCTTGTCCAAGTCACCACCCATGGTGAGTGTCGCATTATTCGGCGCGTACCAGCGCAAGAAAAAGCGTTTCAGATCATCCACACTGGCTGCATTGAGATCTTCGGTCCAGCCGATTACGGGCCAGGAATAGGGATGGCTGGTGGAATAGAGATTTTTCATCATGGTTTCGCTGATGCGTCCATACGGTCGGTTGTCAATGCGTTGGCCACGCTCGTTTTTGACCGTTTCGCGTTGGATTTCAAACTTCTCCTGGCTCACTGCCCCCAGCAGCAGGCCCATGCGATCG
>Ga0114950_10002291_pt1 | contig 14641 bp, 9 predicted proteins | sample N075metaG_FD_83503 | JGI IMG/M metagenome (GOLD analysis project Ga0114950, IMG submission 83503) | Deep subsurface microbial communities from Kermadec Trench to uncover new lineages of life (NeLLi) - N075 metaG | ecosystem: Environmental > Aquatic > Marine > Ocean trench > Sediment | place... | reverse complement strand
TGGGAGCGGCTTTAGCCGCGATTCTGCAGCAAAGAATCGCGGCTAAAGCCGCTCCCACAAAAGCAGGCGGCCCCCACACAGGGCTCAGGACGATTATGGGATACCGGGTACCGTTTTCGCCTGACGAACCCGGCGCCCCAACCAAAAGAATGCCAGCGTACCGACGCCAAGATTCGACACGGCGGCCGCGACAAACAAGCCATTGAGGTCGAACAGCCAGCGGCCGACGAATGCCAACGGCAGGAAGACCACGATCACCCGGGTCACCGACAGCGCAACACCCGGCAGCGGAACGCCAATGCCGTTAAACGACGCGCATACGGACATGACGAGACCGTAAGCACCATAGCTGACGGAGACCAGCCACAGGTACTGGACGGCAACCCTGCGGATCTCCGGCGAGTCGCTGAATACCGAGGCGATCGGCTCGGCGACGAAAATCAGCACGAGCGCCAAGGTAAGGCCAAACACGATGCAAAACCGTGTGACGACGTTGCGCGCCTCTATGATCCGGTCGAACTGCCCCGCCGCGAAGTTCTGTCCCGCGAACGGGCTCGACACGGCCGACAGCGCATAGAATGGAATCAGTGCCATCGGCTCGATCCGCATTGCGATACCGAAACCGGCAACCGCGTCTATGCCGTATGCGGCCACCATCGCGACGACGATGCCGTTGGATACCGGCACGATCGCGTTGGTGATGATCGCGGGTACGCCGATCACGAGCATGTGCCGCCACGACTCGAAAATTTCGCGCAATGGCGCGAACAGGCTCGCATACACGCCGAGCCGCGGGCCGAGGTAGAACACCATCAGGCCGAGCATGATCAGGTTGCCAGTCAGCGATGCGAATGCCGCACCCTGAATCCCGAGCGCCGGGAACCCCAGCAGACCGAAGATAAAGATCGGGTCCAGCGCTGCGTTCAGCACAGCGGCTGCCGTGATGACCTTGCCTTCCAGCAGCGTGTTGCCGCGCGCGCGGATCGCGGCCAAGCTGGTCCACAATGCCGCCTCAACCGGGGTGACCCAGTAGCGAACGGTCATGTACTCATCGATCAGCGGCAGCAATTCCCCGGGCGCGCCGAGCAGCGTGAACACCGGCGTGACCGTCAGAAGCCCCACGACACATAAGCCGACCGCAACGGCGGTCGAAAGCACCACGGTGTCGGTCGTCAGTCGCCGTGCCCGGTGCAGGTCCCCCTGTCCGATCGCACGCGCCACACACGACGACGCACCCGCCTCGAAGCCGATGCCGATGCCCATGAGCAGCCAGATCACGGGGAATGCAAAGCTGACAGCCGCCAGCGAGTTATCGCCGAGCTGCGAGATAAAGAACAGGTCGACGGCCTCGAACGAGAATATCGCCACCAGACCGAGCGCCATCGGCGTCGCCTGGCGGCGCAAGTGGCCTGCAACGGGGCCGGTGGTGAGATTCCGGGTCACGACAGCGTGCCGATCACGGCGTTGCGCGCGACGGCCAGCCCGCTGGCGTCGTTATCGGCATCGCGCACCCGGTCGTGGAAATAACCGGGGAACCGAGGCACCGCGGACTGAAAAACAGCTTACTCAAACTCGATCCATGTGGTCTTGAGCTCGGTGTAATCGTGAAAGGCATGAATCGACTTGTCCCGCCCATTGCCGCTCTGCTTGAAGCCGCCGAACGGCACCGTGATGTCCCCGCCGAAATAGTTATTGATGCCCATCGTGCCGACCCGCACGGCCGCGGCAACCCGGTGGGCAATATTGATATCACGACTCCACACCGCACCGGCGAGACCGTAGATCGAATCGTTGGCCATGCGTATCGCCTCGTCCACATCGGTAAATGTCATGACCGACAGGACCGGGCCGAAGATCTCTTCCCGCGCGATGCGCATCTGGTTGGTCGTGCCGGCGAAGATCGTCGGCTCGTGGTAGTAACCGCCGGTATCCGCCAGCACCCGCCCGCCGCCGAACACGAGATCGGCTTGCTCCGCGCGGCCGATGTCGACGTATTCTGCAACACTGCGATACTGGCCCTCATCGATCATCGGGCCCATCGTCGTCGTCGGGCACAGCGGATTACCCGGCATCCAGTTCTTGGCCTGGTCGACGACCCGGTCGATGAACTCGCTCTCGATCTTCTTCTCGACGATCAGCCGGGTGCCGGCCGTACAGGTCTGGCCACTGTTATAAAATACCGCTGCCGCCGCCATGGTTGCAGCCTTGTCGAGATTGGCGTCGGCGAACACGATGTTCGGACCCTTGCCGCCGAGTTCGAGGAAGGTGCGCTTCAGGTTTGACCGGCCCGAGTATTCCATCAACTGCTTGCCCACCGGCGTCGAGCCGGTGAACGTCAGGCCGTCAATATCCATGTGCAGGGCGATGTGCCGGCCGAGGCTGCCGCCGGAACCGGGGAGGACCTGCAGCACACTGTCAGGCAAGCCGGCCTCGGTCGCCAGAATCGCTATGCGAATCGCCGACAACGGCGTGTTCGATGCCGGCTTCAATATCACCGAGTTGCCGGTCGCCAGTGACGGCGCCAGTTTCCACGCCGTGGTCGACAACGGGAAGTTCCACGGCACGATCGCAGCCACGACGCCGAGCGGCAGGCGCTGAATCAGCGCGAGCGTATCGGCCGGCGTCGGCGGAATCTCGTCGTAGACCTTGTCGATGGCCTCGCCGCTCCAGCGAATCGTACGCACCGCCGACGGGACATCGACCGCCGTGGTGTCGGCAATCGGTTTGCCGACGTCGAGACACTCGAGCAAGGCCAGTGCGTCGGCATGCCGCTCGATCAGTTCGGCCCAGCGTACCAGCACCTTCTTGCGCTCGATCGGCGCCATGCCGGACCAGACACCCTTGTCGAACGCAGCGCGGGCACTGGCGACTGCGCGATCGGCGTCTTCCGGGCCGCAACAGGCAACATCGGCGAGTTTCTCGCCGGTCGCAGGATTATGGGTCGGTCGTACCTTGCCCGACAACGCGTCGAGGTACTTGCCATCGATGAACGCGCGGCCTTCGATCTGCAGTGTTTTGGCCGCTGCCTGCCAATCGGCCAGGGTCTTGTCTGCCATGCTTCACCTCGTCAGCAACCGTCCCTGCAGATCGATGCAGGCGTTGCGCACCGCGGCCCGCCTGCGGGGCCGTTGCAATTCAAATTACGGAATTTCGGCAAGATGACCGGCGTCCTTGACCGGCACACTCCAGTCATCTTCCCAGATGGCGCGCCAATGCGTACTCGGGCGGAAGTAAAACTCCCATTCCTGCTCGCGGCGTTGATCCAGCGGCACCATGTAGATGAGTGCCATGCCTTCAAGTTCATGCGCGAAGCGCAGCGGGCCGGCATCGACCGGAACCAGGCCCATGGCTGCGACCATGTGCGCAACCCGTTCCTTGGCGCGCGGATCGTCTGCCGCAAGCGGCACCGTCACGGGACCATCCACGGACGATGGATCCGCGATCACGAAGTAACCGAGCGTATTGAATGCCTTGACGACAGTGGCGCCCGGATTCCAGCCCTGGATCAGTTCGGCACTGGAGGTCTCGACCGTGCGCTCCGCGTAGCCGTCATCGCCCTGCACCATCGGATCCGACACATCGATGATCAGCTTGCCATCAAGATTGCCGAGGTTCTGAGCGACCTCAATCATCGCGGGCCAGCCGACCGCGAGTACGACGACGTCGGCCGGCGCCGCAGCTGCCTGCTGCGTCGCGGCCGTAGCGCCGTGGCCGGTGCGCGCCACGAGCTCTGTAACGGACGCGCGGCCGGGCTCGCGCACACCGTAGATGACCCGGTAACCGAGCTCCGCGAAGCGCGGACCGAGGGCGCCACCCATGTAACCGGTGCCGATAATCGCAACCGTCTCTGCCGGCTCTTGCGGCCCGGCGATGACCCATGCCGGACACGCCATGACGATCGCCATCACGACAGCCGGGCAAAACCCGGCCTTGATATTCAGCATTTTCATCGCATCGCCTCCCGATTCCGTCGCAGCCCGGACTCCTCGATCGCGCCGACAATCAGGGCCGGGTCGCCGAGATTCAATAGATTAGCACCGGCAATACCCGGGATGTCGGCGACCTCGCGCAGAATCTGCGCGCAAATTGCCACGCCTTCACGCTCGGCATCCGCCGCCTGCTCCAGCCGCCGTACCAGACCTTTCGGAAACAGTGAATCCGACATATTTTGCCGCACGCGGCGAGCAGATTCTGCGGATGCAAGTGGTGCAACGCTGACCAGCACATAGAAACTGTGCAGCAGCCTGGCCCGCACGAGATTTTCCATGTACCGGCGCAATACGTCCATGTCGAGACACAACTGCAGCTGGATAAACTGTGCGCCGGCATCGGCCTTGACGGTCAGCTTCTCCGGCTCCCAACCGGACTTCGGGTCAAAGGCCGTGGCGATCGTGCCGATAAAAAACTCCGGTCGCTCCGGCAGTTGCCCGCCGGCCAGCGCCTTGCCGTCACGAATCGTCGCGGCCGTTCTGACCAGATCGATCGCACCGAGGTCGAACACGCCGGTCGCCGGCGGCCGGTGATCAGCCGGCAGGTCCCGCCCGCGCATCAGCAACAGATTGCCGATGCCGAGCGCCTGTGCGCCGAGGAGATCGCTTTGCAGGGCGATCCGGTTTCGATCGCGACAATTCAGGTGCAACACCGGGTCGTATTCGTGTTGCGCCAGCAGGCCGGCGACTGCGAGGCCGGACATGTGCGGCCGGGCATGCGGGTGATCCGGCACCTGGATCGCATCGACCGAGTGCCCCAGCACCCGGGCCTGATCCAGAACCTGGTGCACGTTGACGCCCGGCGTCAGATTCAACTCGGCCGTCAGCGCGAACTCGCTGCCCCGCAGGGATTCTCGGAATGTCTTCAAAATGGTGCCGGTGTACAGGTTCTGAAGTTGCTGAAGGTATTGACTGCGACGCATTCCATCGGGTCATGGGCACCCCATCGATCGCCGGCTCTGCACGCAGAGTAGCTGAACGTGGTATGGCTGCAGCGGGATAATGGATTCGAGGTTACGCGCCACGAATCCTGCACAGGATACAGCGCTACACCTCGAAATGTCTGCGTGCAGCAAATTCCGTCAGCAACTTCAGAACCGGTACACCGGCAGCGGAAAGACAGCGACTTCTCCGGGTTAGAATCAGGTGCATGAACACCCACACCGACCCTGTCGCCGTGATCCGGGCCGCGTTCGAGCAGGCGTCCCGCCTGCTTCGGGTCGGGGACCTCGAGGCCGCCAAGGCAGCCTGTCTCGACACCCTCGAGCAGCACCCAGCCGATACCAACCTGCTGTGCCTGCTCGGCACCGTGCTCGTCCGCCAGGGCCGGCCGGACGAGGCCGAAAATGCCTTGCGCCCTGCGCTCTGGCAACAGCCGGACTTCGCGGCCGCGCACGCGGGACTCGGTAATGCGTTGATGATTCAGCACCGGACCGAGGAGGCGCTCGAATGCTTCCAGGCGGCCATCAAACTCGAGCCGGACAACGGCCAGGTGCATTTCAAGCTGAGCCGGGTACTCGCCGAGTTGGGCCGTAACGACGAGGCGGAGCAGGCCCGCCAGGAGGCCGCGAAATATGCGCCGAATCAGGCGGCGCTGGCCGCCGCCGCCGAACACCGGCATGCCGGCCGACTCGCGCAGGCCGAGAAGCACTACCAGGAAATTCTGCTCCGTGAGCCCGGCAACGCAGAAGTGCTGCGGTCACTCGCCGGTTGCGCGATGGACCGGAAACAATACGGCGATGCCATCGTGCTGTTGCGACGCGCCATCGAGCACGCACCGGATTCCATGCGGGCATGGAACGCACTGGGCAGCGCACTGCTGGCGCACAAGGATTTCGACGCCGCTATCGAGGCGTTCAGCCGCGCCGCCGCCATCGAGCCCGGGCTCGCCCATACCCGGTTGATGCTGGGCAAAGCGTTATCGCTCGCGTCGAACTATCACCAGGCCATCGACGCCTTCCGGGCGGGCCTCGACATACAGCCGGGCCATGCCGGCTGCCTGCTCGGCCTCGGCCATTGCCTGAAAACCATCGGGCGCACGGACGAAGCCGTGCAGAATTATCGCGCTTCGATCGCCGGCCAGCCGACGTTCGGCGAGGCGTATTGGAGCCTTGCCGACCTGAAAAGCTTCCGTTTCGAGCCGGCAGAAATTCAGTCGATGCAGACCCACGTCGACGATACCAGCCTGCCGGAAGAGACCCGCATTCACTTCCGGTTTGCGCTCGGCAAAGCCTGCGAGGATGAGCACGATTACCGGGCTGCGTTCGAACACTACCGACGCGGCAATCTTGCCCGACGCGCCCGCGAAAGCTATGACCCGGTCGCCACCGAGGTTTTGCACGACCGAATCATCGACGTGTTCACGCCGGACTTCCTGGCCGAACATGCCGATAGCGGCGATCCGGATCCCGCACCGATTTTCATCGTCGGCCTGCCCCGGTCCGGTTCGACGCTGATCGAGCAGATTCTCGCCAGTCACAGCCAGGTAGCAGGCACGCGTGAGTTACCCGACCTGCCGAATGTCATCCGGGCAATCGACCGGCAGGCGACGGGCGCGGAGCGCTACCCGGAAATCCTGCGGCACTGTACGGGCGACCGTCTGCGTGAGTTGGGCCGGCAGTACCTGGCTTCGACGCAGCGCCATCGCAGCGGCTTGCCGCACTTTACGGACAAACTGCCGAATAATTTCTCGGCGACAGGGCTGCTGGCGCTGATCCTGCCGAACGCGAAAATTATCAATACCCGGCGACATCCGCTGGACAGCTGCATGGGCAGTTTCAAGCAGTTATTCGCCAGTGGCCAGGCATTCACCTACGACCTGCTGGAACTCGGCGAATACACTCTGGACTATCAGCGCATCATGGATCACTGGCACACGGTTCTGCCGGGCCGCATCCTGGATGTTCATTACGAGCAGCTGGTCGCCGACCAGGAAGCCGAGACGCGCCGGCTACTGGAATTCTGCGGCCTGCCGTGGGAGGCAGCGTGCCTGCGTTTTTACGCAACCGATCGGGCCATCAATTCGGCAAGTTCGGAACAGGTACGCCAGCCGCTTTACGCGTCATCCGTGCATCACTGGCGACACTACGAAGCAGAGCTTGGTGAGCTGATCGAAATATTGCAGCCGTTGTTATGAAGAGAAATCGGTGTCAGACACCGATTTCAATCGCGCTCGACCCGATCCGGCGGCACGTAGTCGAAGATAAACGTAATCCGGTCTTCCTTGCCGCGATTCATCACGCTGTGGGTCTTCAGGTTATTGAGCTCATACGCCTCGCCGACTTTCAGTTGATACGGCCGCCCGTCAATCATGAAGCGCACGCGATGGTTGGTGGATATCGGCACATGAATCCGGTGCGCGTGAGCAAACGACGGATGCGAGTCGTAATGCGGGGTGATACTGCTGCCGGCCAGCAACTTGGCTGCCATCGCCCGAATGATGGTACCGCCTGCCGGGTAGAACCGGCCGATGATGTCGTGCATGACGGGGACTGCGGCTTCTGCCAGCCGATCCCAGCCGGCATCCTTGTTCACCGTGATCTCGGGCCACCCGTCGCAAAACACCATGACGATCGACTCGGTCTGGCGGTGAACCTCGTATTCATCCTGACGATATGGCTGATCGAGCCAAGCCTGCGCGTCCTGACCGAGCACACAATCGCGCAATGCTTCGATATCCACCGGCCCCAGGGGCCGCAGCGGCTCGTCAATATTCATGGCGGGGGTGGGTATCGGGTGTCGGAGTCCAGTAGCTCACTCCGGCGGCCGCTTTCGGCGAAACCCGGCAACTGCTTCGTTAATCGCCCCAGCTATAGATGAAGCGCGCGCCAAATGTGCGTGGCCGGGTGACCGACAGTCTCGAGCGACCCCAGAACGGCTCGAAATCCGTACCGTCATGGTAGACCTGCCCGCGTTCGTCGGTGAAGTTCGATACAAAAATATCGAACTCCCAGTCTTTGTGGATGGTGCCAACCTTGATGTCGCCCATGCTGTAGCTCTCCATCGTGAGCTGCGGTGCATTGATCACACCCGCGGCGGTAGGCGCATCAGTTTGCTGCACCTGGTTGAGCCGGTCACCGGTATAACTCCACTGGATTCGGGCAAACATCTCGTTGGCGCCGAGGAAACTGACCGGCCACGTGAACTGCGCGAAATACGCGCCGCTGTAGCCCGGCGCAAACGGCAGCTCCGAGCCGGCCGCGATATCGGCCTCCGGGACATCGCTCTTGATCTCGGTGTCGAGCCAGGTACCGCTCGCGCCAAGATCCAGCCCCTCGATCGGCGACCATTGCAACTGCAACTCAAAACCATCGATGCTGGCCTCACCAACATTCGTGATGACCTTCTGCCACGGCTGGCCACACAACGGCGCCGGCAGGGCATTGGCGCTGCCGCACGGATTACTCGACGGATCCACGACTTCGAGCTGGTAGTCTTCCCAGTCCATCAGGAAGATTGTCGCGTTGGCGATGACGCTGCCGTCTGCCCACGACGTCTTCACGCCGACCTCATAGTTCTTCAGGAAGTCTGCGGTAAATGCCGCCGGGAAAAACGGCATGCCGCGGTTACGATTGATGCCGCCGGGCCGGAAGCCTTCCGAGTACAGGGCGTAAACCATCTTGTCATCCGTGATGTTGTACTTGGCCGCAAACTTCCAGGCGACGTCACTGTCCGAGCCCTGCGGCGACGTGATGCCGACGTCAGCCGGATTCGTGCTGTCCTCGTCGTTACACGGCGCGTCCGTCACGATACAGCCGTGCGTGTCCGAGAAAGCCGGCGTCAGGCGGCCCTTTGGCAACTCGACGAAGTAGGTCTTGTCCATATCCGTGTCGAACCAGCGGCTGCCAACCGTCCCGCTGAATTTCTCGGTGAACTTGAACGTCAGCTCGCCGTACACGGCCGTGTCCGTCCACTCGGTGCGGTCGCCCGAAAACCACCAGGCATCCGTAGCCTCGGTCGGCACATCCCAGTAATTGACCCAGTTGTCGAAACCGGCCTGGGCACGGTAGCCGCCTTCCTGGATCGTAAAGGAATCGAAATCCCAATCCTCGGTGCGCCGCTCCCAGAACACGCCAGCCACCCAGTCGATGCGCTCGCCCTGGTGGGACAGGCGGAATTCCTGAGTGAACGATGTATTCTCCTGGTCGTTGGTCAGAAAGCCGATCGGATCGCTGTAGGTGTAATTCACGCCGGCAGGCTGGAAGCAGTAGATGTTGTAGGACGCCGTCGCGTCGTAACAGAACGAACCGAAGTACGCCGTATAACTGGTCGTGTCCTGAGTGTATTTGGTGTCGCGCGTAAAATACGCCGTCGCGGACGTGAACTGCGCAAAACCGAGATCGCCCTCGATGGTCAGGGCCAGCTGGGTCCATTCGTCCGTGCGTGAATCGGGGCCGAACGCAATGATTTCCAGATCGCCGACGGTCGGGTCATAGGTGCCTTCGGCATCGGCATCGGTATCCTGATACGCGACGGCAGCGGTCATGGACCATTTATCCGTCATGAACCATTTGGCGGAGACCCGCAAGCCGGTATGGGTCGTTTCGTTCCAGTCGTCCTCGACCAGATTCGGCACGCCCGGATTGTCTTCATTCACGCCCGTGGCGGGATTATCGCGCGTGCCGTCGTTGTACTGGACGCCGTTGATCGACGTGCGGCCGATGCCGGCGGCAACGGCCGGCGCCTCGGACCCGGGCGTCTGACCACGGACGTTGTCGATGAAGCCAGCCTCTTTGGCCGTGAAGCCGACAATGCGCAGGGCGAGCTTGCCGTCGATCAACGGAATGTTGACCATGCCCGCCACATCGTAGCCGGTGTCACCGCCGTTGACGGAGTTCATCGTCACGTCGGCAAACGCATCGAATTTTGTCGGATCGGGCTTGTTCGTAATGATGCGCAGTGTGCCGGACTGCGAACTGGAACCGAACAGTGTGCCCTGCGGCCCGGCCAGCGCCTCGATGCGTTCGATGTCGACCATGCGCACATCGACCTGGGCGCGTTGCGTCAGAGGCTGCTCATCGAGGTAGAGGGCGGCCGACGAACCGGCGATAAAGGCATCGGGCGCATCGGCCACGCCGCGGAAGAAAATCGAGCCCGCGCCGGACTGATTGCCGAAATACGTCACGCTCGGCATGAAGCGGGAGTAGTCTTCCATACTGAAGAGTTGGCCCCGCTTCAGATCTTCCGTGCCCATGGCCTGCAAGCTGCCGGCAATGTCCTGAATACTGACTGCGCCGAGCTTGTTGGCGGTAACGATCAGTTCTTCAATGCGCGGACCGTCTGCGGCGTGTACCGGGGCAGTGCCACTGACGACCGCGGAAATGGCTGCCGCCAGCTTGCCGTAGCGCGGTACGACACCATGCGACTCGACTTTCGCAACCATGACTTCTCCCCCCGTCGAAGCATGCAGACCTGCAAGTATTGTTCATGATAGGCGATGGCGTGGTGCGATACAAACACGGCGGCGTTGCAGAAAATTACCCGCAATACAGGGTTAAACCGGGTCAAAGCCGGGCTTGTGGCTTTTTTGCGAATAACTAATTCAATGCATCAAGAAAACTAACCCATGCAGTCAGGCCACTGATCTTCCGGCAAGCGGCGCAGCACCGGTTCCAGCACTTCGATCAGCGGCTCGAGATGCGCTTCGAAGCGACGCCACGAGTGAATCGACCCGGCATAGATCGGTTGGCGCACCTGCTCGGAACTGGCGGTGTTCACGGCCCGGTCGGTCTCGTAGAAACGCAGACAAGCGTCCTCCCACGACAGGCCGCAGTGCTCGATCAGCCGCCGCGTCTGGGCCTCCTGGTCGGCGACCATGGCCTCGTAGTGCACGTCCAGCACGCGCCCCGGCAGCACGGTTTGCCAGTGATCCATGATGCGCTGGTATTCCAGGTAATACTCACCGAGCTCGACAAGATCGTAAGTGAATGCCTGACCCTTGAAGAACAATTGCTTGAAGCTGCCCATGCAGCTATCCAGCGGATGCCGGCGCGCGTTGACGATCTTCGCATTGGGCAGGATCAGCGCCAGCAAACCGACGCTCGAGAAGTTATTCGGCATCTTGTCCGTAAAGCGCGGCAAACCGCTGCGATGACGCTGCGTCGAGTCCAGATACTGCCGGCCAAGCTCGCGCAGGGCGTCATCAGCGTGGTGCAAAAGCGCCTCCGGGTAACTGGTCCCGTGGCGTTGCTGCCGGTTGATCGAGCGAATCACGCGCGCGAGGTCTGGCAGCTCGGCCGTCCCTTCGACCGCGCTGTGACTGGCCAGAATCTGCTCGATCAGCGTCGAACCGGAGCGTGGCAGGCCGACGATAAAAATCGGCGCCGGATCCGGGTCGCCGCTGCCGGCATGGCCGGCCAGGAATCGGGCCGTAAACACGTCGATGATGCGGTTGTGAATCACCTCCGTCTGTACCGGATCATAGCTCTCGTGCAGGCGGCGCACCGAGGCGCCGTGCTCATAAAAAGAGAATGCCCGGTCGTAGTCCTGCCGATCGTCATAGGCCTTGCCGAGCGCATAATTCAGGTTGATCCGCGTCTCATCGACCAGCCGTTCATTGTCAACGTGCTGCTCCATGGTCGCGATTTCCGCATCGTCAAAGCGGTACGTCTTCAGGTTAGCCAGGCTCCAGTACGCTTCACCGAATGCCGGGTATTTGCGAATACATTCGCGGTAGGTATCGATGGCGTCTTCCGGTCGGCCAATCGTCTTCAGCGCATGGCCGAGCCCGGCCAGGCTGCCGCCGTGGTCGGGCTGCTTCTCGAGTGCGACATGAAACGATGCCACTGCCTCTTCGTAACGACCGGCCTTGCTCAACAGGTTACCCAGCATCATGCGCGGGTAGGCCAGTTCCGGCTCCAGCCGAATCGCACGCGCCAGCGCCTCGTGGCCCTCTTCGAACTTGTCCCATTCCATGTACACCCGCGCCAGGTCGACCCAGGCACCGAAAAATTCCGGCTCTAGGGTGACGGCGTTCCGCAACAGCTTGGCGGCCATCCGGTAGCGCTCCATCTCGATCGCGATGCCGCCGAGCAGGCGCATGGCGTTGACGTTCCTCGGCTCGCGACTCAGAATCGAGCGATAGATTTTCTCGGCTTCCGCAACCCGCCCGGCACGCTGATGCCCGACGGCCGTCAACATCTCGCGGCGTTCCGGCTGCAGCGCGAACGACTGCTCCATGGCGGCATCGGCTTCCTGTCTGCGGCCGAGTTTCGACAGCGCAAGGGCAAGATCGAAATGGGCGGTGCTGTTGTCCGGCGTCGACGCGGCGACCCACTCGAAGCTCTCGGTCGCCCCCGGACCGCGACCTAGACCGACCAATGCATTACCGAGTTCCCGGTGGGCCAGCGGAAACTCCGGATGCAGGCTCGTGACCTGACGCAGATGCTGTTCGGCCTCCTCGTGCTGCCGACATTTGACGAGCGTCGCACCAAGCAGACAGCGCAGCTTCGGATTGCGTGAATCGTCGTTCAGCGCACTGCGACAGAGCTGTTCAGCCATCTGCACGTCGCCGCTATGGAAAAATGTCAGCGCACGGTCAAAAGAAACCTGGGTGACGGTTGTATCGTTGCTGTTGATTATTGTTATCCGGTCAATTCGCAGTCGACATCGTCCGCCAGATTCCCGCAGCGCCGGGTGGCTGTCAAGCAGTAGCGGTCGCCTACGAGCACCATGGCGTAGCAAGACCGCTGGCCGAAAACTCTTTGCGACGAGTTTTCCTGTCCGAGGAGCAAAGAATTTGCGGCCGGTGGCCTTGCGGCGAGCCGCGCACCATCGACCCTAGCACACCAGGCAGCCATCGGACTCCGACCCACTGGCCCCACGAACTGTCCAGACGACATGGGTCGGGACCCCGATTAATCGAACGGCCAGACCTCCAGCCCATGAATAGCGTTACGGATATCCATCGACAGATTCACGCTCGCAATTCGCCGGCGTGCATCGATATCGTAGTAACTGATCGTGGACGGTGACGAACCCCCGGCCACAAGGTGATCCGACAGCATGCACAAACCGCGCGCAAATCCCTGGCGCGCAAGCTTCGAGTCGTCAACGCCGGAAAATTCGATCGCCGCCGGGTCGTATGTCTGCACGCGAAATGCGGTTTCGTCACCGCTGCGCGGCACAAAACGCACGGCGTCGGCATTCGTGTCGTTGAACATGATCCCGTCGCGATGCGGCCTCGCGTTGTGCGTGCCCTGCGGCAGGCTGCAATACACCGTGGTTTCGAAATCGCCCCCGACTTGCAGCATCGCATCCATGCGCAGGCCGGAAACAAAAGCCCCGTCCTTGTTGCAGATCACGTTATTAATGTGTAATTCATTATTGAACATCGGCCCGTCCCCGCTGTTGGGGTCGAACACGGTCGACGACCACCCGTCCTGGTTACGCTGAATCCACAAACCACGCACAAAGAACTGCTGCTCGAGATCGAACACCAGCAAGCTGTCATACCCGGTCGATGTAATCAGGACCAGGTGATCGCGGATTGCAATCTCGTGACAATGTTTCAGGTAGCGGTTCCTGAACGACCGCTGAATGCGGAACGCCTGATCGTAAACGAACAACTCGTCGCTCGCAGCAACGTAGATCTCGTCCTGATAAAAGGCAATGCCGCGCAGCCCGCGATCCCAGCCGCGACCGGAGAAATCGATGTCCTCGGTATTCCAGTCGACCATCTGCCGCGCGTCCTGATTCTGAAAATCGACCAGGTAGATGCCGCCGTGGCTCTCTCCCTGCTGACTGCCGCGCACCACGGACGTGGCGATGAGCTTGGGTATTTTTGTCATGCTGCCTCGTTGGGGAACGGACTCAGCGAGCGACCCTGGATTGATCGGCAATAAGTTAATCGGTCGTATCCTGGTTCGCTGCTGTACGAGACAGAGTACTATATTTTACCTTCGTTCAATCCTTTACCAGAGTGTTACCCGCGAGGAAAAACGATGCACAGGCATACCGAAAGACTGTTGCACACATTGTTAATAGCGCTCCTGCTGGCGTCCCATCGCAAGACGCATACTCTTGTATAGACCGCAATACCTGCCGGGCAACATATACCTGCCTGCCGGGTTCGGTCATGATTGGCTCCCGTGAGATTGCTATCCCTATTCCTGCTCGCCCTGTCGATGATAGCGCCGGCCAGCGCCGACCAGTCACTGTTCCCGGATGAGTCGCGCATCGAGCTGCCACAGATCGTGCTGACGAGTGTGCCGTTCACGGCGCGCGCCCACGTCGACCCGGCATTGGCCAAATCCGAAGTCTGGCTGGAAATCAACGGCACCCGGTTCGCGCCCAGCACACGCGACGGCAACCTGCTGAGCTTCTCGAACTTGTCGGTGACCGAGTCCGGAAGTCTCGAGGTCAGCATCATCGTGGCCGGCACCCGCACTACGGAGGCAACATTGCACGCGCTGCCGGGCTGGCTGTCGGTGCTGCCGCCGGTCGTCGGCATCATGTTTGCGCTGGTATTCCGCAGCGTCATACCCGCGTTGTTTCTCGGCGCGTGGATGGGCGCATGGCTCCTGACCGGCATGTCATTGGGGGGTGTCGTCACGAGCGTGCTGGCGGTATTCGATGTCTACGTTCGCGATGCCGTGGCCGACTCGGATCACGCGGCAATCATCCTGTTCTCACTGATGATCGGCGGCATGGTC
>Ga0114950_10002288_pt1 | contig 14651 bp, 14 predicted proteins | sample N075metaG_FD_83503 | JGI IMG/M metagenome (GOLD analysis project Ga0114950, IMG submission 83503) | Deep subsurface microbial communities from Kermadec Trench to uncover new lineages of life (NeLLi) - N075 metaG | ecosystem: Environmental > Aquatic > Marine > Ocean trench > Sediment | place... | reverse complement strand
CCAGGAAAACACTCAACCGGCGTAGCGAATACAGCCGCTACCTGGCTGTCCAGCTTTTCGGCATGGCTATCAACTTCCTGGTATACAGTTTGTGCATTACCTCCAGCCAGACCATGGATCAGTGGCCCGTTCTCGCATTGGCAGTAGGCTCTGCAGTTGCACTGTTTTTCAATTACGCGGGGGCCCGGCTGTTTGTTTTTATCGGCGAGAGCAACGCGGAAAACTGATCAGCGAGCTGGTTAAAGCCCTTGTCAATGCTCGGGCCAAAGTTCTTATTAAAGACCAAGGGGTGTAAATATATCCCGCTTTTTGAAATAAGAAAAAAACTTTCTCCGCATTATTTTTCCGGGCGTCAACCAGCGTACTGCCTCTCCACCTTCTTTAACCTTCAGCATTCCATCCACAAGGAACGGAGTAACAGTCTCAACCGTATCAGCCAGCAGGTTGAGTATTTTCTTGGCCTCTTCCCAACCCTTGCCCCGCTGCTCTGGTGGCGGCACCAGCAAATCAGTGATGACTATCCCGGGACTCAGGTAACAGACTTTTACCGGACTGCCCTGTAATTCCAGCGCCATAGATTTAGTAAAGTGACGCACGGCACGCTTGGTTGACCCGTAGACACTAACAGCTGGCCGCACCATACCGTTACTGCCGAAACCTTCCATATTAAATATCTTGCCGCCACCCTGCTGATACATACCTTTGATCGCAACCTGGTTGCAATACATCAAACCAATCAGGTTGGTATTAATAGTGGCAGCAATACTTGCAGGCTCCTGCATAAAGAACATCGCCTTGCCAACTTCGGTACCTGCATTGTTGATCCAGATATCAACCGAGCCCAGCTCGCTGATCGCAAAATCCCACAAACTCTGCGCATCGGCGTAAACCGCAACATCACAACGACAGCCAACGACTGCCCGTCCGGGCCACTCTGCCCGCAATTCGGCTACCACCTGATCCACTGCATGCTGACGACGGCTTGAAATCACCACATCATGTCCACGGCGCAGAAATTCATGGGCCAGACCAAGCCCGATACCCTGTGTACTCCCCGTAATCACCACATTCATTAACGTCACCTGTTGTTAATTCTCGTTATACTGTATGAAACCACTAGTGATAAGTAGTTTCCACCTTGTGAGGATGTCACTTTAAGCTCAATATAAAATTGTTCTCTGCACCATAGGAGGCTCTAGCCATGTCAACTATTATTTTCCCCACTGACTTTTCTGATATCTCAATCGCCGCTCTGCCCTGGGTCCTGGATATGGCAAATACACTCGACGCCAGCATTCACTGCCTTTACGTAGTAGAAGAACCACAGATATACAGCACACTGGATATGGGAGCTGTTGCCATTCCTACCACAGGCGAACTGGTCGAGAGTGCTGAATCACGCATACAGGCTTTTATGACAAAACATCTTAGCAATTCACCCCACGGGCATGAAGGCAAGATTGTAGTCGGACATGCCGCAACCGAAATCGTAAACTATGCCAATGAAGCTGGCGCCAAGTTAATTGTGATGTCGACCCATGGCTACAGCGGCATGAAGCACGTACTACTCGGCAGCACTACTGAAGATGTGTTACGTCATGCCAGTTGCCCGGTACTGTCAATTCGCGGCAAGACCTAGACTGCCCAATCAGACCAGGGCAGGTATCAGATGCTCACCGATGAGGCGTATAGCCTCACGGGCATCGCCGTGTATTTTTAATGTCACCTCATCAAGCCCCGCTGCGGCAAATTCATTCAATTTGGCTGCTATCTCGCCAATCTCTTCAGGGCTGCCGGTAAATGTCAGGTGATTGACCAGTGCATCAATAATATGCTCCGGTACTCCATCAATAACCGGCGTCCGCTTAAGAAAGGCCTGTAAAAAAGCATCACGATGCTCATCAACAAAAGCCGCATCCTCATCACCCAGAAAGGGTGACGTGTGCCAGGGCTGCAATAAGCCGCGCCAGATCATTTCCATACGTGCTTCGTCTATTGCGGCCTGACGGTCTTCCTTAATATGCCATGCAAAGAAATTGGCAATTTTCAGTGACTCGCCAGCTCTGCCTGCCACGTCACGACCCGCCTGCATATGCCCTTTAACTTCATCCATACGTGACAGTGGGACATCACTCAACATGACTCCATCGGCAACCCGACCCGCCATCTTGAGCATAGCTGGCCCGTTTGCACCGACATAAATAACCGGTGCTGCTGCCGTTGCCCAGTCAGCCTGATAGTTTTGCAGTTGATATATTTCACCTTCGTAGTCGACTGGCTCACCGGTCGCCGCAGAGCACAATATTTCCACGCATTCACGCACTGCACGGACACGCCGGTCGGGAGTCAGGCCCGTTACGCGCATGACAGAGTGCCCCATCCCGCCAACGGTGATTGCACCGTGACCTCCGCAAAGCTCATTCAGCGTCAGGAGTGAATCTGCAATTTTCAGTGGATGCATTTCGTAAGGGCTGATGGGTACCGCACCAAGCTGCAGATCATGTTGCCGGGCAGCCAGCGCAACCAGGCACATAAAAGGCTCCCGACGCGCGGGGAAGCTTGAAGCCCACAGGGCCTGTATACCCGCCTCTACCGCAAGCTCACCCAACTCAACTACTTCTGCCGGCGGAATACCGGCCTCCAGAAAAATCTGTACTTTCACGATGTATAACTCACGCAGTGACTAGCGTGCGATTCTGCGAAATTGTAAACCCAGCCAGATCAACCACGGCAAGACAAACACCAGATACATAAAACCGAATATAGGGCTGATTAATCCACCGAGCCCGGGAACCAGCAAAATATACCCGTACCATGCGCCCCACTTTGAAAACAAACCACTTGTTAGTGCTGCTCTGCCAGTAAACGCAGCGAAGAAACCCAAACCGGTAATAGCAATGATGTTCGCGACACCACGGATCATGGTAGTCATCAGCAGGATGGCATCATTGTGTTCAGGGTTCAGGCCCCGCAGGAGACTGGCATAGACCGTACCCGGAATATCACTGACACCCGTGGTGAGAAAACCCATGCCTGAAACCAGTGCCGCAACAAATGCAAGCTGTGCGATAACAGGGCTGGAAAAGCGAAATACATTCAGCACGGCAACACCCAGCAACATCATCAACAGCCCATTGATCATGTGCGCAAAACCACTGTACTTAAACGAACAAAGCTGCAACGCATCGAGGCTGCAGGCCTCGATGGCATTCTGAATCTTGCTCATATCACCATAGTCCGTGGCTTTGTCTACAAAGCCGAGAAACGTAGGTTCCAGATAGCCCGCATTAAGATTATGGATCAGCATTCCGAACAGAATGACGAAGGCGGCAAGCGACGCTGCCTTGCATAGCGATCGCAAGGACTCCACGTCAACATTACCCGCATCACTAACTGATGTAATCGAAATTTCCCGGTACATTTCCGCCATGAGTTCACCCGCCTGTATGTGGAATTTTCAAACTATACCCTGCATTTAGATGGCTTTCGCGCCACCCTGCGAGCACGATAACAATTTGCAGGTAGCGCTGCATAAAAGCAGCTTAACCATAGCCCGACACCCGGGCCGGGCATCAGAATAAAGGAAAAAAATCAGGCGCCAATATTTCAGCGAGTGGCAGTGATTACTTCACAGAACTATGATGTCTGCCATGCAGAAGCATTCCGCTAAAACTCCGTTGTGGGCATCCATTTTTCTGGCTGGCGTATTAAGTGGCTGCGCCAACCCGGCTGCAGAGAAGCGCCTGGAAGGGCCCACCATGGGCACAACCTATAGCGTACAGATAGTTGATTGCGGGAGCAGCAATTGTGAGGCTATTAAAGAGGCAATCGATACGCGCCTCGATCAACTTACGCGGCGCCTGTCTCACTATGATCCGGAATCAGAACTAAGCATGTTCAATAACTACCACGGCACAGACTGGTTTCCTGTTTCTGATGAACTCGGGACAGTTATTAATTATGCACTGGTGGTAAGCGAACAAAGCCATGGCGCGTTCGATATCAGTATTGCACCAGCAGTTGATGCGTGGGGCTTTGGACCGACAGAAGCTGTATTAGCAAAACAGTCATCAGAACCATCTGCAGACACGCTGAGGGAAGTGCTGCAACACAGTGGTTATAAAAAGCTGGAGTCACGTCATTCGCCGCAAGCCATTCGGAAGAAGGACCCACTCCTGCGCCTGGATTTATCAGCGATAGCCAAGGGCTACGCGGTGGATCAGCTTGCCTATTTGCTGGAAGACCGTGGCCTGCAGAACTACCTGATCGAGATCGGCGGCGAAATTCGTACGGCAGGAACGCGCAGTGATGGGACACCATGGCGTATCGGCATCCAACCGCCCGCGGAGGGCCTGGAACTGGAATTTGTAGTTATACCGGGAGACGCTGCTGTGGCCACATCCGGTGATTACCAAAATTATTATATGCTGGATGACAGGCGCATATCCCATGCCATCAATCCGGGCAACGCGCGGCCTGTCGAAAATGGGCTAATGTCTGTCAGCGTGATAGCCCCGGATGCCATGCAGGCCGACGCGTTAGCTACAGCGCTCATGGTGATGGGAGCAGAAGCAGGATTTGAGTTCGCCACCGAACATGACATTGCCGCACTCTTTATCGAGCGCACCGAGAACGGTTCGCGAGCAATCAGTTCACCTGCTTTTGAGCACTACCGGGCCAGCGACTAAAAGCAGAAGGCTAGTATCCGGCGGCTTTAAGCCTGGCTGAAAGCGGAATGAAAATAGCCAGCGATACAGCACAGAAACCAATAGTGATGTAATTAACAGCTACCAGTCCGAAACTTTCCAGGAACATGCCCACAACAGCGGGGCCGATAAAGAAGCCACTGGTTTGTGCTGCGGGTATCAACACGCTGATTTTACCGCCCGAATCCGATGCGGCAATGGCGCCCATGAAAAACGGGCCCGTCATATTCCAGCATATCTGGAATACCGATGCCTTCATGGCCATCTCCACCCAATTCATCTCACCTTGCAGCAACCAGGCCATCACCATCTGGCCAAGCAAAGCAATCGTCACCGGCATAAACCGATTAACGCCCTTGGCCGCCAGTGCCGATGCCGTCAGTGCCCCCCCGATAGCTATTGCCGAACTGACGCCCAGCGAGCGCAGCGCAAGCACCGACTCCAGCCCGCCCTCGACACCGATGCGCTCAATAAAAGCCCACATGGCACCCAGACCACAACACCAGATCAGCATCGCGAATAATGCCGTCAGTGGCAATGCGAGTGATTTTTCAGGTTGATCACCACCCGCCATATCCTGATGCGCGGAACCGGTTGGAATGAACTTCACCAGCAAAAGTGCGAGGCCCGCAAGCACCGCGAGCGGCACGTACATACCGCCGATATTCTGATAATGCTCAACCAATGGTCGCAGGGTAAAGAGCGCGACCACACCAAAGGCTACCTGTGCTGCAATAACGAAGCCGAAATTCCGATCCGGATCACTGGTGTTACTAATCATGGAGATAGCGATTGCGAATGCGGTGCCCTGCCCCAGGAAACCAACCGCCAGTCGTAACAGGGTGATGGTATTCGCATCAGTCTGAGTCATGGTAAGCAGATTGCCGATCACAACGCATACCAGTGAAAAAATAATCGCCACGCGCCAGTTAACGCGATTAATCCAGAACATGGCCAGTATGGAAGCCAGCGCGCCACCGGCAACTTCCGCAACGATGATCAGCCCACCCTGCTCGAGCGTAAATCCGAGCAGATCGGTGTATATGCCCACAACCATCGGTTGCGTCATCAGGCCAAATACGCCCACGATGCTTACAACCATCGCGGCCACTATAGATATCGGTGCGTTCCTGTCCATGCTTACCCCTTGGGATCACTGCTGAATGCGGCGTTGCGCGACACAGTCTAGCCCAGCCCGACCGGTATAGACCAGCATCCTGTTCAGACAGGCTGTACATCGGCGAAAAAAAGCCATCGCACTCGAGAACTTCACCTCGCTGCACATAGCAAAGCCTCATAATCATCGTTGCAACAAGATCAGGGTCATTCCACTTCTATCAATGGCAGCTCAGCCGCGTTGGCCTGCTGCCGCACCAGCTGACGACGGACCGCATGCATGGCCACACGATCCGCTGCATGATTAAATGTGGTTAACAAGCCCGCGAGCTCAATCTCCGGGTTTTGCTGCAACTGATACAGAGTCCATGCAGAATCTTTAGCACTGCTCCATGACAACAGGGTCCGTGCTGGTCTGCTTGTGGCAGCCATCGCCATTTAGAAATCGATTGCCTTCCCATGCATGAAGTGCAGTGGCCAGAATGATCGCTGCATAACTTGTTCACCGGTGCGGGGCAGTGATGGAATAGTCTGGCAACGCACCGTATTCCCGATTAACCCCCTTGTCCGTAGACCTCGGGGCATCTGTAGTACCGTAGTACCAAGCTCTGCGGGTAACCCCGTCAATACTGGCTATTTCTGCCAGTCTGGCGATTCTGCCTGCAAAGCACGTCACATATTTATATACAGCACTGACGTACGGTTAAGCCCTGTTTCCACCCGGATAAACTACCCGCACAATGTTTGAGCTGTTGCGCAAATTTGCTCTCATGATGACCCTGTTTGTGGTCGGCATGGGGACCTACCTGACAATGCAAAATACGACCGATTGGCGTGAGCCACTTTGGGTGCAGATTTATCCGATAAATGGTGACGGACTGGACTCAACTGACCGCTATATAAAAAAGCTGGACGCAGATGACTTCAAAGCTATCGAAGCATTTATGCAGCGGGAAGCCGGACGCTACAGAGTAAAGATTAAACGGCCCATAAAAATGGTGGTAGGCAGAGAGATTTTTGAGCAACCACCCGTGCCACCCAAAACTGCCAATCCACTCAAAATCATATACTGGAGTCTTCATCTGCGCTGGTGGGCAAAGAATATAACCAGCAACCAGGCAGGACCGGACCCGGACGTCCGCCTGTTTCTCGTCTATTTTGACCCGGAGATGCGCTCTACGGTCCCCCATTCACTTGGCCTGCAAAAAGGCCTGATTGGTATTGTTAACGTATTTTCCGCTGCGGAACAGACTCAGACCAATAACTTTGTTGTCGCTCATGAAATGCTGCACACTCTGGGTGCTACAGACAAATATGGCGGGCCTTTTCACCTGCCTGTTTATCCTGACGGGTATGCTGACCCGGAAAAAATGCCTCTGTACCCGCAAACCAGTGCCGAAATCATGGGTGGTCGCATTGCCCTGTCAGAATCAAATGCCACAATCCCAGCCAGCCTGAAGCAGGCTGTAGTCGGTGCTGCTACCGCCCTGGAAATCCGCTGGCTCAAATAACGACCTTAAAGTAGCTTTAATATCGAATAGATAGGTTGCCCCTTCAGAGCCTTACCGCTAAAGTCCGACGGCATAAACCGGCGCACTACACCAAGAAATAATGCCGAAACCACCCGTTAACGGAGAAACCCTGATGCGCCGTGTCACGCTCACCCTTTTAATCGCAAGTTGCCTGATATCTTCTTGCGCAAGCCAATGGCAGGAACCTGTCGATGTTCCGGAACCGGTAGTCACACCAGACGCAACAGCGGCACCAGAAGCAGTAGCTGCGCCGGACCCAATTATTACAGTGGGCGACCCCACCAATTTTTTGGCTGATGCTCCCACTGTCTTTATTACCGGTGCTAATCGGGGCATAGGGCTGGAATTTGTCGGCCAATTCTCAACACTTGGCTGGAACATTATTGCTACCGCCCGCAAACCTGAGTCAGCAACCGAATTAATGGCCATTGCCGAGCGCTACAATCAACTGGTTATCGAACGCCTGGATGTAACGGACTTCGCCCGCATTGATGAATTGAGCACAAAATACGCCGAGCAACCTATTGATGTTTTATTAAGCAATGCTGGCATTACGCCAAAATATAAGAGTGCGTTCAAGAATGTCTCTGGCGTGGACTGGGACATGGCCATGAAAAGCCTGGAAGTAAATGCCGTCGCACCCTTAAAACTGGCGCAGTCATTTATGACTCAGGTAGCGGCTTCCGAGCAGAAAAAGATTGTAATTATTTCCAGCAAGGCAGGATCATTCGAACTCAGCCCCAAGATGGCAATGATGTACAGCTATCGCACCAGCAAGGCCGCACTCAACATGTACATGTATACACTGTCATTCGAGACACCAAAAAAGGGCATCACACTTGCACTGCTTTCACCCGGACAGGTCAATACAGTCCCCGGCATGAAGATACCGAATGCGATCGAAACCGACGAAAGTGTAAGTAAGATGCTTAAAGTTATCGATGGCCTAACGCCGGAACAAAACGGTAAATTTCTTGATTTTGAGGATGGTGCCGAGCTGCCCTGGTAGATGGCAATAGCATGGGCTCAATCATCTGGCTTGCATGGCCTGTACACAACTTGCCTGCAACCAATTAAATACAACGGCGAGCACCCCGCAAGGGAGCAATGTTCAGGCTCCGGGGTTATTTTCGCTCAGTGGCATCATCAATTTATGAATCTCACCGCGAATTTGCGGGCGGCGGAAATCACGCGGCGTTAACGGTGTATCCAGCTTTTCTTCAAGCCAGTCGACTAGAGGCAGCCACCGGTCCAGATCTGAACGAACCTTGGAAATCTGCATCTCATGGATTGAAAGGCCCTGCTCTGCAGAGTGCACGTAATTCTGGCTATCCTTTAATACGCCGACAACCGAAATTGACAAGCTATTGAGAAAACGCATTAACTTTCGATATGACAAAGTATTTTCACGCACTCGGTTGGCAACAACCCCAATCCGCCCCATCCTTCTGCTAACTCTCGCAATTAGCAAGAGGTCACGCATTAGCTTTGATGCGGCATGCACATCATAATCTGAAGGCAATACGGGAATCAAAATTGCATGTGCACCACTGGTAAGTTCAGCAAGACTATCAGGAGGAATTGAGCCAGGAGAGTCTACAACCAGATAACGAATATCTTGCGGTACTCTGAGTTGCCAGCTACGTGTCACACTGCCGCGTACATCAAAAGCCGATATGCCATGAATAGGTACCGCATCATCAGGACGAATTTTCAACCAGCGCATCGACGAACCCTGTTGATCAAAATCCATGATGGCTACTTTATTATTTTGTGTTGCGAGATAACCGGCAAGATTTACAGCCAGTGTAGATTTACCGCACCCACCTTTAGGGTTCAATACAACTATCTTTCGCAAGTTCTTATGCCCCGGAACGCTCAATTGCATCGGACTGCTTCCCTATCCATACCAAATACCTAAATCCTTTAAGTATTGCATTATAGTAAATTCTTTTGTAATTTTCTTCACCGACTTTTTATACTTAAATCTAGCCTTTAAGGTATTTGTCGGCGATGTCGGACACGGTATCACGTAAAAAAACCCAGGACTCATCATCTGTCATGTCGAAACCTAAATATAAAGGATTTGCGCGCTCGCGGATGGCCATATAAGCGGTTATTGCATTTACCATATAAATCAGTTTCCAGACCTTATCGCTGATGTCTTTTTCTGATTTTTCGAGCTGTATATATTCAGCTACTCCTTTACCCGGTCGCGCCATACCATCAGAAAGTGCGCGCGTAACATCACTCGGATTTTGCAATTCTCCAGCCAGCATTTCAATCGTGGCGGGACGTGCACGAATGGCATCAATGTAATTACAAAGAACGGCTTTAACCCGGTCCGGCACTGTAAGTTTCTTGAAGGCATCAGGGTCATTACCAATCAGTTCCAGCTCTGATGGCCAGAACGAACTATTACTGGACCAGTGCCGCGCCAGGCCTGGTAGGTCCTTGTAATATCTATAAATAAGAACCTTATTAACGCCAGCCTCTTGCGCGATTACGTTAATGCCAAGCCCCTGAACACCCTCTCTTAACAACACAGTTTCAAATGCATTGACGATCAGTTCTTCGGTGGCCTTTCGGTCGTGATGTTCTCTCGGACGTGAACTTGAACTGTCACTCATCAGGCTCCCCCTCGTGGTCACTAACAGTGATCAACGAACACTATTGTAAAGCAGTGTGCCGCCTCTATAAAATCAATAAACTGGCATGGATTATGCGCCAAACAGGATAAATTCAGGCACCCTCGCAATTTGTCACCCTACGGTGACAAAAGGACCTTCACCCGTTAACATAGTGTCCAAATTATTTTTCTCCCCCGTCGTAAATCGAGCTCTCAACCTGGAGCAATCCTGACACATGCAACTCAACATAAAGCGGTAAATCCTCGTTTTTGGCGCAACAGGCGGAACCGGAATTGCCATCATTCGGGAAGCATTGGCAAGAGGCTATGGCGTCACCGCTTTTGTACGTGATATTCCGCACGCACAGCACCTTTTCAATGGCCTCTGCACCGATCTGAGCTTTTATGAGGGTGATGCACTCAACGCCGAAGATGTAAACCGGGCTATAGCTCCCGGTCTGGACGCTGTTGTTTCAGCACTGGGCATTTACCAACGTACGCCTGGGCATAACACATTGACCCAGGCGACAAATAATATTCTTACGGCAATGAAAACATCCGGCCCGCACCGCCTCATTTGTATTTCATCACTGGGCGTTGGTGACAGTCGCGGTCAAGGCGACCTCCCGACCCGCATCATTCAAAAAACCGCGCTGCGCTTCACTTTGTCGGATAAAGAAACTCAGGAGGCCGGTATCCGCAACAGCAATCTGGACTGGACAGTCATTCGTCCAAGCCGACTGCTGGATGAAGGAGGACCCGTTTACTACCTGACCTGGACCGGTGAGCAGCCCGATAAAAAGCTGGTATGGTCGATCAATCGAGCTCAGGTCGCATCCCTGTCACTGGATAGCCTGGAAGATGAAAGCAGTATTCATAAAGCACTTAACGTCACCGGCACACACGTTTGCGGAAGCAAGTGAAACCCTGGCGAGTTCTCTTTAAAAAGGAATAGCAGCCCGGGTACTACTACTGGGCGTCGGCCGAAGAGCTTTGTTCCTCACCCAATTCAGTAACTGCTTCCTGCAACCGCGCACCCGTTACCTGGTCCGGCGGCAATACCGGGCCCAGCCGCAGAATCACCTTGTACCACAAGGGCTTGGGTAAGCGCCGCATAACCCCGGCCCCAGCCCGACTGAAAAACGTACCCCACAAACCAGTCAATGCCATTGGCACCACCGGCACCGGGTGCCGTTTGATAATTTTTTCGATACCCTGCCGAAAAGGATTTAACTCACCCGTTCGGGTAATTTGTCCTTCCGGGAAGATGCATACGACTTCACCACGAGCCAGCATTTTGTCGATACTTGCGTAGGCTTCTTCAAGTAATTGCGGGTTTTCTTTCGCACTGGCTATCGGTATGGCACGTGCGGTCCGGAACAATGATCGCAACAGGGGTATCTCAAAAATCTTGTAATACATGACAAAACGAACCGGGCGGCGCAGACACCCGCCAATCACAAGGGCATCAACATAGCTAACATGGTTACAAGCCAGCAGGACCGGCCCCTTATCCGGAATATTTACCGCGCCCTCAACCCGTATCCGGTAAAGCAGATGAATCAGTATCCACGTGCAAAACCGCAAAATGAATTCAGGTGCCTGGCTATATATATAGACAGCGACAACACCATTTAGTATCGATACCACCAGAAACAGCTCGCCTATGGCGTAACCATTACCCAGCACTGTGATTGCTAACAGTGATGCGCAGACCATGAACAACGCGTTAAGGACATTGTTCGCCGCGATAATTCGTGAACGATGACTTGCCGCACTGCGCTGTTGAACGGTTGCATACAACGGCACGATATAAAAACCACCGAACATGCCCAGTAATAATATATCCAGCACGACTCTGTAAGCCGTGCCCGATCCCAGCCAGCCAGCTGCATCCAGCAACGGCACTTCTGCCGACAAGGGCTGCATAAAAGCCAGGTCCAGCCCGAATAATGTCAGGCCTATAGAGCCGAATGGCACCAGACCAATGTCAATTCTGTGACCGGATAAACGTTCACACAAAAGCGACCCTGCACCCACACCAATAGAAAATAATGCCAGCAATAAGGTCACCACCTGCTCATTACCGCCGAGATAATGCAGGGTGAAATTGGGTAGCTGGGTCAGATATATTGCACCCACAAACCAGAACCAGGAAATCCCCAGCATGCACAAAAATACGGTGCGATTTTCCCGCGCATAGCCCATTATTCGCCAGGTTTCACTGACCGGGTTCCAGTTGATCCGCATCTCTGGGTCAACTGCAGGAATACGCGGTATTCCAAGGCTGCTGACATAGCCCAATGACGCTATGGCAACCACCGCCGTTGCGACCAGCAGACCGCCAATATTGTCGATGCCAATGAGGATACCGCCCAGGGCTGTCCCCAGCAGGATGGCAAGAAAAGTGCCCATCTCTACCAGGCCATTACCACCCAGCAATTCATCTTCATTTAGTAACTGGGGCAGGATGCCGTACTTAATCGGGCCGAACAGACTCGACTGCACCCCCATCAGAAACAGCAACCCGATTAACATCATGATGCTGTCGATCCAAAAAGTGAACGCAGCCAGCAGCATGATGCCGATTTCGAACAACTTGATTAAGCGAATTAATGATGATTTTTCAAACTTATCCGCCAATTGTCCGGCGGTCGCCGAAAACAGGAAAAATGGCAGAATAAAAAGTCCCGCACTGAGATTAATTAGAGTATTGCTGCTCGCAGTGAAGCGATCGGCTGCGTGAAAAGCTATCAGAAATAAAATCGCATTCGTGAATACATTATCGTTGAATGCCCCCAGGAACTTGGTTATAAACATCGAGCCAAAGCTCTTCTGGCCCAGTAAACCGTATTGACTACCGCCTGACACGTTTTCAGATCCCCTACTCAATATCATGCCGCAAACAGTAGCCCTGTACAGTGGTCAGATGTAACACAGTCAGCAGCTTTTAGCAGTGGCTGACTGTCAAACACTAATACAGTGCTTTACCCACAGCAGCCGGCAAGCGTATATGCTGTCAATCTATGCTTGCCGATTTACATACTCATACCAATGCATCGGACGGGCAACTGAGCCCGACCGAACTACTGACCAATGCCGCGGCAGCGGGCGTTGACCTGCTGGCTATTACAGATCATGACACTATCAGCGGTATCGCCGGGCTGGATAAAAATATTGCGCCCGACTGCACTGTGATACCCGGCATAGAACTATCGACCAACTGGCGCAAGATCGGCATCCATATAGTTGGGCTTAATATTGATCCGGACAACACAACGCTACTAGCGGGCATCATGCAGCAACAAGCCGCACGACTGCAAAGATCGCAACTCATCGCCAAAAAGCTCGAAAAACTTGGCTTTAAAGATACGCTGGCCGGTGCTGTCAAACTTGCAGGCGATTCGATTATCGGACGCCCTCATTTTGCCCGGCACCTGGTGGATTCCGGCCAGGTGAAAACGATGAAAGATGCGTTTCGCAAGTACCTTGGGTCAGGTAAACCGGGTGACGTGCGGGATTTCTGGGCCCCTATGGAAGATATTATTGAGTGGATACATCAGGCGGGTGGCTCAGCGGTGCTGGCACACCCGGCAAAGTACCGGCTGACAAATTTGAAAACCGAAGAACTCACCAGAGCGTTTCGGGACCAGGGCGGTGATGCGCTTGAATTGATCTCCGGCAAACAGGATCCCACTCTGACCACCCGACTCGGTAAACTTGCCAGGCGCTGTGGTCTGCTTGCCTCCTGCGGATCAGATTTTCACCAGCCTGGTCAGCCATGGGCTGTACTGGGAGAAGTAGCTGCCTTGCCAGCCGACTGCACGCCTGTTTGGGACAATTGGTAATCAGCCGCAAAACCATCAATATAATTAGCAAAAAAACTGGCGCAAGGAATTGTTGCGGGCCACATTCAGTCCGCCAGCCGGACATACAACCGGATAACGCCTGCCGATAACGCACAAAAGACCTGCCCACACCGATAATTGCGCTTCACAAAATCCATATCTGCACTTCGGTGCGAATATATAATGATCAGCAACCGCCCGAATATGGGCCCAGGCCACACCGGACAAAAACGATGTACATAAATTTCTGGTATCCCGTCGCATTGAGCCATGAGATCACCAATACCGAACCATTGGCCGTGCAAATCATGAGCCTTAACTTTGTTGCCTTCCGCGATACTGAAGGACACGCGCATGTACTGAGCAACACCTGCATCCATCGTGGTGGAGCACTGGCACGGGGCAAGGTAAAGGGTGATTGCATTGCCTGCCCCTATCACGGCTGGGAGTTCAATGCGGACGGCAAGTGCACTTTCCTGCCTACGCTGCCACTCGATACAAAGATGCCTGCCCGGGCCAAGGTGGACAGCTATCCCATCGAAGAGCGCTACGGAATCGTATTCGCCTTCCTGGGAGACCTCCCGGAAGAAGAGCGCCCACCGCTATTTGATATTGCTGAATTCAAAGATAAAAAATGGCGCGCCAATGATGTTGTCGTTTTTGAAGTCGATGCCTATTACCAGCGCTCGGTAGAAAACGGGCTGGATGGTGCGCACAACGAATTTGTTCACCCTCTGCAGGGCGCACCTTCCATTCTTGAAACACTGCGCAAGAGGCCTATAGACGTCAAGGATGAGTCACCCTGGGGTTGTGGTTTCAT
>Ga0114950_10002287_pt1 | contig 14655 bp, 11 predicted proteins | sample N075metaG_FD_83503 | JGI IMG/M metagenome (GOLD analysis project Ga0114950, IMG submission 83503) | Deep subsurface microbial communities from Kermadec Trench to uncover new lineages of life (NeLLi) - N075 metaG | ecosystem: Environmental > Aquatic > Marine > Ocean trench > Sediment | place... | reverse complement strand
ACACCACCCGCGATGGTGGGCTGCCGATACTCCGTAGAGACGCGGGCGGCGAGAACGGCCGGCACGCTCCACCGCTGCACCTCCGCTAGTCCCACGATCACCGCGTCGTTGAACGACGTGCCGCCCTCGAGGCTCGACCGGTCGATGACCTGCAGCAGCGACGGCGCCATCGACGGCCCCCAGATACCGGGTCCGACGCGGTGCTGAAACGGCAGCACGAAGGCGCAGTCGTCGGGGCCGAGGGCGTCGAGAAAGGCGCGCGCGTCGCGCTTCACGGTAGGAGCCCCCAGGCGAATGCTGTCGCTCTGGTCGATCACCAATGCCACGTCGATGGGTGTCTCGATCGGCGTCAGAGCCAGCGCTACCTTGTGCTCGACACCGTTGTCGATGACCACGAAGTCACCCGCCGTGAGGTCGGTCACCGGGCGGCCGTCGTCGAGCACCGCGACGTGCAGTCGCACCACCTCGACGCGGGCGCCGTAGACAGGAAACCGACCTTGCTGCGTTGCCCTTGGCGGCATAACCAGCACGACGAGGGCCACCAGCGCCGCGGCAAGCGTGATTCTCATGATGTTCCGTCTCAGCAACCGTGGTGAACGTGTAAAGGGCAGAAAATTTCTCCCACCATACACCTCGAGCGCCGCCTCATTGGCCCGACGAGTGTGGCTCAGATACCATTGTTGACGTCCCCCAACGACACCTGACCAGCCTCCCGAGAGTTCCATGCGCCCTGCTAGAAGTGCATTCACCGCGTCGCGGATCGCGGCCGGGGTCCTGGTGTGGCTGTTGCTCGGCGCGCCGGCGCCGGTGAATGGACAGTTCGGCCAGGGCCAGGGCCCGCAGATCAAGCTGGTCACCCCGCGCATCGATCAGCCGTTGGGCGACCCCATCGTCATCCAGGTGCTGGTGCGCGCCCTACCGGGGAACACGGTCACCAGCGTGCGGGCGTTTCTCGACGATGAGGATCTCGGGCTGCGCTCGCGAGCACCCTATCGCTGGGTGGTACCGCTCGAAGACGACGCCGCTGCCGTGCACATTCGCATCGTCGCCATCGACAGCCGCGGTGCCCAAACACAAATCGACGAGCTCGTCACCCGTATGCCGGGGATGCGCTTTTCCGTCGAAGTCCCCGCGGTGACGCTGAACCTCGCGGCGCTGGACGCCAACGAGCGCTACGTCTCGAACCTGGCACCCGAGGAGCTCAGCATCAAAGACAACGGCGAGCTGCAGGAAATCGTGGACTTCGCCCGCGGCGAGGCACCACTGCGCATCTCTATCCTCGTTGACCGGAGCAACAGCATGGCGGACCAGATGGACGAAACCATCGCCGCGCTCACGGGCTTCTTGGAGACGCTCGGCCCCGACGACCAGGTCAAGCTGATGGCCTTCAACGACCGGGTCACCTCATACACGCCGTTCACCAACGTGCATGAGCTGGTGGCGTCGTTCGCCCAGGCGATTCGGCCGCAGGGCACCACGGCGCTCTATGACGCGCTGCTGTACGGATACCGGCAGCTCGCCAACCACCAGGACGCGCGCGAGCGCCGGGTCATTTTCTTGCTCACCGACGGCGAAGACCAGGCTTCGCGCAGCGCCCTGCAGCCCGCCCTCGACCGGGTCCGCAACGGAGGCGTTACGATCTTCGCGCTGGGCCAAGGCGACGCCCTCGACGACGGCGACTTGCGCGACGTGCTGCGCCAAATGGCCGAGCAGACCGGCGGAGAGGCCTTCTTCGAGAAGGACAAGGACAAGCTCGACGCGGTGTTCCACCAGGTGGCCGCGGCAATGCGCGCTCTTTACCTGATTACTTACAGACCCTCGAATCCGTCACGCGGCTGGCATGCCATCGAGGTCGAGACCACTCGACCCGGCCTGACGCTGCGTCACAAACCGGGCTACGAGCGTAGCTCTTCTCAGGAATCGCGATGATCGCACGTACCTTTCTCACCGCCGGACTGGCCGTCACCCTGGTTGCTTCGTTCACAGCGGGCGCGGGGTTACCCGCCGCAACCGCCGCCACCGCCATCGCCGCCGCGACCAACGCAGCCACCGCGCCGACACCAGGCAATACATTCGCAGCCCCGGGCCAGGCGGCTGGCGAGGTGATGGTTCCCGGGGGCGTCCGCTTCGTCAGCAACACCGCCGGGCTGCGCCTGGTGTCGTTGCAAGGCGATGCCGCAAGAGCTGATTTTCTCAACGAGCTGGCGGGCTTCCTGTCGGCGCCCATGGTGCTGGACTACTCGGAGCGCGTGGCGCGCATGGTCGAGGAGCTCCGTGCCCTGCAGCGCTTCCTGGCCGAGCTCGACGAGCGCCGCGGCGAGGTCACGCCCCGGCTCGCGGAGCGCGGCACCGCGGCCTACGTCAAGGCCACAGAGCTGCTCGAGTTCCTCGGTTTCCGCGTGCTCGACGACACCGAGCGCATCCAGCTGCAGCGTCGCGTCGGCGACCGCCAGGCGCGTCAGCGCCAGATGCTCGGTTACCTCGGCATCTCCGTGCCACTGCAATCGCGACTGTGGGCGGCCGGGGAGCCCATCGTGCTGAACGTCCAGGACGAGAGCGTTCCGATTCTCTTTGGCGCCGCGGCGTGGACGGCCCAGGTGTTCGAAAAAGACCTCGACGGCGCCGCCCTCTTCGACGCCATCGTCGGTGACGCCCGGGCGCAACGAGTGCTGGCCGGTTTCGGCGCGCTCGACCGTCCGACACAGGAGTGGCTGTTTGCCGGGGTCGGCCTGCGCCCGCTGTATCGAAACGCCGACGTGGCAGAGGGCTTTCTCGCTCTGGCTCCCTACCTCAGGGTCGTCGACGGCACGCTGCTCTTCCCCGGCGGCGACCGCGGCGCCTGGCAGGCGATCCTCGGCCCCTGGGACGACGCCGCCGGTCTCATCTCCGCCTTGGTCACCAAGGACGACGGCCGCCCCGCGCACCTGTGGCGCGCCTTGTCGCTGATCCCCGACGACCGGGCCCGCTACCTGCTGACAATGGACCACCTCACCGCTCCGCAGCGAGGCGCGTGGGCCCGTGAGATGTACCGCTCGATCCACATGCCCGGCTTCGCCGAGCTCATCCGCTGGCCGGAGGACACCGCGGAGCTGTTCGTCAACCTACGCATGCGTTCCGACGGCGCGGGCATCGACTGGCCCGGGGGGGGGCGCATCTGGCTCGCCGCTCTCGCCGGGAACAGCCGCCTGGAGACCGCCGTCGAGCTCGACGCGCTACTGGCGCGTTTCGAGAGCGGCGCCGACGTCGGTCCCGAGATCGACCAGACGCTGCTGCGCGAGATCCTGCGCAACTCGGCGCCCGACCGCGATGAGCCCAGCGCCATCCGCAAGTATCTCTCCGTAGCGGCGGCTATCCGATATCAGCCGATCACATCGATGCGGCGCTCCATCCCCCTGCTCTATCGCAACTACCGCCGATTCGGGCGCGCCTACGGCTTTTTCGTCATGCCGACCTTGCTCCCCAATGGCACCGCCGAGGCCCTTGTCTGGCACCTGCAGCGGGTCGATGACATCGAGCGCGACGAGACCCGCATCGACTCCATTCGCCAGCTTCAGGCATCGATGATGCTGCTGCACAAGGTACTGCTCAACGACCTGTTGACCAATGAAGATCGCCAGGCGGTGGTGACCAGCTTCTTGGAGCTGCCGGTCGCCGGCGTGACGCCGGGCGCCGGCGCGCCGAGGCAAGGCTACGGCACCGCGGTGTCAGAATGGTGGCGGCTCGAGCTGGTTCCGGCGATGACCCGCGGCCTGCTGGCCAATGGCTGGCCCGGGGACCCCGAGAATCTCAGCAGCGTTGTGGTCACCGCCCTGGTGGGGCGTATCAACACCGCCGAGCTCGAGGTCGACGGTATCGACTACAGCTTCCTGCCGGCGGCGTTGCAGGGACGCCGCATGTACACCCACCTGTTGCTGCAGCAGCAGCCCTCGTTCGAGAATCTATTCCGCCTCGATGAGATCGCCGCGGACCTGGCGGCCGGCGGCGAGGCAGCCGACGCCGACGAGATCGCCTCGATCGTCGCCGAACTGCGGGCCCAGATGCCGCCGAACATCGGCGACAAAGACGTCACCGAGGCACTGCCGGTGACCATCGCCCGCGACGCACTGTTCGAACGCTCCGACACACTGGTCGCCGAAATACGCCTCGCGGCGCCGAGCCTGGCCAGCATCGACGCATTTCGCGAGGCGGTCAACGTGTACCTCGGGGATGCGCTGGTAGGTATGACCTACGCCCTGCACATGGGAGATCCGAGGTCGTTCACCTACCAGCAGGGACACATCGCTTGGCTGCATCGGTTGATCATTGCCGAGCTCGGCGGCGGCGGACCTCAGGATCTGTTCAGTCCCTGGGCGGCGACCTCCGAGAGCTGGATCCTCGACGAGGGCTCGCGGCTGCACAACAGCCTGTACGGCGCTCCCGACACGCTGGCCCGGTGGAACCTCGAAGATCTGATTCCCGGGGGGGGGGCGCGCGACCCGGCTGCCGCCGCAGCCTGGGCGGCGACCTTTGCCCGCATACACCTGCCATCGCTGACCCCCGAGGCGCAGCGCGTCGCGGCGCAGCGGTACAACCTGGCAACGAGTTGGATCCAAGCCGCGGTGGCGGCGCGCAACCCGGAACTCTCTCCGACGTTCTGGGCCAGCGCCGAGCGCAACGCCGCCCCACCCGAGTTGGCCGCCTCGTTGCGACCGCTGATGCGCTCCCCCCAGATGCAACGCTTCCGCGACGCGGTCACCGAAGGACGCCAGTCCGACGCCCTACGCCTGGTGAGCGCCGGCAACCGCTACCTGCTGCTGCTCGGCCTCGACGGCTACGACGCCCAGGCCCCCGCTTCCGCCCGCTGGCGCATCGATCAGACCGTAGGCATGCCGCTGTCGCGCCGCGGCGACTATCTCGGGCTGATGACGCCGCCGCCCACCCCCTACGGAGAAGCGGGCGACGAGTTCGCCGACCCGCTGCTGTACACGCGGCTGTTCGACATCCGCGTGCGGCTCGCCGTCTTGATGCAGGAGCGTGACCTGCCCGCCGCCATGCACTCGCGGTTGCTCATGGGAAGCATGGCGCGCATTCTCGGCACCATGGTGCCGGCCGCCTATCAGCCATGGCGCAACATCCTCGCCGCCATCGATGCCGAGCTCACCGATGCAGCGCTGGGCCAGGCGCTGGTCGACCTGGCGTTTGCCGATGAACTCACGCCCACCGACCCTAACCTGGCGCTCTCCCAGCTCGCCGGCGCCGGCGGGACCGCCGCACGTGGCGGCCCGGCGGGCCGCCTCAGCACGTTGGGAATCCCCATCGACCTGCAGCAATACGATGCCGCCTTCGCTGCCGAGGTCGACATGGTTACGGTGGACATCGGCGTGTGGGACGGCGACGATCGATTCATCACCGATCTCACCCTCGACGACATCGTCATCACGCGCAACGGCAAGCCGGTGACGCCGACGTTCATGCGCCTGGAGGGCAGCCCGGAGTCGTCGATCTTCCTGGAAGACCTACCCGACGACGTAGTCGCGAAGGTCACCGCCACGCCCCGCAACTTCGTTCTGGTAGCCGACCTGCTGACCACCAGCCCGCAGGATTGGGAGCGCATCTTGCTGGACGTCACCGAGTTCGTGCGCGCCGGCATCGGTGTCGAGGATCGGCTGGCCCTGGTGACCATCGACAGCCGCGGCATCCCCAGTGTGACCCACAATTTCACCATCGACCACGAGCGCATCGCGGAAACGCTGGAGGCCCAGGTCGGCAACTCGTTTGCCACCGCCGACCGCGAATCGTCGTTCATGGACCTCTCGGTGATCCTGTGCGACAACGGCAGTTGTACCGACCCCGAGGGCGACGGTTCGGGTTGCGAGCCGGTCTCGACGCCGCGTTTCTTCCAGTGCGTCACACAGCAGGCCGACTGGGAGGACTTCAAGTTCCGCATGGCGCAGGCACAACTCGGGCGGTGGTCCATCGAGGCCTCGCTCAACGCCGAGAAAGTCATGGCGGCAATGACCCAGGTGGGCTCGATGCTCAACCTCGGCGATCCCTATGACCGGCAGAAGTACGTCATTCTGTTGTCGTCGGGTTTCGAGCGCGTGCCGGGCAGCATCCACCACCAGATCATCACCGAGTACGCCAGCTACTCGCCGGCTCTCAATCCGATGGAGGTGCGTACCCTCACCGGCGATCTGAGCCAGAAGATCGTCGACCTCACCGAGATCATGAGGCGTTGCCGCTGCACTGTGTACGCGCTCGGCTCGCTGGGCCAGGCGGCCTTCCTGGAAACCTCGGCGCAGCTCGCCACGACGCAGCCCGTGGTATCACGATTTGCCGCACGTACGTCGCTGCAAGGCCCACTCAACGCCCTGTCGCGCGACACCGGCGGCAAGCCCTTCTTCGGTAGCGACATGAGCCTCGGCTTCCTCGAAGTGCTCGACGACTCCCGCCTGCGCTACATCCTGGGCTTCACCATGGACGCGCCGACGGCGGACGCCGAACGCGAGTGGTACGAGATCAAGATCGAGATCGCCCGCGACGATGTCGACGAAATACGCGCCCGGAAGGGATTTTTCTGGCCCCGCCGGTAGGAGGTCGGCGGGCGCTGGGGCGCGCGATGACTGCGTTGCGCTTGATTCGGGTGCTCGACGTACCTGACGGTACGCCTCCGCGCCCGACTCGGCGCGCGCCTTGTCCTCACACGCCCCAGCGCCCGCTGCAAACTGGTTGAGGGGCTCTAGCCTGGCGATCGGCCTTGGCGCTAGCGGTCGGCGAGGAGCTCGAGCATCTCGCGGTCGCCGGCGCTGTCGGCCAGGGCGAGGACGGCTCGGCGCGCAGGGTTGCTGCGGTGGCGGAGATGGGGGGCGGCGTCCAACAACAGGCGCACCACCGCCGGGTGGCCGTAGCCGATGGCGTAGTCGAGGGCGGTGAAACCCAGGAACAGCTCTGCCGTGGGGTCGGCGCCGCGCGACAACAACTCGTCCACCACCCAGCGATCGCCGCGGCTCGCCGCCATCATCAGGGCACTGTAGCCCGAGTCCTCGCAGGCATCCGGATCGGCACCCCATTCCAGCAGCGCCAACGCCGCGGTGGCTCGGTCGGCGTGTAGCGCGTGCATGAGTGCCGGCCAGCGCCGCTTGCCGGCATCGCGCACATCGAGCGCCGCCCCCGCTTCCATCAGCGTCCGCATGGTCGCCACGTGGCCGCGTTCGGCGGCGAGCATCAGCGGCGTACGGCGGCGCTCGTCATGCGCGTCGACGCCGACGCTCGACTCCAGCAGCGCCCGCGCCCGGCGGGCTTCGCCATTGCGTGCCGCGTCGTGTAGCGCCCGCTCCGCTGCGGATGGCTGGGCATCGGGTGGCGCCAACACACGGGTGGTTCCGACGGGGACCATTCGACGACTCCTCTCCGCATCAGCTCTTGCGGATCAGCTCTTGGGGATCAGCTCTCGCGGACCGCCCGGATCAGGCTTTCCATGTGATCGAGATAGCGCTCGAGGGCACGCTGTCCCCGCGCCGTGAGGCGATATTCGGTCTTCGGCACGCGGCCGGCGAAGGATTTCTTGCAGGCGACGTAGCCGCCGTCCTCGAGCTTGCGGGCGTGCACGCTGAGGTTTCCGTCGGTGACATCGAGCATTTCTTTGAGCTCGGTAAAGGTCAGCGAATCGTTCACCGCCAGCATGCTGACGATGGCCAGGCGCGTACGCTGGTGTATGAGCCGCTCGTCGGCAGCCGCGGTTCCGGAAGTTTGCCCGCGGAAAACCTTGTAGACCTCGCTGGCGATCGCCGACGCCTCCGGCACCGCCGGTTCGGCTTGACGTTTCTTTCTTGCGTGTCCTTTGACCATCATTCACCCCGCTTGCTGTTCGTCGGGACCGGGCTTCGCAACGGGTGGAAAAATCCGGACCAGATCAACCACCGTGCCAGCGTCCGATAACCCAGCCGAAGCCGACCTGCAGCCCACCGAACCCGATGGCCAGCAACCCGTTGCCCCAGGCCAGGGGAATGAACAGCGCCAGCCCACCCAAGAGCATGAAACAAATGCCGAGGATGGGGATCAATCGAACCGAATAGGCCCCGCCGGTGATGCACGCCGTGCCGTACAGCAACAACCAGACGCCCGGCATGTAGCCGTACTGGCCGGTGGCGTACAGCGCGCCGGTGAGGGCGGCGCCGGCAATTAGCGGCGGCAACAATCCGAGCAGAAAGCGACGCCCTTTTCCCGCCAGCATGGTCATGCCGACGGCCCGCGCCTTGTGGTCCATGCTCCAGCCACCGATCAGCGTGGCGATCACCGCGGCAACAAGCCACACGATGAGCCACTCTTGCGGCACGGCCCGCGTCGCCGCCAGCGCCGCGGCGATGATGGCGACGCCGCCCATCAGCATGCCGCCCCACCCGGGGACACCGGTAAAGCGTGTGGCGTGGTCCATTCTCTCGCGGATGAAGCGGAGGTTGCTTTCCGCCCGTGCGTGCAATGGTTCGATCGGCATGGGGTGAGCCTAGGCGGGCGACCTACATATTGTCAAGTACTTTGCGTCGCAATGTAGACATAATGGTCGGATGAAAGAAGACTTGAAGTGGCGGCCGCGGCTGATGATGATGGGCGCCGGCGCGGGAGCCTTCGTTCTGTTCCGAGCGCTGAGCACGGCGCCGGGGCTTACCGAAGCCGTCTACGGCAACGCACTGGGGCCACTGTTTGCGTCGGTGCTGTCGACCCTGACCGGGTGGGTGCCCCTGTCGGTGGCCGAGATCGTCATCGTCGCGTTCGTCGTACGCCAGCTATGGGGAGCAACCCAAGGCCTGCTCGCGGTGCGCGACGGCGACCGTTTTCTGAGCAACGCCCTGGCCGGGGGGGCGCTGCGTCTGGGAGCCGATGTCGGCGTCGCCGTGATGCTGTTCTACCTGTTGTGGGGGTTCAACTACGCCCGCGCTCCCCTCGAGGAACGGCTCCACTGGAACGGCCGTGAGGCCGAGGTCGAAGAGCTCGCACGGCTCGCCCGGGAAACGATCGAGGCGGCCAACTTCGAGTACACCGGCTTCACCTTCGCCGATGATCTGGGGGAACCGAGCCAGGCGCCGGCACGGCGCGAGCTGGTCGAGCAGCTCGCCGCCGGTTGGCAGGAGGCCGGCAGCATCCTGGGGGCACCGCGAGCCGCGGCGCTCGGTTTTGGCGCCCCCAAGAGCCTGTTCGCCTCACGCTTGCTTGATTATGGGCAGACCGCCGGCTTCTATTTTCCCTGGACCGGCGAAGCGAACTTCAACCGCGGTACACCGGACGTCAGCATGCCGCAGGTTATCGCCCACGAGATGTCCCACCAGCGCGGCTTCGCGCGCGAGGATGAGGCCAATTTCGCCGGCTATCTGGCCGCCTCGCTGGCCCCCGAGCCCTACCCACGCTATTCGGCCTATGTGTTTGCTCAACGGCAGCTACTTGCGGCGCTGGCGCGCTACGATCGAGAGCAGGCGGCTACCCTTGCCGACTTGCGCCTGCCCGGCGTGCAGCGCGACATTCGCGCGGCGAGCGACTACTGGGACCAATTCGAAGGCCGCACCAGTCGTGCGACGCACTCTCTGAACAACGCCTACCTGCGCACCAACCGGGTTCCCGGCGGCATCTTGAGCTACCGCCGCAGCGTCGAGCTCTTGGTGGCTTATGCGCGCAGCCGCGGCGGCTGGCTGGTGCGCGGGCGTGAGGACGCGCGATGACGGCGTTGCGCTTGATTCGGGTGCTCGACGGGCTGGCCCTGCTGTCGTTATTTGCTTGCGGTGCGGTGATTACCGTGATCACGGGTTGCGCGGCGGGGTTTACGCCGCCGGCGGCGGAGCTGGTGCTGATGAACGGCCGTGTGTACACCTTTGCCTGGGGAGAGCCGGCCCGCGACGGAACCCCCGCCGACAACGCACCGTTCACGGCGGCCGGCGGCTGGCAGCCCGACGCCAGTGCTATCGCCATCGAGCGCGGCACCATTCTCTACGTCGGCGACGACGCCGGCGTCGAGGCTCTGATCGACGATCACACCCGCGTCGTGGACCTCGGGGGCGCCACGTTGCTGCCCGGCCTCGTCGACGCCCACACGCATGTACTCAACCTCGGTGCCACCCTCGAACAAGTCGACCTGGTCAACGTGGCCTCAGAAGAGGAAGCCGTGGCGCGCATCGCCCAACGGGCGCGCGCCATCCCGGCGGGCGAATGGATCATCGGCTACGGCTGGGACGACGGCGCTTGGGCCGACGACTACCCCGACAAGGCGCTGCTCACCGCCCGCGTGGCGAACCACCCCGTGCTCATGCGCGGGCTGCACGGGTTCGCGGTGTGGGGCAACCAGGCGGCGCTCGATGCCGCCGGGCTGTCTGCGCTGACGGTCGCCCCCAGCGGCGGGCGTATCGAGCTGAGCGAAGCCGGCGAGCTCACCGGCCTGTTTCTCGATCGGGCCACCGAGCTGCTCACCGAAGCCATCCCGGAGCCCGACCTCGGACAACTCGAGGCCCGCTACCTGCTCGGATTCGAGCACCTGGCGCGCTCCGGTTTCACCATGGTTCACGAGGCCGGCGTCGACTCCATGCCGCTGCGGGCGCTGGAGAACCTGGCGGCCGACGGACGACTGCCGTTGCGGGTCTACGCCATGCTCTCCGCCCGCGACCACGACCTGCTGCGCCGTTGGATGCGGTGGGGCCCGGACACCGACGGCAACGACAAGCTCATCACTCGGGCGGTAAAGGCCTTCTACGACGGAGCCCTGGGATCGCGCGGCGCCCGGCTGCTGCAGGACTACAGCGACCAGCCCGGGCATCGCGGCGTCAGCGGCGAGGCCTACGGCTTCGACGAGGAACTGGTCGCCGAGATGATGGCCGCCGGGTTCCAGGTCAACGTGCACGCCATCGGCGACGCCGGCAACCGCGAGACCCTGGATTTCTTCGAACGGGTGTTGGCCCGCTACCCCGAGGCCGGCGACCTGCGCCACCGCATCGAGCACGCCCAAGTCGTGCAAGCAGGAGATTTCTGGCGCTTTCGCACGCTCGGCCTCACCGCCTCCATGCAGCCGGCGCACGCCATGGAAGACAAGGCCTGGGCCATCGATCGCCTCGGCCCGGAGCGACTGCGTGGCGCCTACGCCTGGCGCAGCCTCCGCAACATCCGCGTTGCGCTGGTGTTCAGCTCCGACCTGCCCGGATCGGACCATGACATCTTTTACGGGTTGCAAGCGGCGATCACCCGCCGCGACAAGCAGTTGCTGCCGGCCGGCGGATGGTTCCCGGAGCAGCGCATGACGGCCGAAGAAGCGCTGCGCGGCTACACCTCCTGGGCGGCGCGCGCCGCCTTTCTGGAGGATACTGCGGGCCGCCTGGAGGCAGGTTTGTGGGCCGACATCACGGTGATGAGCATCGACCCACTGGTAGTCGGCTCCACCGATCCGGACCGGCTCTCCCAAGGGCGAATCCTGATGACCATCGTCGGCGGACGGGTGGTCTACGAAGCGAGCTGAAGGATGCAATAAGGCATGCAATACCAGAAGCTGGGAAACACCGGATTGGAAGTGTCGCGCATTTGCCTGGGGTGCATGAGCTACGGTGACCCCGACTGGCGCCCCTGGACCCTCGGCGAGGCGGAGGCGCGTACCCATTTCCACGCCGCCTTCGACGCCGGCATCAATTTCTTCGACACCGCGGACATGTATTCCAACGGCGTCAGCGAGGAGGTCACCGGAAAGCTGCTACGGGATATGGCCGCCCGCGACGACTACGTGCTGGCCAGCAAGGTGTTCTTCCCCATGGCCGGGGGCCCCAACCGCGGGGGCCTGTCGCGCAAACACATCCTCGCCGCCTGCGACGACTCGCTGCGCCGCCTCGGCGTCGACTACATCGACCTCTATCAGATCCACCGTTGGGACCCGTCGACGCCCATCGAAGAGACGCTCGAGGCGCTCGATTCGCTGGTGCGAGCCGGCAAAGTGCGCTACCTGGGCGCCAGCAGCATGGCGGCCTGGCAATTCTCCAGCGCGCTCCACGCCGCCGGCGAGAACGGTTGGCACCGGTTTGTCGCCATGCAGAACCACTACAACCTCATCTATCGCGAGGAAGAGCGCGAGATGATCCCCTTGTGCATCGATGAGGGAGTCGGGGTGATCCCCTGGAGCCCGCTGGCGCGCGGCTTCCTCTGCGGCACCCGCACCCGCGAGGACAAGGGGCCGACGCGTCGCGCCGCTTCCGACTCGATGGCCGACGACATGTACTTTGGCGAGCCGGACTTCGTCGTCCTCGATGCACTGCTCGAGCTCAGCGCCGAGCGCGGCGATGCACCGGCCGCCCTGGCTCTGGCCTGGATACTCTCGGTACCGGGTGTGGTTTCGCCGATCATCGGCTCGACCAAGGTGGAGCACCTCGAGGAGGCCTGCGCGGCCACCGCGCTAAAGCTCTCTGCCGCTGACATCGAGCGGCTGGAGGCGCCCTACGCGCCGCATCCCATCCACGGGCACGAGCAGCCGGCGCCGCGAGACATGGCTTGAGACGCAGGCCCCTGCCGCGCCCCCGCATGAACATGCGCCGCGACGGCGCCATCGACGCTGGCGTCGACCCTGGCGTCAATCCTGCGACCGCCGGCACCGAGACCGGGGCAGAGACAGGCGCCGGCACAGTCTCCGAGCCCGGAGCCATCGCCAAGCTCTATCGCGAGCTGCGCGAGGCGGCGCTGGAACCACCGAAGTCGGAAACGGTGTTCGACTTCTGGGGTCGCGCCGCCTTCTGGCTCGCCCTCGCCTACTACGGCAACTACTACATCTCGCTCGCCGTGAGCCGCTCGCAGACGCGCACTTCGACGCTCGACTACATCCTCAGCATGGCCAACCTGGTCTTCCACGAAGCCGGCCATATCATCTTGATTCCCCTTGGCAGCTTCCTCTCGACGTTGGGCGGCTCGCTGTTCCAGGTGCTCATACCCCTGGTCTTCCTGGTGGCGTTCCTGCACAAGCGCAACGCCTTTGCCGCGGCGGTGATGCTGTGGTGGACGGGACAGAACCTCATCGATCTGGCACCCTACATCGCCGACGCCGGAGCCCAGCGTCTGCTGCTACTTGGCGGCGTCACCGGACGCGATGTCCCCGGCTACCACGACTGGAACAACCTGCTGACGCGCCTCGACATGCTCGAGCTCGATGGGATGCTGGGCAGCGCCGCCCACCGCCTCGGCTCGCTGCTGATCCTGGCAGCGCTGGCCTGGGCGGCCTATTTGCTCTGGTTGCTCAACTCCACGTCTCGGCGTGCGAGCGACCTTTCTGATGGAGCACCTTGAGCAGCTTCTCCGGCGTCACCACCGGCACCTCGGCACCCTTGAACGCCGGGAAGCTGCGGGTCACCAGCGCCTCGGCGCCGCTATGCCGCGCCGCTTCGTAGAGCACCGCATCCTCGAAATCCAGCGCCTTGTTCATCAGCGCCGATTCCAGCACCACCCGGTTCACCGGTGCGACGTCGAACAGCAACAAGAGCTTGCGCAGCTCGCGCCCCGCCGCCTCCGCCCCGATCCTGCGCTTGGCCGCCTGGTGCAGCGCCAGCACGGTGGTATCGCACAGGTAGCCCACCAGCTCCCCACGTTCTACACGGCTCATGAGCCGCGCCGAAGCCACAGCATCGGCGCCACCATCCAGCAACACGTCGAGCACCACGTCGGCGTCCCACACTACTCTCATGCGCTTCGCCCCAGCAGCTCCTGCCGCACCGCGCGCACCTCCGCCTCGACCTGGCGCAACGATCCACGGATCGACGCCACGATCGGCGTGGTGACCTCGTCGACGTCGGTAGGCTCGGTATCGAGCAGAGCGAAGTAGTCGGCGACGATCTGCGATACCGAACGCCCGCTCTGCTTGGCGAACGACTTGGCCCCGGCGATGACACTTTCCTCGAGTCTCAGGGTCAGCTTGGTTTGCATGGCTCTCTCCACCTCCTTGACGTACAACATTCATCCTAAACGTACGTCACCGTCCGCAAAAGGTGCCCGGAGATATTTCGCCGGAGCCATACACGACCTGAATCACATTACTATTCATGTATATACGAGGATATTCCGTCAATCCGTTACCAGTAAAGGATTTTCGGAGACCTAACTCAGGTCAAAACGTTTCGACTACCCTGAACAAAGTGCGCTCCCCTGCACCATCGAAACCCGGTAGCAGGCGGCCAGCGGCGACACTAACGGTCCGGAACGGGCTCCGAGGTGGATTTTTCGCACATATTTCCGGCTAGATCGACCGAAAAACGCCACCTTGTGCCCGTGACGTATACATCTCACTACAAATATACGTCGCGGCCGGGCGGCGGCGGACCTGAGCTGCGTCAAGCGCAACTTGTCCTGCAGGACGATCCGCTCCTCTGGCATTGCTCGGGGAAGATCCCGCAAGGCTGGAATAGCCCGTAGGCAATGCACTTACGGGTGATGCGGTGGGGAATAGGGCAACTCGATGGAAAACGCTTGGGGACCGCTGAACAATCCCCAGCATGACCCGCGAGGGCAAACCGAGGGTGACGCACGGCAGCAGCGCCGCTGTCCGGACCAAAGCCTTCGGTGTGCTTATACGGTGGTCGCGCATCCGTTTCGGTGCCCCGTTGCGTGTCTGAAGAAGCCAGAGTGGAGACGTAAAACACGATTGTAGCAGCTATTTTCTAGTGAATTAAAGCCTTTTTT
>Ga0114950_10002285_pt1 | contig 14657 bp, 8 predicted proteins | sample N075metaG_FD_83503 | JGI IMG/M metagenome (GOLD analysis project Ga0114950, IMG submission 83503) | Deep subsurface microbial communities from Kermadec Trench to uncover new lineages of life (NeLLi) - N075 metaG | ecosystem: Environmental > Aquatic > Marine > Ocean trench > Sediment | place... | reverse complement strand
GGAGGGTTTCCATTTCTTCAGCCCCGGCCCCTGATCGACCACGAACGGGGCATCGAGGATCAGGCTGGACGGGGTGAAGCCGTTATCGAGGGCGGCGATATAGACGAACGGCTTGAACGCCGAGCCGGGCTGACGCCAGGCCTGGGTCGCCCGGTTGAATTCGCTTAGGGCGAAATCGAGCCCGCCCGACATGGCCAGCACACGGCCGGTGTGGGGGTCGAGCGCGACAATCGATCCATTTATGTTGGGGATCTGGCGCAACCCGAATGTTTTGGCGGGATAAGGCTCGCCGTCGCTATTGGCCGCCACCGCCTCGACCAAGATGACATCGGCGGCGGTTAAAACCTGCGACACCTTCCTCACGGCGCCGCCGCGTTTTTGACCCTCCAGCCATTCGCGCGCCCATTTAACCTGGGCCAGGGGAATTTGCCCCTCTTCGCCGCCGGCGAAACCGATGACCGCTTGTTTTTTCTCGTCGTCGACGCTGAGCACGAGCGCCAACCGCCATTCCCCGCTGCCAGGTGGGGTGGGAATTTCCGCGAGTTTCCTCGCCCAGTCGTCGAACGTGGGTAATTTGGCCACCGGCCCGCGCCAGCCGTGACGCCGGTCGTAGGCGATCAAACCTTTGCGCAACTCACGCTGGGCAATCCGTTGCAGGCGGGGATCGAGGGTCGTGCGGACCGACAGCCCGCCCTGGTACAAGGTGGTATCGCCGTAGCGCGCGGCCAGCTCTCGGCGCACTTCCTCGGCAAAATAGGGCGCGTCGATGGTCGCGCTCCGGTCGGTGCGCGACACCAGCAGCGGCATGGTTCGCGCCCGTTGGCCTTCGTATTCGGCGATGTGGCCATCCTCGACCATGCGGTCAAGCACATAATTGCGCCGCGACACCGCCGCATCGTAATAACGCATGGGATTGTAATTGTTCGGCGCCTTGGGCAAGGCCGCGAGAAACGCCGCTTCTTCGATCGACAATTCGTCGAGCGACTTGCCGAAATAATTGTTTGCCGCCGCCGCTACGCCGTACGAACCAAACCCGAGATAGATTTCATTTAAATACAGCTCGAGGATCTCGTCCTTGGTGAAGGCGCGTTCCATGCGAAACGAGATGATCGCCTCGCGGATTTTCCGGGTGATCGATACGTCCTTGGTGAGCAGAAAATTCTGCGCCACCTGCTGGGTAATCGTCGAGGCTCCGACCGGACGGCGGCCCTTGCCGTAATTGCGCACATTGGTCACCACCGCGCGCGCGACCCCCATCACATCGACCCCGGGATGGCGGTAAAAATTCTTATCCTCGGCCGACAAAAACGCATTGATGACCCGCTTGGGCATGGCCGAAACCGGCACGAACACCCGCCGCTCGACAGCGTATTCGGCCAGCAGGCTGCCGTCGCCGGCATGCACGCGCGTGGTCACTGGCGGGCTGTAGTTGGCGAGCTGGCGGTAATCCGGCACATCCCGGCCGAATTCCCAGAACACCCAGATCACCCCTCCAGCGGCGATCAGGCAGCCGAGCAATGCGACGCCTAAAAGATATCCGAGCCAACGCAGCATGTTATTCCAGTCGGTTTTTGGCGGCGGCGTACTTAGAGGTCACCCGGTTACGCCCTCCATTAAGACACCATGAGCGTCTTAACATATTATAATTGTGGCAAACTTATGTATCTCGTCGATTTTTATCGAACCGCGGCGCTTTGATTGGTCTCCAGATATTGAACGACCGCGCGCGTAATCGCCGCGCTCAGGTTCCGCCGGTACTTGGCGTCCCGCAACAGCCGTTCTTCCTTGCGATTGGTGACATAGCCCAATTCGACTAAAACCGAAGCCACATCCGGCGCCTTCAACACGGCAAAACCGGCCGAACGCCACGGCCGCGTGACCAGTCGCACCGACCGGGAGACCTCCTTCACCAGAATATCGCGGGCGAAGCGCACCGACAGCTCGTTGGTCTTCGCCTGGGCGAAATCTATCAAGATATTTTGCACATCGTCGCTATAGGTGCCCAGGTTGAGCCCGCCGATGACGTCGGCCTTGTTTTCCTTGGCGGCCAACGCATCCGCCTCCGCGTCGGAGGCCTTTTCGGACAGGGTGTAGGCCGAAAATCCACGGATCGAACGGCTTTTATGGCTATTTACGTGCAATGACAGGAACAAATCGGCGTCGGCGTGCCGGGCCGTCTGCACCCGTTCTCGCAGGGGCAGAAAGAGATCGCGCTCGCGCGTCAGCACGACTTTCACCCGCCCGCCGGCCTCCAATTGCCGTTTTATTTCCTTGGCGAAAGCTAAAACGATGTCTTTTTCGTAGCTTCCCGACAACCCTATGGCGCCAGGATCCACGCCGCCGTGACCGGCATCGAGGACCACCACCGGGAAAGCCCGTTGCACCGGCGCCGTGCGCAGCGGCGGATCGGGCGCCTTCTGGGCCTTGATCCTCGGCGTCGGCTGCATGGCGGATACAAACCCGGCGCGGTCGGTCGGCGTCAGATCGATCACCAGACGCCACGGCTTTGCCCCGTCCGGTTTGAGCATAAAGGTCTGAGAGACTTTCGCCGAATGGGTCAAATCGAGCACAAAGCGGCTGGTTCCCGGTCGGAAAAGGCCGTACCGCAGGCGCTCCACCAACCCGCCACGCGCGCCCAGGCGATCTGGCGGCAGCGCGAATACTACCTCCGGCATATCGATCACGATCCGGAACGGATCGGGCAGGCCGAATATGCGCGGCTCGATCTTAGCGTTCAAATCGATGACGAAGCGGGTCGCGTTTCCCCGGATCCCGATCCGCAAATCCTGGACTTCGAGGCTCGCGGCTGCGGCCGGCCCAGGGCCGAAGGCGATAGCGAAAAACGCAGCTAAAATCGCCGCCACAGCGGTTAAAGAGACCAGTCGGCACACGTTCCGACGGCAAATTTCCGACACGCCAGAGTTCATGGTTATTAGCTATATCCTCCATTTACACCGCGTCGCAACACACATCCTTGCTAGAAATTGCGTTAATAAAGTTGTCGAACCGCGCGCGCATCGCTATCTTCAGGGCACGAACAGCTGTGATTGCCGCCTCTGTAGGTATCTACTTAAGTGGCTCCCCCTCACGAAGACGGCCCTCTTACTGCGTTATGGCCGGTTTTCGACGGGCGGGACGCCTGGCAGAACTCCCAGAGGCAATCACGGATTTGGTGTAACATCGAAGCCAGTCGGGAGGGTTTTTAGCTCTTTTGACGCGGCGGCCGATAGAAATCTCACCGTACTGGCGCACCTGATTGCGCCGTTCGACGGTTAGAGAGCGGCCCCCAGCTTCGCATTAAGCGGTATCCACCATACCCATTGTTCGTGTGGGTGGTGTGTGGCTCTTCCGCGGAGCGAATAAAATGACCAGAAGAATGCTGATCGACGCGACCCATGCGGAAGAAACCAGGGTTGTCGTCGCAGAGAATACCGAACTCCTCGAATTCGATTACGAAACAACCACGAAGAGCCAGCTTAAGGGTAACATCTATCTTGCCAAGGTGACCCGGGTCGAACCGTCGCTGCAGGCGGCTTTTGTCGAATTCGGCGGCAACCGCCACGGCTTTTTGGCATTCAACGAAATCCACCCCGACTATTACCGGATTCCCATCGAAGACCGCGAAGCGTTGATCGCCGAATCGGGCGTCCCCGACGACGACGAAGCCGACGAGTTGGACGAAAACGATCCCAAGACCGAAGACGAGGACAACGGGGCCGAGACCGACAGCGGCGCCGTCGAAGTTCTCGGTGACAATGCCGAAGACGACATCGCCGAACTGGGCGACGCCCACCGCAAGCGCCTGCGCCAACTGACCCGCATGTATAAAATTCAGGAGGTCATCAAGCGCCGCCAGATTCTTCTCGTGCAGGTCGTCAAGGAAGAGCGCGGCAACAAGGGTGCGGCCTTGACCACCTACCTGTCCCTGCCCGGCCGCTATTGCGTATTGATGCCCAATACCTCGCGCGGCGGCGGCATCAGCCGCAAAGTCTCCAATCCGGCCCACCGCAAGCGCATGAAGACAATCATGGCCGACCTCGAAATCCCCGAGGGCATGGCGGTGATCATGCGCACGGCCGGGGTCGAGCGTAACAAGGCCGAGGTCCGCCGCGATTACGAATATCTGCGCCGCACCTGGGACGACATTCGCGAGCAAACCCTGCAATCGTCCGCGCCGGCGATGATTTACGAAGAAGGCGACCTGGTAAAGCGCTCGCTGCGCGACGTCTATAACCGGGAGATCGAGGAAATCATCATCGATGGCGAAGCTGCGTACAAGGCGGCGCGGACGCTCATGCGCACGATGATGCCGTCGCACGTCAAGCGCGTCAAAAAATACGCCGCCGACGATGTTCCACTGTTCCACCGCTACAGTATCGAGCAACAACTCGACGAGATATACGACCCGATCGTGCACCTGCCCTCGGGTGGCTACATCGTCATCAATCCGACCGAGGCGCTGGTCGCCATCGACGTCAACTCGGGCCGCTCGACGCGCGAGCGCAACGTCGAACAAACCGCCCGGCGAACCAACCTGGAAGCCGCCGACGAGGTAGCGCGCCAACTGCGCCTGCGCGATCTTGCCGGACTGATCGTCATCGACTTCATCGATATGGACGAAAACCGCAACAACAACGCGGTCGAACGGCGCATGAAAGAGGCCATGAAGACCGACCGGGCGCGCATCCAGATCGGCCGCATATCGCCGCTGGGTCTGTTGGAATTATCGCGCCAGCGCCTGCGCCCCAGCATCCACGAAGCCAGCGCGCAGGTGTGCGTCAGATGCGGTGGCAGCGGCTACGTCCGATCGACGGAATCGACCGCCGTGCGCGTCCTGCGGGCCATCGAGGAAGAGGGTATCCGGAAGCGGTCGCGAGCCGTGACGGTAAAGGTGCCGGCCGACGTCGCGCTCTACATTCTCAACCAGAAACGCGACATGATCGCGGATATCGAAGTCCGCTACAGCTTTAAGGTCGTCATCGCCGTCGATACTGAGCTCACCCCGCCGGACTACATCATGGAACGGCTGAATACCGATGCACCGGAAGGTGAAACCGTCTCCGAGGTCATCGATAGCCGGACCGCCGACCCCTCCGCCCGCGAAGAAAAAGAACGCTCCCGGCGCCGGCGTCCCCGCCGCCGCGATAGCGAGGCGGAAGTTAAGGCAGACTCCGGCGAAACGGTGGAGGCCACCAGCACCGATGCGGAAACTGGCGAGGATGAACCCCGCCCAACGTCGCGGCGACGCGGCCGCCGGGGTGGACGCCGGCGGCGTAAATCCGCGGAAACGTCAACTACCCAGGACGAAGCCACAGTCAACGGCGCGGCTAGCGATATCGCGGAGACCGAAGCCGTTGCCAGCGATGCCAGTGATGGCGATCAACCGGAGGCCGTCGCGGCGGAAGCCGATTCAGGCGATGAGGAAAAGAAACCCAAGCGGCGGCGGCCGCGCCGGCGCCGGTCGCGCAAGTCCGATAGCGACACCAAGGCTGCCGTGGAGACAGCCAGCGAAGGCGACACCGAAACGCCAACGGAACCCGAAGAAGCGCAAGCTGCAGAGCCGGTCGCTACCGAACCGGTTGAAACCGCTGTCGAAGACGATAGCGCTCCGGCCGTGGCCGAAGCGGCCAATGAGCCAACGGCAGACGAGCCAGCCGTCGAAACGGCGCCCGAGCCCGCGTCAGAAGCTGTGGACGACGTTGCGGTGAATGGCGGCGAGGAAGAAGCGGCCGTGGAAGAGGAAGCGCCGGCCCAGCTGCCGCAAGAAGACCCCGATCGCCCACGCCGCTCCGGGTGGTGGAACCGCGCATAACTTTAAATGCAGCCGTGACGTACCGCTGCTAACGGCGCCAAGCGTCCAGCCGGTCGCACGCCGAGCGCATGTCGTCCTCGGTTCCGGCAAAGGAAAAGCGAACGAATTTGTGGCCGCTAAAGGGATCGAAATCGACCCCGGGGGTGGCCGCGACATGCGCTTCGGCTAACATGCGGCGGCAAAATTCCGGGCTATCGTTGGTCATGTGGGCGACGTCGGCGTAAATATAGAAGGCGCCGTCGGCGGGCGCCAAGCTGTCGAACCCGGCCTTCGGGAGCCGGTCGAGCAGGATGCCGCGGTTGCGCCCATAGCGCGCCACATTGCCGGCAAGCGCGTCTTTGCTGTCGAACGCCGCGATCCCGGCATACTGCGACAGCGACGGCGGCGAAATAAACAGGTTTTGGGTCAGGCATTCGATCGGCCGCAACAAGGTTTCCGGCACGACCATCCAGCCCAGACGCCAGCCAGTCATGGAGAAATATTTCGAGAAGCTGTTGATCACGATGGCGTCGTCGTCGATGCCGGCCACGGTCACCGCCGAACTGCCATAGGTAATGCCGTGATATATCTCATCGGAAATCAGCCGCACGCCGGATTCCCAGCACCACGCGGCCAGTGTTTCGATGTCCTCACGCCCCACCATCGTGCCCGTCGGGTTCGAGGGGCTGGCCAGGATCAAGCCGTCGAGATTGCCGGCGGCTCGCAGTAGCTCCAGCGTCGGTTGAAACCGCTCCGCCGTGGTGGTTTCCAACAGCACCGGCTCGACCCCAAGCGCGGTCAGTATGTTTCGGTAGGCGGGATAGCCAGGCGCCGCCAAAGCCACCCGGTCGCCGGCTTCGAACGCCGATAGAAACGCCAGCAAAAACCCGGCGGACGAGCCGGTGGTGACGACGACCCGTTCCAGATCGACGCTAACGCTATAGAAGTCGGAATAGTGGCGCACGATACGCTGCCGCAATTCGGGAATTCCCAACGAATCTGTGTAACCCAGCAGTTCTTTCTGCAGCGCCCTCTGGGCCGCGGCGATGACCGGCTGCGGCGCCGGGGTTCCGGGCTGGCCCACTTCCAGGTGCACAATGTCTTCGCCCGCCGCACCGAGTTCGTTGGCCGCTCGCATGACATCCATGACGATAAACGGGTCGATCAACCCGCGCTGGGCGACTTTCAGAACCATCTTGTCTGTCCGCCGGCAACCGCAACGAGACGCCTACTGCTCATCGGCGCTCAGTGCGAGCCCATGGGCCCGCGGATCGGCGACGAATTGACAGCTCGCGGCCCGCGGCAATCCCTTGGGGCATCTGAAGCCGTTGACCCGCCCCAGTTTCTCCTGAAACCGCAGCGAATATCCGGCTTTCGCCAAAAATTTCTGTACCGGTTTCGGCAGCCCCGGCTCGGCGATGATGGTGTCCGGATTACCGGTGTTATAGGCGCGCGCCTGGGTGACGGCGGCGCCGAAGTCGCGCCCGGCACTCAAGGTTTCCAACGCCACGGCGGCCAGGATGGCCGGTGACCCTCCCGACATCGCCGCGCCGAAGAATAATTGATCTGTCCGCGGATTGGTGACGAGAACGGCGCTCGGCAGGTTGGCCCGCGCCCCGGTTTCCGGGGCCGCCATCAAGATGCCGGTGCCGGGCGCCATCTTACCGGCGCCAAAGGGTCGATTGAGGGTAAACGAGCAGGCGACCGCCTGGCCCCCTCTATCGACAGTGACCAACGAGACGCCATCGTGACGGCCGCGCGCCGAATAATCGACGATCGACCCTGTATCCGCCCCGGGATCCAGCGATGCCGGCTGGTGACGGTTGCGGTCATGCCCGGCCACGAGTTTGGCGATGGCTTTGCCGGACACAAAGTCTGCGGCACTCCCCTCACGGGCCGCATAGGCACGCGAAGCGACTTCCGCCAGCAGATGTAGGCGCTGCCCGGAGTTCGCATCATCATAGCGGTTATCGTCGTCGCCCACTGCCCAAATCTGGGCGGCCATAACGCCGCCATCGGCGGGCGGCGGGGGAAAGAAGATCATCTCGTTGCCGAGTTTGAACTGGATCGGCTGCAGTAACTGGGGCCGATAGTCGCGCAGATCGCCAGAGGTCATCGCCGCGCCCGTCTGGCGAACCGCATCGGCGAACTGGCGTCCCAGCAGGCCGGTGTAAAACTCGCCGGCGCCGCGGGTCCGGATCACCGATAGCACCGCGGCCAACTCGATCTGGCGAATGACGCGGCCCTCGTTAATGTCGCCGCCATCGAGGACAAAGATGCGCCGCGCCCGGGGATCGCCGCGTAGCGTCGGGGCAGCCGCCCGAAGATCGCGGACGAAGGCGCGCGACAGGGGATGCCCATCGCGGGCAAAACTTTCAGCCGGCACCAGCAGATCGGCCCAGTTTATCCGACCATAGCGCGCGTGCAGCAACGCCATGCCGCGAACGTTGCCGGGCACAGCAACAGTGGCGTCCGGGCCGCCGGCGGCGGGAATGCGGGCGAGAAATTCGACCGTCTCCACCCGGCTGTTCGACCGGTCATAGATCAGGCAAACACCGCCCCCGCCGAGGCTCGCGCCACCGGGCATGGTGACAGCCAGGGTAAAATAGGCGGCCACGGCGGCATCGGCGGCGCTGCCCCCCGCCGATAACACATCGCGGCCGACCAGCGCCGCGCGCGGCTCATCGACCATAATCCCGCCGAAGAAACCCTCGACGAATCCGGCCTCGCCCTCGTCAGGTCCGCTAAGTCCGCATGCGCCCAGCCCCAAGACCAGGAGCAACGGTATTTTTTGCCCTAATTGACGCCACATTCGCTTGTACCTAGTTTGTTGTATCCATATTGGAAATGAGCTCATGTGCACCTTGGTTCGACTTTTCTTTGTCGCGATCTTAGTGACTACCCTGACAACCGCGCCAGCGCAAAGCCAGGGTAATCGGACTAGGCTCGTCCGCGATGCGGAAATAGAAAATATCATCCGCCGCTACGCGACGCCAATATTCAATGCAGCCGGCCTGTCCGCCGATGCGGTCAATATATACCTGGTTCGGGACGACCGGCTGAACGCTTTCGTCGCCGGCGGTCAGCGGCTGTTTATAAACACCGGATTGTTGATCCGCGCCAGCAGTGCAAACCAGGTTATCGGCGTCATCGCCCACGAATCGGGCCACATCGCCGGCGGCCATCTGTCCCGCATTCACGATGAATTGCGCAAGGCCGAACTCAAATCGATTCTGGCCACAGTCGTTGGCGTGGCTGTCGGCGTCGCCACCGGCGACGGCCGGGCGGCGCAGACCATCGTTCGTGGCGGTCAGGGGTTGGCACTGACGGACTTGCTGAAATATAGCCGCACCCAGGAATCCGCCGCCGACGCCGCAGCGCTGAAATACCTCGACGCGACGGGACAGTCGGCGCGCGGAATCTCTGAATTTTTTCGTTTGCTGCAAAAAGATATCCGGTTGCAAGGCGGCCGCGAACACCCTTATTTGTCCAGCCATCCCCTGACCAACGATCGCATCAGCGCGGTCGAAAATCATATCGCCCTATCACGCTTCACCGACGCAAAACCGCCGCCCGATACAGTCATCGACCATCAGATTATGCGCGCCAAGCTGATCGGCTTCATGCAACCGCTCACCAATGTCCTGAAAATATACCCCGAAAATAACGGCAGCGTCCCGGCACGCTACGCGCGTTCGGCGGCCTACTATCTTGACGGCAATCTGGAGATGGCGGTCCCGTTGATCGACAGCCTCATCGCCGGGGCCCCGAAGAACCCGTACTTCCAGGAACTCAAAGGGCAGATGCTGTTCGAGAACGGCCGCATCGAAAAATCGCTCGAACCCTACCGCCGGTCGGTCGACTTGGCGCCGGAGGAACCGCTGTTGCGTGTCGCCCTGGCGCGGGCGCAGATCGAGACCGGGAATGCGACTTTGCTCGAAGACGCCAAGGTGCACCTGAAAGTCGCCGCGGGCCGGGAACCCGAGATGCGCGAGATATGGCGATTGTCGGCCATTGTTAGCGGCCGCCTCGGGCAGATGGGTGAAATGACGCTGGCCAAGGCCGAGTACGAGCTTCTGAGCGGCAAAAATATTGCCGCCAGAACCCTGGCCGACCGGGCGATCGACCAATTGCCCGCGGGTTCGCCGGGATGGCTGCGCGCCCAGGATATCCGCGCCGAGGCGCAGCAGCGTATAAAGCCTGAATAACACATAAGGTAACCTTTGCGTTACAGACGGCTGCTACGGCTTGCGCCACTAATAGCTGCTCGACCATGATCCAATCTCATTTGAGACACAGGAGAAAGCATGGTTAAAGAGTCCCTCGGAGCGACCCTGGTAGCGGTGCTCATGGTTGCGCTCGTCGCCCTGGCGATTTTGGCGCCCGGCGAGCGCGGCAGCGAAAGGGAAAATCAGCTTTCCGGCGACAACGCTTTGGCCGCTGGCGACGGTCCCTTCTCGGCCCTTCAAAAGAACGAAATCCGCAACACGGTTCGCGAATATCTGCAGGAGAACCCGCAAGTCGTCCTCGAAGCGATTGAGAAGATTCGTTCGCAGCAGCAGCGCTCCGAGGGGCGGCAGCGGCAAAATGCCGTCACCGCGCGCGCCGACCAATTGTTCAACTCACGCAGCGATCCCAGTGTCGGCGACCCCAAGGCGAGCGTCACGATTGTCGAGTTTTTCGACTATCAATGCCCCTATTGCCGCCGCATGTCGCAGCAGCTGGCGAAATTAAACCAGGAAGATCCCGATCTGCGCATCGTCTACAAGGAGTACCCGGTGTTCGGCCCGGCCTCGACCTTGGCCGCCAGCGCCGCCATGGGAGCCTTGCGCCAGGGTAATACGAGGAGTTTCATCTGGCCCTGATGGGGGCACGCGGGGTCCCAACGGAGCGCTCGATTTTCCGGCTGGCGGCGCGGATCGGGCTCGATACCGAACGGCTTCGCGCCGACATGAATTCTGCAACCCCGCGACGCATTTTCGAGCGCAACCGACAGTTGGCGGCGGAACTCGGCATACGCGGCACGCCGGCCTTTGTGATTGGCGATCAGGTCATCCGCGGAGCTATCGAAATAAGCCGGTTGCGGGAACTCATCGCCGAACAGCGTAAAAAGAACAAACAAAGTTAGAGCAGGCTCCAAGCTCTACGCCTCGGCGTCGGGCTGCACCTCGGGTAATGCCTGCTGGAAGGCGTCCAGAGCCAGACACGTGGCGTTGATGCGCGCCGCGGTCGGGTATCCCGACATGTCGCAGCCGAAGCGCTCAGCGTTATAAAACTGCGGCACCAGACAGCAATCGGCCATCGTCGGCGTGTCGCCGTGGCAAAAATCACCGGTATCGCCGCTGCCGGCGAGCATGCCCTCGAGCCCGCCCATTCCTTCGTCAATCCAGTGCTTGTACCAAAGCTCGTTGCGGGTGGCTTCGTCGGCATCGAACACTTCGTCGATGTGGCGCAAGACGCGCAGATTATTCAGCGGATGAATATCGCAAGCGATGGCGTCCGAGATCGCCCGCACCCGGGCGCGGCCAGCGGCGTCGGCGGGCATCAGGCGCGGCGTATCGGGACGGGTTTCATCGAGATACTCGATGATCGCCATCGACTGGGTTAGCACGGTTCCGTCATCATCGACCAACGTGGGCACCAACCCCTGCGGATTGACGGCCAGATAGGCGTCGGATCTCTGGTCCTTGCGGCGCAGATGGATCGACTCCCGCTCGGCCTCTAAGCCTTTGATATTCAACGCGATCCTGACGCGAAAGGCCGCCGACGAGCGGTAATAGTCATAGAGTTTCATGGATGGCTCCTCCCCTTGTATGCCTTCACGCCAGATTATGTATTTCCAGCGGCGGCAGTTTGTCGGCCGGCTGAAACCGAAAGACGCGGCCATAAAACGCCAGTTCGGCGGCCAGCGCGCGTTCGACATTTTCGGCCTTTCTGAAACCGTGACCCTCGCCCTCGAACGCCAGATAGGCGACAGGAATTCCCTTCGCCTTTAGCGCCTCGACCATGGCCTCGGCCTGGTTCGGCGGCACCACCTTGTCGTCCAGACCCTGCAGGAAGATCACCGGGCAGTCGAGTTGATCGGTGTAATTGATCGGCGACCGCTCGCGGTACAGCGCCTCGCTTGCGGGCAGCGGACCGACGATGCGGTCGAGATAGCGGCTTTCGAACTTGTGGGTGTCGCGGGCCAGGGCCATCAGATCGCCAATACCGTAGTGGCTGGCGCCCGCCGAGAAGGTGTCGCGGAATGTCAGCGCGGCGAGCGTGGTGAAACCGCCGGCGCTGCCACCGCGGATCATCAACCGTTCGGGGTCGGCAGCGCCGCGCGCCACCAGATACCGCGCGCCGGCCACCATGTCATCGACATCGGCGACGCCCCAGTTACCATAGAGGGCCTCGCGGTAGGCGCGGCCGAAGCCGGTGCTGCCCCGGTAATTGACATCGAGAATAGCGAACCCGCGGCTGGTCCAGAACTGAATGGACAGATTGAGGGCCGCCGACGCGGCGCCCGTCGGGCCGCCATGGCCGCGCACGATGAGCGGCGGCAATTCACCCGTCGGCGCTTCGAAATTGCGGTTCGCCGGCGGATAGTAGAAGCCATAGGCCGTCGCGCCATCGGCCGTCGGAAACTCGACCGTTTCCGGCTGGGACAGATAACCCGCATCCAGTTCGACCACACTCGACAGGCGCAGGACGCTGTACGCGCCCGTTCCAATATCGAGGCACACGAGTTGCGGCGCCAGGGTCGCCGAGGAGCCGACGAACAACACCGTATCGCCACTGACGCGGACCCCCGAAATATCGCTGTAGGGCAAATCGAAGGCCTCAAATTTATCGCCGTCAATGATGCCCAACCGCCACACGCCCGCCTGAACGCGGCTGGCGACGATGCGGCCATCTCCGGCGACGCCGTAAGTCGACATGCCGAAGCCCCATTGTGGCAGACCAAACTCGGCGTCGATGGGAGACACCGGCAAAATTCCCTGCTTCGACGTCTTGTAGAGGTTCCACCAGTTACTGCGGTCGGAAACGAACAGCAGTTCACCGTCGGCGGACCATTCCGGCTGAAAGATCGATTCTCCCAGCCCGCCGGCAATTTTTTGCGGCGCGCCGATGGCGCCATCGGCATCGAATTCGGCCATCCACAAGGTCGTGCCATCCCACGGCATGTTGGGATGGTCCCAGGTGAGCCATGCCAGCCGGTCACCCGCTTTATCGAGGCGCGGGCTCGAAACAAAATCGTGCCCGCCGTCCAGCACCTCGATGGCGAGGCCCTCCAGATTGACGGCGACCAGTTCGTTGCGCGCTTCGCCCGGCCCGGACTGGTCCTCACGCACGCAGAGCAGACGCTTGCGCCGCCGGTCGAGCTGCATATCGGCAAAACGCCCGCCGGTCTCCGGCGTCACGGCGCGCGGCGCGTCACCGGGCCGTTGGCAATAGATGCGCTGCGCCTCAAAATTTACGAAGTAAGCGTCGCCGTCGGCGATCAGCGCCGCGCCGCCGCCATATTCGTGTACCCGGCTGCGGACGTTGAACCCGGTCGGCGTCACATCTTCCGCCTGGCCGTCAGGCCCCTCACCGGATAGCCGCACGATCACCGTGCGGCCGCCTTCGGCCGGACGGCCTTCGAGCCAGTAACAGGCGCCGTTCTCGATGGCGAGGGAATCCAGGGAAATCGTCGTGCCGGCGATCAGCCCCGCCGTGACAGGCGATTTCCAAGTGCCATAAGGCGCTATCACCGGTGCGTTATCAGTCATGCACGTAATCTATAGAAGAACGAGAGCCGCGAGACCCAGGAAAGCGACAAAGTCTACGATATCGGTGATCGCGGTCAAGACAACTGTCGATGCCACCGCCGGGTCGATGCCCAATCGTTCGAGCAGGATCGGCGTGGCGATGCCGACGAGCCCCGCGGCGAGCAGGTTGATTATCATAGCCGCGGCGATGACGCCGCCAATCTGCACGTCGCCGAACCATATCCAGGCAATCGGCCCCATGATTGCCGCGAACAACAATCCGTTGATACCGCCAACAATTATCTCCTTGCTGACGATGTGCTTCGCATTGGTCGCCGTGAGCTCTTTCATCGCCAACGCGCGGACCGCGACGGTCAGGGTTTGCGTGCCCGCATTACCCCCCATCGACGCCACAATCGGCATCAATATGGCCAGCGCGACGATCTGCTGGATGGTTTGATCGAAGAAGCCGATGACGATGGAAGCGACAATCACCGTAGCCAGGTTGATTAACAGCCAGGGAAACCGCGCCCGTGTCGTGGCCAGCACCGCCTCGTAGAAATCGTCTTCCGTGACGCCGCCAAGGCGCATCAGATCTTCTTCCGCCTCTTCATGGACCACATGCACCACATCGTCGGCGGTGACCACGCCGGCCAGGCGGTTATCGGCATCGACCACGGCGGCCGACACCAGACCGTATTGGCGGAACATCAGCGCCACTTCTTCCTGGTCCATGTCCAGCGGAATGGGGTGCAGATCCGCCCCCATGATGTCGGCGACCTTGATATCGCGCTGGTTGCGCATCAGCCGCGACAACGGCAAGACACCGACCGGCTTGCGGTCGGCGTCGACGGCGAAAACATCGTAGAAATCGCGCGGCAGAGACGCCGCGCGGCTGCGCATATAGTCGATGGTGTCGCCGACCGTCCAGGTCTCGGGCACGGTGACGATCTCGCGCTGCATGAGACGCCCGGCGCTGTCTTCGGGAAAGGTCAGCGCCTCTTCGAGCATCGCCCGGTCGGAAGGCGATAAATTGGAGAGGATTTGGCGTTGATCCTCTTCCGTCAAATCCTCGATGACATCTACCGCATCGTCGCTGTCGAGCTCGACGATGGCCGCGGCAACCTCTT
>Ga0114950_10002283_pt1 | contig 14668 bp, 12 predicted proteins | sample N075metaG_FD_83503 | JGI IMG/M metagenome (GOLD analysis project Ga0114950, IMG submission 83503) | Deep subsurface microbial communities from Kermadec Trench to uncover new lineages of life (NeLLi) - N075 metaG | ecosystem: Environmental > Aquatic > Marine > Ocean trench > Sediment | place... | reverse complement strand
TGGCGGAACCGGTGGGCATACCGCGTCTCAAGGTGCTGGGCAAGGCTCGTCATCCTGGCGCGGTGGAGATCGCGGGCAATCCGCGGGCGCGGAGCGCCGTCATGCGGGTGGCTGAGCGTCTCCCGGAGAACGGCTCGTGAGTCATTGGACGCTCATCAATGCCCTGTTGCTGGCGGCGACGGTCGCCACGGGCATCGCCACGGTCCATGCCCGGCAGCAAAGCCGCAACCTCTACAACGAGTTGCAGCGGCTGGGGGCGGATCGGGACCGGCTCAACGTGACCTGGGGCCAGCTGCAGCTGGAGCAGGCGGCCTGGAGTGGACCTGGACGGGTCGAGCGCATTGCCCGGGAGCAACTGGGAATGGCGCAACCCGCAAGTGAAGACATCGTATTAATCAGTCCGTGAAGCGCAAAGCCAAGGACAATCCTCAGTACACGGGTCGCCGCTGGCTGACCATGGGGATACTGCTCACCGGGGCGCTCACGCTGGTCGCCCGGGCGGTCGATCTCCAGATCCTGGACGCCAGGTTTCTGCAGACCCAGGGCGATGCCCGCCACCTGAGAGAGATCCCCATCCCGGCTTTCCGGGGGACCCTGACGGACCGCAACGGCGAGCCCCTCGCGGCGAGTACGCCGGTGGACAGCGCCTGGGCGCATCCAGCGGTGTTATTGGCGCAAGACCGGGAACGTCTCGTATCGGTGGCTTTCGTGCTGGGGCTGGATGCGGAGCAGTTGCGCGCCGAGCTGATCGAACGTTCCGGGCGGGAGTTCTACTTTCTGCAACGGCACCTGTCGCCGGAAAAGGCCAACCAGTTGCGTGAACTGCAGGTTCCCGGCGTTTACCTGCAACGGGAGTATCAGCGTTTCTATCCTGCGGGTGAGGTCACGGCGCACCTGGTGGGGTTTACAGACGTGGATGACCGCGGTCAGGAAGGTCAGGAACTGGCTTTTGATGCATGGCTGGCTGGTGAGCCGGGCGCGCGCAGGGTCATCAAGGACCGGCTCGGCCGCGCCGTGGAGCACGTGGAACGCCTGCGTGATCCCAAACCGGGTCAGACCGTGGCGCTGAGCATTGATCTTCGCCTCCAGTACATCGCCTACCGCCAGTTGATGGCGGCAGTGATCAAGCACCGGGCCGTCGCGGGCTCGGCGGTGGTGCTGGATATTCCCACCGGTGAAGTGCTGGCGCTGGTCAACCAACCTTCCTTTAATCCGAACCGTTTGCCGAGAAAGCGCGATGCCAGTTATCGCAACCGGGCACTGACCGATGTGTTCGAGCCGGGTTCTGTTTTCAAGCCCTTCACCTTGATCGCCGCTTTCGAAAGCGGAGAGTTCACGCCCGAATCGCCGGTGGATACGACGCCGGGGACGCTCACCATCGGTGGCTACACGATCCGGGATTTTCGCAACTATGGACTCATCGATGCCGCTACCGTGTTGACCAAGTCGAGCAACGTCGGTATCGGCAAGATCGCCATGCAGCTGCCGGCGGAACATGTGTGGGACGTGTACCAGCGTTTCGGTTTCGGCGCGGTTACCGGCACGGGTTTCCCCGGCGAGGCGGCTGGTGTGTTGCCGCACTATCGCGACTGGCGCATGGTGGATCATGTCAGTCTCTCGCGTGGTTACGGAGTGTCAGTGACCACGATGCAACTGGCCCAGTCTTTTGCTGCGTTGGCCAACGGCGGGCGCATCCGGGCGCCATCTTTCCTGCGTGATTTTTCTCACCCGGCCCACGCGGTCGTGGATCCCGCGTTGGCGAACCTGCTCGTCGGTCTCATGGAACGGGTGGTGACGGAAGGGACGGGAAGCGCTGCGGTCATCGATCATTTTCGTGTGGCCGGCAAGACCGGCACCGCGCGCAAATCTGGTGATGGCGGTTATACCGAGGACGGCTATATCGCCACCTTTGTGGGTTTCGCGCCCGCCAGCAATCCCCGCATCGTCTGCGCAGTGACCATCGATGATCCGCGTGGTGATGCTTATTACGGCGGCGCCGTCGCAGCGCCGGTTTTCGGCGAGATCATGTCGGCGGCCCTGCGCTTGCTGAACGTGGCGCCGGACGCGGTCCGGCCCGGCGGTCCGATGACGGCCCGGCGGGACGCGCCGGCCAACGAGGATCCAGCGTAATGGTATCCGCCACCAGCGCGCAGACCCGGAGCCTGTCGGAGTTGCTGGCGGGTCTTGCCGATGTGGGCGACCTCGAAGACGCCACCGTGAGCGGCCTCAAGCTGGACAGCCGCCGGATCGCGCGCGGCGACCTGTTTCTGGCCCTGTCAGGTCAGCGCTGTCACGGGCTGGATTACCTGCCTGACGTGGTTCGTGCCGGCGCGGCCGCGGTTGCCTGGGAAAGCGCCCGCAGCGGGCGCCCGGTACCCCGCGTGGACGTGCCGGGCGATACGCGCGGTGATGTTGGGGCCGATATCCTCAGCATCGAGGTGGATCGACTGTACCAACGTGCGGGTCCCATTGCCGGGCGTTTCTTTGGTCATCCCTCCGAGGCGTTGCGGGTGACGGGCGTTACCGGGACCAACGGCAAAACCTCGGTGACTCAATATATCGCCCAGGCAGTATCGGACGCGACACACCATTGCGGCGTGATAGGGACTCTGGGTTACGGTCTGTTTGGCGAATTGGAAAGTGGCGCGCGAACGACGCCGGACGCCGTTGACATGCATCGACTGCTCGCGGAGTTTGTGGAGGCTGGGTGTGAACTGGCTGCGGTAGAAGTTTCTTCTCACGCGCTGGACCAGGGCCGGGTCGAAGGTATCGCTTTCGACATTGCGGTGTTTACAAATCTCACTCACGAACACCTGGATTATCACGGCGACATGGCCGCATACGGTGCCAGCAAGCGCCGTTTGTTCGAGTGGCCGGGATTGTCCACCGCGGTGGTCAACCTCGATGACGAATTCGGCCGTGAGCTCGCCGCCGGGATCGGCACGGGCGTGTGCCGCATCACCTATTCCTTGCACCGCCAGGACGCGGATATTCATTGCCAGGATCTGGAAGTCAACGCGGACGGATCAAGCATGGTAGTGAACACCCCATGGGGAAGCAGCAGGATCGAGAGTTCGCTGCTCGGCAGTTTCAATGTCAGCAATCTGCTCGCCGTCATCGGCGTGCTGGGCGCGTTGGATATGGGCATCGATGACATTGCTGCACGCGTGAATCGTATTCAAACAGTCGCGGGACGCATGGAACGCTTTGGCGGTGGCGACCGGCCCCGGCTCGTGGTGGATTACGCCCACACGCCGGAAGCGTTGCGCGAAGTGCTCGGCGCGCTGCAACTGCATTGCGGTGGCGACTTGTGGGTGGTGTTCGGTTGTGGTGGTGAGCGGGACCGGGAGAAGCGCGCGTTGATGGGCGGCATTGCCGAAGCCCTGGCTGATCACGTCGTGCTCACCGATGACAACCCCCGGGGCGAAGACCCGGAACGCATCCTTGAAGACATTCTCGTCGGCGTATCCCGCCGGGACGCAGTCGACGTCATTCGCGACCGTCGCGGGGCCATCACGCATGCAGTCAACAGGGCGTGTGTGGGCGACGTCATCCTCGTGGCAGGAAAGGGGCATGAGGATTATCAGGACACCCGGGATGGGCGCGCCGCCTACAGCGACCGGGAGACAGCCGCCGTGTTGGTCGGGAAGCCGGGGGAGGGGCCGTGATTGATATGAACCTCGTCGAAACAGCCGGACTGATCGATGGACGCGTGCGTGATGGCGACCAGCGTTTTTACGGCGCCAGCATCGACAGCCGGACCGTCGCCGAGGGTGAACTGTTTGTGGCCATCCGCGGTGAGCGTTTTGATGGGCACGATTTTGTGGCCGCTGCCGCCGAGCGTGGCGCCGCGGCCGCGCTGGTGGAGCAACCGGTCACGGGATTGCCCAGCGTCGAGGTGGCTGACACCAGGGCGGCGTTGGGACAGTTGGGTCACCGCTGGCGGGCCCGCATGAGCGCCACGGTGGTCGGTATCACGGGCAGCAACGGCAAAACCACGGTCAAAGAGATGATTGCCGCCATATTGACTCGTCGCGGTCAGACGCTCGCCACCCGGGGCAACTACAACAACGACCTCGGAGTGCCCCTGACCCTTGTCCGGCTGGGCACTGAAGACAGATTCGCGGTGATCGAGATGGGCGCAAACCGTCCCGGTGAAATTGCGCGCCTGGCGGAACTGGCGGAACCCGTGGTCGCCGTCGTCACTAATGCGGCGGCCGCACACCTGGAAGGGTTCGGGACGCTGGAGGGCGTTGCCCGCGCCAAAGGTGAACTGTTTGCCACGCTACCGGGAGACGGCGTTGCCGTGATCAATGCGGACGACAATTTCGCGCCCCTGTGGCGGGAACTGGCGGGTGACCGCCGAGTCATCAGTTTCGGCCTGACTGGCGATGCTGATGTGCGCGCGAGTGGGCTGGACGACACGTCGTTTACTTTGCACACACGGGGCGAAGAGGCGCGCGTCACTCTGCGATTGCCAGGCGTGCACAACGTTTCCAACGCGCTGGCGGCGGCCGCTTGCGCCGCGGCGCTGGAATCGGGGATTGATGACGTGGTTGCCGGGCTTGCACAGGTCGAGATTCCCGCGGGACGCATGCAACGCAGGACGGCTGACTCCGGGGCGCTGTTGCTGGATGACAGCTACAACGCCAACCCCGCTTCTCTGGCGGCGGGGCTCGAAGTGTTGATTGAACTGCCCGGCGAACACTGGCTGGTGCTGGGCGACATGGGAGAACTGGGTCCGGACAGCGGCTCACTTCATCGGGAGGCTGGAACGATGGTCACTACAGCGGGCGTCAATCGTCTTTACACGCTTGGCCCCCTCGCCGCGCTCGCGGCGGCGTGTTTCGACGGGGACGCCCGCTGTTTCTATGATCGGGATGAGTTGATCTCCGGGCTCAAGCGGGATCTGCACGAAGGTGTGGCGTGTCTGATCAAGGGTTCACGTGCCATGGGGATGGAACACGTGGTGAATTCGCTGGTGGGTGCGAAAGGCAGCTAAAGATGCTTCTTTTTCTTACCGATTATCTCCAGCAGTTTGAAAGCGGTTTCAACGTATTTCAATACATTACTTTTCGCGCGATCCTCGGTGCGTTGACGGCGCTGGGCGTGTCCTTCCTGGTCGGCCCCGTGATGATCCGCCGCCTGTCGGCGTACAACCTCGGGCAGCCAGCGGGCAGCCGTACCCCTGAATCACACCTGTTGAAAGCCGGAACGCCGACCATGGGCGGCGCGCTGATCCTGGTGGCCATCCTGATATCCACGCTGTTGTGGGCGGATCTGCGCAACCGTTATATCTGGATCGCGCTGGCTTGTACGCTCGGTTTCGGATTGATCGGTTGGGTGGACGATTACAGAAAGCTGGTCCTCAGGGACGACAAGGGCTTGCCCGCGCGTTGGAAGTTTTTCTGGCAATCACTGGTGGCGCTGGGAACAGGACTCGTACTCTTTTACACCGCCGATACCGCCGCAGCCACCCAGCTGTTTGTGCCTTTTTTCAAGGACATCGCGATCAACCTGGGGCCGGCGTTCGTGCTCGTGGCCTACTTCGTCATTGTCGGAAGCTCCAACGCAGTCAACCTGACCGACGGACTCGACGGTCTGGCGATTCTTCCGACGGTGATGGTGGCCGGCGCGCTGGCGGTGTTCGCCTATGCCGGGGGCAACCTGATCTTTGCCGATTATCTGGGGATTCCCCATATTCCGGGCGCCGGTGAGTTGGCGATCTTCTGCACCGCCATCGCAGGGGCGGGATTGGGGTTCCTCTGGTTTAACACCTACCCGGCGCAGGTGATGATGGGTGACATCGGCGCCCTGGCGTTGGGGGCCGCGCTGGCGGTGGTCGCCATCGTCGTGCGCCAGGAGCTGGTTTTTGCCGTCATGGCGGGCGTTTTCGTGATGGAAACCGTCTCGGTCATCTTGCAGGTGGTGTCCTACAAGCTCACGGGGAAACGCCTCTTTCGTATGGCGCCCCTGCATCATCATTTTGAACTCAAGGGTTGGCCCGAACCACGGGTCATCGTGCGCTTCTGGATCATCACGGTGATCCTGGTGCTGATTGGGCTGGCGACGCTGAAGATCAGATAGACACAGACAACATGGTGGTTTGCGCGAAAGACATAAGGAACGACGCCGGCGTTAGCGGCCTGAACCTGGTGGTGGGGTTGGGCCGCACCGGGGCATCTTGCGCGCGTTTTCTTGCGGATCGCAACGTGCAAGTGATCGTGGTTGATTCTCGCGACAATCCGCCGGAACTGGATTCACTGCGCCGCACGCACCCGCATGTGCCGGTGCACACGGGTGGTTTTGATGCGGAGGTTTTCTCCAGGGCACGGCGTGTGCTGTTGAGTCCCGGGGTGAGCTTGTCAGAGCCCGCGGTGAATGCGGTTGTCGAGCGCGGCGTGTCCGTGATCGGTGACATCGAACTGTTCGCGCAGACAGCGACGGCCCCGGTCATCGCTGTGACCGGTTCCAATGGCAAGAGCACCGTCGCCACCATGGTCTACGAGATGGCTCAGGCATCCGGCCGTGACACGCGACTGGGCGGCAATGTGGGTACACCGGCGCTGGATCTCATCACCGATGCGGAACCGGAACTGTATGTATTGGAACTGTCCAGCTTCCAGTTGGAGACCACCGAGTCGCTGAATGCGATGGTCGCGGTGGTGCTCAACGTGACGCCGGACCACATGGATCGCTACCCCTCTGTGCAAGCGTACACGAACGCAAAACGTCAGGTGTTCGCCGGCACGGGCGCAATGATCCTCAACGCGGACGATTCGGTGGTCGCCGGGATGGCGGATACTCGGCGGGAAAACATTTTTTTCACCCTGGGCGCGCCTCGTTCAGACCGCGACTACGGCATCCGTGACCTGGAAGGCGTGGCCTGGCTGTGCCGCGGCCGGGTCCCACTCATGCGCGCCGATGCCCTCGGCGTCAGCGGCCGTCATAACGTGGCGAACGCGCTGGCCGCGGTGGCCTTGGGTAGCGTCGCCGGGTTGCCCGATAACGCGATGGTCAAGGCTCTGGGCTCGTTTCCGGGGCTCGCGCACCGCATGGAGACAGTCGCTGAGCATCTTGGAATCCGTTGGATCAATGATTCCAAGGCCACGAATGTGGGGGCGACGCTGGCCGCCGTGCGCGGTTGCGCCGAACCCATCGTGCTGATCGCCGGGGGCGACGGCAAGGGCGCTGATTTCACGATGCTGGCCGATACCCTGGCTGAGACCGTGGCCGATGCGGGCCCCGGGCGGGTGCGGCAGGTCGTGTTGCTGGGTCGGGATGCCGAACGCCTGGAACAAGCCATCAACGGGCGCGTCCCCACGGTGCGCGTCAGTTCCATGGACGACGCGGTGACGATCGCCGGCGCCCAGGCTCAGAAGGGAGACGTGGTGTTGCTGTCGCCCGCCTGCAGTTCACTGGACATGTTCGACGATTTCACCCACCGGGGCGATGTATTCAAGACGGCTGTGAGGAGGTGGATCGCGTGATGTCCCTCGCGATACAAACTCGCGCCAGGATAGCTCCCGCGGCTGACTCGTGGCTGCTCATCAGCGCGGCCAGCTTGCTGGCGCTGGGTCTGGTCATGGTGGCCTCGGCTTCCGTCGCGATCGCCGAACGTGACATGGGGCAACCTCTTTACTATGCCCTGCGGCATGGCGCATTCGTTGGGGCCGGTCTGATGGTCGCGCTGGTGATGACCCGCGTGCCGCTCCGGATACTGCACGGGCTCCGCTGGCCCGCGCTTGGACTCAGCTACCTGGGTCTGATCGCGGTACTGGTGCCGGGTCTGGGTGTGGAAGTCAACGGTGCCCACCGCTGGCTCAACCTGGGTATGTTCAACCTGCAGGTTTCCGAGTTCGCAAAGCTCGGATTCATAATCTATTTCGCCGGCTACCTGGTGCGCCATGGTGAGCGTCTGCGCGCGGGATTCCGCCAGGTGCTCAAACCGTTTTTGCTGGCCGGCGTTGGTTGCGCGTTGCTGCTGCTGGAACCGGACTTCGGGGCCGCGGTGCTCCTGGGCGCCATCGTGACTGGCATGGTATTTCTTGCAGGCGCCCGGTTATGGCACCTGTTGGGTCTGGCCCTGGTGGTACTCCCGGTGGTGACCGCCGCGCTGGTGGCGATGCCATATCGGGTAGCGCGTCTGCTGGCCTTCCGGGATCCCTGGGCCGATCCCTTTGACGGCGGTTTTCAACTCACCCAGGCGCTGATCGCGATCGGTCGTGGCGAGTGGTTGGGCGTGGGTCTCGGGGGCAGCGTGCAGAAACTTTTTTACCTGCCAGAAGCTTACAGCGACTTTTTGTTTGCGATTCTTGCAGAAGAACTGGGGCTGGCCGGCGTGGTGCTGGTGATAGCCCTGTTTGCCGCCCTCACTGGACGGGCGTTTGTGCTCGGCGGCCGCGCGCTGGCCGCCGGGCACGCGTTTTCGGCGTGGCTGTGTTACGGCATCGGGTTGTGGTTCGGGTTACAGGCCGTCGTGAACATGGGCGTGAACATGGGGCTGCTCCCCACCAAGGGCCTGACCTTGCCGCTGGTGAGTCACGGCGGCAGCAGCATGCTGGCCTGCTGCCTGGCGGTGGGTATCTTGCTGCGGGTCGGTATCGAACTGGCCACGCCTGCGCGCCGGCGAAACCAACGGGAAACTCTGCACGAAACGGGTCGCGAGACTGGCGAGGCCGGCGAATGACGCGGCCCATCATCATCATGGCGGGTGGAACCGGTGGTCACATCTTCCCGGGGCTGGTTGTCGCGCGGGAACTGCTCGCGGCAGGGGTGCCGGTGACCTGGATCGGCACGCGCGCGGGCCTGGAAGCGGAGTTGGTCCCGGCGCAGGGGATACCGCTGGATGAGATCCGGATCGGTGGCATCCGGGGCAAAGGCCTGATGACTTTGCTGGCCGCACCGTTGCGCATCGTGCGCGCGACGATGCAGGCAGCAGGGCATCTCCGCCGCCGCCGCGCGGGCGCGGTATTGAGCATGGGTGGTTACGCCGCCGGGCCGGGCGGAATCGCTGCCCGGATATTACGGATTCCGTTGGTGGTGCACGAACAAAACAGCATCCCCGGCAACACCAATCGGATTCTGGCGCGCCTGGCTCGCACCGTTTGTGAAGGATTTGCAGGGTCGTTCCCGCCAGGCGTCCATGCATTGCACACGGGTAACCCGGTGCGCGCGGAGGTAGCGGCTTTGCCGCCACCGGAACAACGCTTCGAACAACACACGGGACCAATTCACGTACTGGTGCTTGGAGGCAGCCTCGGGGCGGCCTCGCTCAACGAAACTGTACCGCGCGCGCTTGCTGCCCTGGATGAGAGCGAACGACCGGAGGTTTGGCACCAGGCGGGCGGCAAGAACCTCGAAGCCGCCGAAAGCGCTTATGCGAAAGCAGGCGTGCGAGCCCGGGTGGTGCCGTTTATCGACGAAATGGATCGGGCCTATGGGTGGGCTGATCTGGTGATCTGTCGCGCCGGTGGTATCACGCTGGCGGAGCTGGCGGCAGCGGGACTCGCCAGCATCCTCATCCCGTTTCCTGAGGCGGTGGAGGATCACCAGACCGTAAACGCCGAGCATTTTGCCGCCGCGGGCGCCGCGGAACTTGCAGCGGAGTCTTCACTCAGCGCTGACGGCTTGACAGAACAGTTGCGAGCCCTGTGCGGCGACCGCGCCCGTTTGCTGTCCATGGCCCGGGCCGCAAGAAAACTGGCACGGCCGGACGCAGGCGCCCAGGTTGCGAAGCTGTGCATGGAGGCCGCCGCATGAGCGCGCCTTCAGCCAGGGTCACACCCATGCGCCGCAGCACCGATCTCATGGGCCGCATCCAACGGGTGCATTTCGTGGGCATCGGCGGTGTGGGCATGGGCGGGATTGCCGAAGTAATGCTCAACCTGGGTTATCGCATCTCAGGTTCGGATCTGCGCGCGAGCGTCGTGACGCAGCGGCTCGAAGAACTCGGGGCCACGGTGGTGATCGGGCATCACGCCCGCAACGTGCGTGGCGCCGATGTGGTTGTGGTTTCCAGCGCGATTGATGCGAACAACCCGGAAATCGCCGCGGCGCGCGCCGCCCGGATTCCTGTCGTTCCCCGGGCCGAAATGCTCGGTGAACTGATGCGTTTCCGTCAGGGCATCGCGGTGGCCGGCACGCATGGCAAGACAACGACGACCAGTTTGCTGGCCAGCGTACTGGCGGAAGGTGGACTGGATCCGACTTTCGTGATCGGCGGGCGACTCAAGAGCGCCGGCGCCAACGCCCGTCTGGGGACCGGCCGCTATCTGGTGGCAGAGGCGGATGAGAGCGACGGTTCCTTTCTGATGCTGCAACCCACCATCGCGGTGGTGACGAACATCGATGCGGATCATCTGGAAGCCTACGAAGGTGACTTCGGCCGTTTGCAAAGTGCTTTTCTGGATTTCCTCCTGCACCTGCCCTTTTACGGGATCGCGGTGCTGTGTACCGACGATCCACAGGTCGCGAAGCTGGTTCCCAAACTGACCCGGACGGTAGTGACCTACGGAACCTCACCGGATGCCGATGTGCGTGCCAGCGATTTGAGGCAGGAAGGCTTGCGCATGCATTTTACCGTGCACATTCGGGATCGCGAGTTCCCAGTGACCCTCAATCTGCCCGGCAGTCACAACGCCTTGAACGCCGTCGCCGCCATCGCCGTGGCCAGTGAACTGGGCGTGGACGATGCAGCAATACAACATGGTCTGGAGTCGTTCGAAGGAATAGCCAGGCGTTGCGAAGTTCACGGCGAGTGGGCGGCCGGCGATTGTCGCGTGACGGTTGTGGATGACTACGCGCACCACCCGCGGGAGATCGAGGCGACCCTGCGGGCGGTGCATGATGGTTGGCCGGATCGGCGCGTGGTCGTGGCTTTTCAACCGCATCGTTACTCGCGCACCCGCGATCTGCTGGATGACTTCGCGCAGGTCCTGTGTGAAACCGATGCCCTGGTCCTGCTGGATGTGTACCCCGCAGGGGAGGCGCCGATCCCCGGTGCGGACGGTCGCAGCCTCAGCCGGGCCATCCGAGCTCGCGGCAAGGTGGACCCGGTGTTTGTCGGCGGCGTGGATGAACTGCCCCGGGCGCTGGGCGCGGTCGTCGAAGACGGAGATGTGCTGCTCCTGCTGGGCGCGGGGGATATCGGGACTGTGGCTCCGCGGCTGGTAACGGGCGATGAAGGCGACGGAGGTCTCGCATGAAGATCACCGATGCCAGGGCTTTTGGCCGCGTGGCCGTGGTGATGGGCGGCGGTTCGGAAGAACGCGAAGTGTCGCTGGTCAGCGGCCAGGCGGTTTTCGAGGCACTGAGAACCAAAGGTGTCGCTGCACATACGGTGGACGGTGCCGAGGCGCTGGCGGGCGAGATCGCGGACGGTCAGGTGGATCGGGTGTTCAACATATTGCATGGGCGCGGCGGTGAAGACGGCGCCATACAGGGCCTGCTCGAATCCCTGGGTGTTCCCTACACGGGAACCGGGATTCTCGGCTCCGCCGTTACCATGGACAAATCTCTGTCCAAACGCATCTGGCGTTCAGCCGGTTTGCCGACGCCCGCTTCGCTGGTGCTGGATGCGAACAACAACGGCGTGGCCGTGGACGCCATCGGTTTTCCCGTGATGGTCAAACCCGTGCGTGGTGGTTCCACCATCGGTGTCCACAAAGTGGACGACCAGGAGGGTCTGGGAACGGCGCTGGCGGATGCCGGGAAATATGACCGACAGATACTGGTCGAACGTCATGTTGCAGGTGGCGAGTACACCGCCGGCATCCTCCAGGGTGAAACGCTGCCGTTGATCCGTCTCGAGACGCCTCACGAGATTTACGACTACAGCGCCAAGTACGAAGCCGATACCACGCAGTATCACATCCCCGCCGGGTTCGACGACGAGCGCGAAGAAGAACTCAAGCGACTGGCTTTGCGTGCCTTCTCGATGCTGGGGGCGTGGGGCTGGGGTCGGGTGGATTTCATGGTGGATGACCAAGACAGCCCGTGGCTGCTGGAAGTCAACACCACCCCCGGGATGACCAGCCACAGCCTCGTCCCCATGGCCGCGGCGGCCACGGGAGTCGATTTTAATTCCCTGGTCTGGCGGATTCTTGAAACCAGCTTTGACGAGCGCGCGTGAACTGAAAGTCGGGCCGATCATGACAAGACACATGAAAACAACCAACAAAGAACAGGGATTCTTGAGGACGACCTGGATCGTGATTCCTCTCCTGTTTTGCGCTGCCGGGCTGTTTGCGTGGAACTGGGTTGCGCAACGGAGTTGGCCGGTGCAGTGGGTGCACGTGGAAGGGACCTTCAAACACGTAAGCGCGGAGGAGATCCGCGCTCGTGTGGCGCCGTTCGTAAAAAGCGGTTTCTTCGGCATCGACGCGACGCGTCTGCGGACCGAAATCGAGGACATGCCATGGGTTCGCCATGCAGACATCCGTCGCCGTTGGCCGGACGCGTTGGTGGTGACGGTGGAAGAGCAGGAGCCGGTGGCGCGTTGGCACGACGGGCGACTCATGAATGGCATGGGCGAGCTCTTTGACACGGGCAGTTCGGAAGGTTTCGAGGCTCTGTCGGTGCTGGCCGGTCCCGCGGGGTTGGAGGTGGATGTCTTCGAAGCCTGGCGTTCCTGTTCAGACGTCCTGGCGTCCGCGGGACTGCTGATTCGGCGCATCACGCTGGATGACCGCCGCGCCTGGTCCCTGGTTCTGGACGACGGCGCCGAAATCGCCCTCGGGCGCAAGGCCACACAAACCCGCGTGCGCAGGCTGGCCCGGGTCTATGCGGCCCTCATGGATACCGAACCGCCACCCGTGACGGTAGACCTGCGCTACACCAACGGCTTGGCCGTAAGGCGTGAAGTGACGCCGTTTGTATTGCCTGCACGCACCCTTGACAAACAACCCGGCGAAAACACGGCAGCGGAAGAACGGGCCGAGGATTCGCCCCCTGATAAAGACAACAGCGCCTGATGCTTGCAACAACGATGACAAAAAGTGACAAGAGTCTGCTGGTGGGTCTGGACATCGGCACGTCAAAGATCGCGGCCATCGTCGGCGAATGCCAGGCCGACGGCGGCGTGGAAGTGATCGGGATGGGTTCGGTGCCCTCCCGGGGTCTGAAACGCGGCGTCGTCGTGGACATCGAATCCACCGTGCAGTCTATCCAGCGTGCCGTGGAAGAAGCCGAACTGATGGCCGGTTGCGATATCGGTTCCGTGTATGCGGGTGTTGCCGGCAGTCACATACGCAGCCTCAATTCCCACGGCATCGTCGCCATCCGGAACGGCGAGGTCATCGAGGAGGATGTGGAACGGGTGATCGACGCGGCACGGGCGGTCGCCATCCCGGCGGACCAGAAGATCCTCCATGTGTTGCCCCAGGAGTTCATCGTGGATGATCAGGACGGCATCCGGGATCCCCTGGGAATGTGTGGCGTGCGCCTGGAGACCCGGGTGCACGTAGTTACCGGCGCGGTCAGCGCGACCCAGAACATCATCAAGTGCATTAACCGCTGCGGACTCGAGGTGGACGATCTGATCCTGGAGCAGCTCGCGTCCAGCTACGCGGTGCTCACCGATGACGAGAAAGAACTGGGCGTGTGCCTGGTGGATATCGGTGGAGGCACTACCGACATCGCGGTGTTTACCGGCGGCGCCATCCGGCACACGGCGGTGATACCGATCGCCGGTGACCAGGTCACCAACGACATCGCCGTGGCCCTGCGCACGCCCACCCAGCACGCCGAGGACATCAAGATCCGTTACGCGTGCGCGCTTTCCCAACTGGCCAACACCGAGGAGACCATCCAGGTGCCCAGCGTGGGTGACCGGCCTCCACGGCGTCTGGCCCGCCACACCCTGGCCGAGGTGGTGGAACCGCGTTACGAGGAGCTCTTCACGCTGGTCCAGGACGAACTGCGCCGCTCCGGTTTCGAGGACCTGTGTGCCGTGGGCGTGGTGATGAGCGGGGGTAGTTCAAAAATGGAAGGCGTGGTGGAATTGGCGGAAGAAGTTTTTCACATGCCCGTGCGGCTGGGGATCCCCGGCCAGGTCACCGGTCTGGTGGACATGATCAATAACCCCATGCACGCCACCGGCGTGGGCCTGCTGCTGTACGGCTGTCATAACCAACACACCCAACGACGCATGGTGCTGGCGGAAAGCGTTTCAGGAGTTTGGGATCGAATGCGATCCTGGTTCCGGGGAGAGTTTTAGTTTGCGAACGCGCGACCAACGCGCCCGTTGATTGATGAAGAGGCAAAGAGGAGAAGAACGATGTTTGAACTGATGGACTCATATTCACCCAATGCGGTGATCAAGGTCATCGGTGTTGGTGGAGGCGGCGGAAACGCTGTCCAGCAGATGGTTGACGCGGAAATCGAAGGTGTCGACTTCATCTGTGCCAATACCGACGCCCAGGCGCTGCGTAACTGTACGGCCAAAACCGTCTTGCAGATGGGCAGTAATGTGACCAAGGGGTTGGGGGCCGGAGCGAACCCGGAACTGGGCCGCCAGGCAGCCATGGAAGACCGGGAACGCATCTACGAAGTGCTCTCGGGTGCCGACATGGTCTTCATCACCGCCGGCATGGGTGGCGGTACGGGTACCGGCGCCGCGCCCGTGGTGGCCCAGATTGCCCGGGAGCTCAACGCCCTGACGGTGGCG
>Ga0114950_10002282_pt1 | contig 14669 bp, 15 predicted proteins | sample N075metaG_FD_83503 | JGI IMG/M metagenome (GOLD analysis project Ga0114950, IMG submission 83503) | Deep subsurface microbial communities from Kermadec Trench to uncover new lineages of life (NeLLi) - N075 metaG | ecosystem: Environmental > Aquatic > Marine > Ocean trench > Sediment | place... | reverse complement strand
GCACCCCGTAGCTCGCCTGGATATGGGACGCCACCTCGCCGGTATCCCGGTAAAGCCGCGCGCCCAGATGCGCCGATAGCTCGGCCTCTTGCTCCCAGCTCAAATGGCCCGCCCGCCCATGCCAATCGAACAGCGTCAATTCGTCCAGGCCACCCGCGCGGTAGCGCTTCAGCCAAGTCCGTACCGTGTCATCATCGAGGTAAAAAGCCTCCGATACCTCGGCATAGCTCCAGCCCTTGTCGAGCAGAAGAATAGCATTGGCCCGCCGCGCCACCCCGTGGGTCTCGCTCGGATGCCGAATCACCGCCCTCAGGGCCGCGCGTTCCTTGGCGCTAAGAAATCCACCTTGGGTCATGGCAACGCAAAGAATCGATTCGCGGCCTAATTACCAGAACGTTTTTCGGGTTCGCGGAGAGTCGGAGTATAATTGATATAATTTTTCATAATCGAAATAATATTGCCCAGATCCGGGGGAGGACAGCACGGCGTGACCGGCGGCGAGACCATCGACCTGTTGATCGTTGGCGGCGGCATCAATGGCGCCGGAATTGCACGCGACGCCGCCGGGCGCGGGCTCTCGGTCGTGCTGTGCGAACAGAACGACCTGGCCAGCGCCACCTCCTCGGCCAGCACCAAGCTGATCCATGGCGGCCTGCGGTACCTGGAGACCTTCGAGTTCCGGCTGGTGCGCGAAGCCCTGATCGAACGAGAGGTCCTGCTGCGCGCCGCGCCCCACATCATTTGGCCGCTTCGCTTCGTGCTGCCCCACAACGGCGGGCTGCGGCCGGCCTGGATGGTGCGCCTCGGCCTGTTCCTCTACGACCATTTGGGCGGACGCGGGCGGCTGCCCGGCTCCCACGGCATCGACCTCCGCCGCGATCCCGTGGGCGCGCCGTTCAAGCCAAGCTTCACCAAGGCGTTCTGCTATTCCGATTGCTGGGTCGAAGACGCCCGGCTGGTGGTGCTGAACGCCATGGACGCAGCCGAGCGCGGCGCCGAGATTCTGCCGCGCACGAGGCTCACCGCGGTACGGCGCGAGGGCGGCCTGTGGCAAGCGACGCTGGAACCCTGTCGCACCGGGGGCGGCGCGCCCCGGCAAGTCACGGCGCGCGCCCTGGTCAACGCCGCCGGACCCTGGGTGCTCGACGTCCAACACAATATACCGGGCGCCCAGAAGGGCAGCGGCCTGCGCCTGGTCAAGGGCAGTCACATCGTGGTGCCGCGCATCTGCCCGGGCGAGCAGGCCTACATTTTTCAGAACCCGGACCGGCGCGTGGTCTTCGCGATCCCCTACGAGCGCGACTTCACCCTGATCGGCACCACCGACCTGCCCTATGAGGGCGACCCCGGTGCGGTCACAATTACGGCTGAGGAAACCGGTTACCTCTGCACGGCGGTCAACCGCTACTTCGTCAAGCCGGTCACCCCGGGGGACGTGGTCTGGAGCTATTCCGGCGTGCGCCCGCTCTACGACGATGCGCGCGCGAGCCTTTCGGAGGTAACCCGGGACTATGTCTTCGACATCGATCCGGCCAATGCCGGCCCAGATGACGGCAGCGCAGGTGACGGGACGGCACCGCTGCTGTCGATCTTTGGCGGCAAGATTACCACCTACCGCAAGCTGGCCGAGCATGCGCTCGACCAGCTATTGCCGCGGTTCGAGCGCGCGCAGCCGGCGCGGTCGGCCTGGACCGAGCGCGCGACCCTGCCCGGCGGCGACCTGCCCAACGCCGATTTCGCCGCCTTCCTGAACGATTTTCGGGCCGCCCGGCCATGGCTGCCCGGCGAACTGGCGCGGCGGCTGGCACGGGCCTACGGCACCCGGGTGGAAGCGCTGTTGGGATCGGCGCGGGGCCTCGCGGATCTGGGCGAAGATTTGGGCGCCGGTCTCCACGAAGCGGAGGCCCGCTACCTGATCGACCGGGAATGGGCCCAGAGCGCCGAGGACATCCTGTGGCGCCGGTCCAAGCTCGGCCTCCACCTCATCAAAATCGGCCCCAATGACGCTGCCGCGCGGCTCGACGACTGGATCGGCCGCGGGAACTAGTGAATCAGAAATACACCCCATCCAGGATCCTCCCGGCCGCCATTTGGCGGCCACTCGGGGCGGGGGGTTCTCCCCCGCCCCTTTTTTGCCTGGATCCGCGATCGCCCAAGATGGGGGCGGCCACGGAGTCATTTCAAAAATCAACGGCGCCGGGCGGCTTCCCCGCCGCCGAGGCGGCGCTGCCGGTCGTGCCAGGATTTCATGAGAGCGCGAGTGGTCGGGTATAGAATCAGCACTGCCATGAGAAAGATGATAATTGCGGTAAGTATATCGGAGATCATCACGACGGTCTCCTCTTCATGTCTTGCCGCGGGGAATAAATTATCTCGGATTTCTTTCGCCAATGCAAGATGCAAACAATTCTTTACACAAATTACCGATATTCAATTTTATTTGTATTTAACAAAACGTTAGATACTTATCCTCAGCCATATCCACTGTCGCCACAATCCGCGGCAACGGGCCTTTTCGGGGACCCGTAAAATAATACCAAAGGTACTTAATATTGCTGGGCGAGACCCTGACGCCGCCGATCGCACTTGGCGGCGTCACGGTGATCGCAGGCGTCGCAGTTATCATGGTCCGGCGCGGTGCCGCCAAAGCATGAGGCGCGCGCCCTCAACTACCAAGCCGCTCGGCGAGATCCAGGAAGTCGCTGGCGACGATATCGAAGGCGTCCGGCGCCGGCAGGGGCTTGTCGGCGGTGTCGTCGTATTCTGACCGGCCGGTGCACGTAAGCGGTGCGCAGGCCACAGGCCGCGGCGGCCTCCAGGTCGTTCTCATGCGCCGCTACCCGCATGCAATCTCCGGGCGCCAACCCCAGAAAGTCCACGGTTTTGAGATAGGCCTCGGGCTGGGGCTGGTAATGGCGCACCACCTCCGCGCCCGGACAGCGTCGCCAGGATGTAATCGCGCTTGAGCCGGGTCAGGCCTTCGACCACGTCAGGCCAGGGATCGAGCCGGTGCCACGCCAGGTTTAGGGCGGCACGCTCGGCTTCGTCGAGATCGCCGAGGTCGAACTCGGTCAACACCTGGTCCAAGTTTTCGCGATGCAGCAGGTCGAGCTTGACGAAGCCACGCGCGCCACTGCGCATACGCTCCATCGCCGGTTGGTAGCGCGCCCGCCAGGCCAGTGCGAAAGCGTTCCCGTCGAGGTTGAAGCCGTGCGTCGCGCCCAGCGCCGCAATCTCCCGTGCGATCCCGCCGCGCCAGTCCACGACCGTACCGAAGACATCGAAGGTCAGGGCTTTGACGTTCATGAGAGAGTCCTTTCGAATGCAGGGGGCAGGGGACCCAGCCAATCGACTGCAAACCTATAATTTGTTCATGGGATTCTCTATCGTCAATCTTGTAGTCGGCTAAAACATGTGTTGGAATATCGGATATAAGGGTCAATAGAATCCATGGGAGGTTGGTACTGTGTACTCTAACATCACACGGCGTAAATTTCTGGCGGGAACGGGCGGCGTCGCCGCCGGCCTGACCACTTTAAGCGCGACGCCCTCGAAGGTTTTCGCCGGAGAAAATACCGTCAAGGTCGGCTTTCTCGCAGCGCTGACCGGCGATGCCGCCGGCTGGGGCCTGCCGGGCCTCTACGGCGTCGAGATTTGGGTCGAACAGATCAACGCCGCGGGCGGCATGGATGTGGGCGGCGAGAAATTCCGCATCGAGGTCATCTCCTACGACGACGAGTTCGACGCCATCAAGGCGACGGTCGGCGCGAAAAAGCTAATCTTCGAGGACGAAGTCTCGATCGTCCTGATGCTCGGCGTCACGCCGGTGTTGGCGGTGAAGGATTTCATGACCCGCAACAAGATGCTGGTCACGACCCTGGTGCCGACCGATATCAGCGCGGACGCGCCCTACCTGTTCGCGCCGGTCGAGGTTCATCCCTTCTACAACGTGACCGCCGTTGACTGGATCAGCCGCAATTTGCCCGACATCAAGACGGCCGCCATCGCTACGCAAAACGATGAGCTGGGCTTGTCCTCGTTGGCGACCTACCGGGCCGCATTCGAAGTCGCGGGCATCGAGGTGGTCGAAGAGAATTTGTTCGGTTTCGAAGTGACCGATTTCGCGCCCGTGGTGTCGAAGTTGATCGCCGCCAGTCCCGACTTGATTACCTGGGACACGGCCTATCCGGATTACGTCAATCTGTTGACCGAGCAAGCCTATCTACAAGGCTACAAAGGCCAGTTCGTGAACTGCACGCTCGATCAGTACGACCATATTCTGGCCAAGACGAGCAAGGAGTTCCTGGAAGGATTCCTGTGGCAGTTCCCCGATCTCGACGATCCGATCATGCAGGGTTCGGGCACGCATTTCGAAGGCGCGGCCGACTTCTACAAGACCTATGCGGAGCGTTATCCCGGCGCCTGGACGGCAGTGTCGTGGGAATATGCCGCTGCCCTGGAAATGTGGAAAACCGCAGTCGGCAAGGCAGGCACGGTCGATCCGGTCAAAGTCTCCGAGGCGCTGCGCTCGCTGAGCCCGGTCCCGCACGCCTTTGGCGATGCCGAATGGTGGGGTGAGGAATTCTTCGGCGTGAACAGTGCCGCGCTCGGCAAATGGCCGGTCGTTCAAATGCAGAACGGCAAGGCCGTCATCGTCGAAATGGGTGACGTCCGAGCCTGGATGGATAAACATGGCGACGTGCTGAAGAAGCATATGGCCGCGCTCGGCATATAAGCGAGACCATGAGGACCCGCCCCGTCCATTTGGTGGGGCGGGTCCATCTTATTATCCGCTCACAACGTCAGAATCGGCATTCGGAGCCTTGGCTTCCGATTGTCTCCGCGGGTAAATTTCATGTGTCACTAGAGCGATGACCATCGAATGGAACTGCTCTGAGGCTAGGGTCCCGTTTTCGGACGCGGTAAATCACGGTACGACATGACCCAAGGGGAACTAATTCTTCAGACCATCATGAACTCGCTGATCGCGAGCAGCTTTACCGCGACCTTCGCCGTGGGGCTGGTCTTGATCTTCGGCATCATGCAAGTCATCAATTTTGCCCATGGCGAACTCTACATGGTGGGCGCGTTCTCGACCTGGTTCCTCTATTCCGAAAATGGCGTGCCGTTCTTCGTCGCCATCGTGTTGGCGATTTTAATAACGTCTGCCATCGGATTCCTCATGGAGCGCGCCCTGTTCCGTCCCATGCGCGGAAATCAATTCGGCGGGCTCATCGTATCGATCGGCATGCTGTTCATCCTCCAGACACTCGCCGTCTATCTCTTCGGTCAGGGACTGATGAAAAACATCACGCCCTATTTCAAGACTTCCTGGCATGTGTTCGGCATCGAGAGCGTAACCGTTGCCCATTCCCGGTTGTTTGTTTTCGCAATAGCGGTGATTATTCTCGGAGCTTTCTGGCTTTTCCTGCGCCGCACGAGGCTTGGCTGGGCGATGCGGGCCTGCGCGCAAAATCCGGAAGCGGCGGCGCTCCAGGGCATCAGCATCAGCAAGATTTCCATATTGGCCATGGTGATCAGCGCCGCCATGGCCGGCGCCGGCGGGGCGGTGATGGCGCAGCTCGTGCGGATTACCCCGCAGATGGGACATAGCGTCATCGTCACCGCCCTCATCGTTATGATCGTGGGCGGCGTGGGCAGCCTCGAGGGCGCCTTGATCGCCTCGGTCGTTTACAGCTTCTTCCACACATTCATCACCACCTATATCGGCGGCGAGGTCGCGACGATATGGGGATTGGTATTGATGCTGACGGTCCTGGTGATCAAGCCGACGGGTATCATGGGAGATCGCGAGAGTGTCTAACTCGGCGCGACTCAAACTTGCCGGTATACTCGCCGTATTGGCCGTCCTCTGCATCTTACCGTCGATCGTCCGTCCCTATCAGCTCGATGTTCTGATTTTTCTGTTCATCAACATCATTTTGGTGGTGAGCTACCGCATGATCGCCATTACCGGGGAGTTTTCCCTCGCTCATGCGGTGATCATGGGCGTGGGCGCCTACACCAGCGCGCTTCTACCATTCTCGCCCTGGATAACGCTGCCGCTCGGTGGCGCGGCGGCAGCAGGCATTGCCTACATCCTCAGCTTTCCGCTGTTCCGCATGAAGGGGTTTTATTTTCTCATCGGCTCTTTCGCCGCCGCGGAAGCGATTCGCCTGATCTGGGTCCAGTTCAACAACCCCTTTGGCGGCTTTCGCGGCCTGCGGCGCATTCCCGCTCTGGAATTGGATCTTGGCGATTTTCTCTATATCGATTTCGGCGCGCCGGTGCCCTACTATTTCTTTGCCCTGGTCGTGGGAATCGTTTGTCTGGTCATAATGTACCGCATCGAACATTCCCGATTCGGTTTCGTTTTTCATGCGGTGCATCACAGGGATATGCTGGCGCAATCGGTCGGCGTCGACGCGCGCCGCTACCGCACGATCGCCTTCGTCACCGCCAGTTTTTTCGCCGGGATCGCCGGCGCCATGGTGGCGCATTACATAACCGCGATAAATCCTGGCCTCTTCGGGCTGCCCCGGATGCTCAACGTTCTGGTGTGGGTGCTGGTCGGCGGGCTGGGCAGCTTCGCCGGGCCGGTGATCGGTGTGACGGTGCTCTCGATTGCCGATGAATCCTTCCGTGGATTCCAGGAATTGAGGCCCGCCATTTACGGCCTGACCCTGATCGTGACCATGCTGTTCCTGCCGGACGGTTTGGTGAGCCTGCCCTCCAAGATCATGGGGTGGGTGAATCGGCTAAGGAACCGCGAGGCCAGCGGCGTCCCGAAGCGGGAATAGGGGCGAAATCTATCTACTTACCCGCCGGCGCAGCGGGGTGAGATAGACTGCCGCCGTCAATTTTCGGATATCCGTCATCTTATGCCAGCGTTGCGCGCGAAACCCCTCGGGGCCGGCACAAAACGGCTCGGCTTCGATGTCGCGCGCGCGGCTGCGTGGCTCCTGGGCCTCTTCGGGCCGCCCGGCCTCCTCAAGCAGATCCGCCAGATTATCGCAAGCCGACGCGACACCGGCTTCCCGGTGGCTGAGGGATTTCGCCCGCATCTCGCGCGCGCGCCGGTAAAGGGGCTCCGCCTCTTCGGCGCGACCGGCCGTGTGCAGCACTTCCGCCAGATTGTTTAGCCCGGCCGCCAATCCGCCCTCCGCCAGGGTACGGTGGATGCTGCGTTTCAGGGCGCGCAGTTCTTCGCTTCGTTTCATCTCCAGCCGGATATGCATGGAGGCGCTGCGTGCCGTGAATTCGATCCCCATTTTCGAAATCCATTCGGGCGCACGCTCCCAGACGGCGATGGCCTCGCGGTAGAGCGTCTCGGCACGGGACAGATCGCCCTCGTCACGGGCGATCATCGCCAGGCAATGGAGGCTCGCGGCGCGGCGCGGGTCCGATTCCTCGAAGGCTTCGCTCAGGTTTGCGCCCGTCCGCCAAAGCAAGCTGTCTTCGGCGGCGCTGTCCAGGCGCCCAGCAGCCTCCTGTGCGAATTCTTCCCATAGGAAATCGATAAGCAGACAGGGCGGCATGGCTATTTTCGTCATCGCACCCTAGAACGATTCAGGCACCGAGATAGGCATGGCGCACATGCTCGTTTTCATGCAGGTCTTCCGCCTTGCCTTCGATCGCGATGCGGCCGGTCTCCAGCACATAGCCGTAACTGGCGAGGTTGAGAGCGAGCTCGGCATTCTGTTCGACCAGGATCACCGGCACGCCCTTTTTATTAATATCGCGGATGATCTTCGCCACCTCCAGCACCAACACCGGGGAGAGGCCGAGCGATGGCTCGTCCATCAGAATCAAGCGCGGGTTTGACATCAAGGCGCGGCCGATGGCGACCATCTGCTGCTCGCCGCCGCTAAGGGTCTTGGCACTCTGACTGCGCCGCTCCTTCAATATGGGAAAATGCTCGTGCACTTCCTCGAGGTCGCGCGCGATACCTTCCTTGTCCCTCCGCAGGTAGGCGCCGCTCAGAAGATTTTCGTTCACGCTAAGATCGGGAAAGACCTGGCGACCTTCCGGTACATGGGCGATGCCCATGCCGACGATTTTTTCCGGCGCCAACCGATCGATGCGTTGGCCGTCGAACCAAACCTCGCCGCTGGTGGCGCGTTTCAACCCGGATATGGTGCGAAGCGTGGTGCTTTTGCCCGCACCGTTGGCGCCGATCAGGGTCACGATCTGGCCATCGTCGATCTGGATCGAAATATCCGTGACGGCCCGGACTTTTTGGTAATGGACGCTGATGCCCTTCACTTCAAGCAGCATTTAGACCGGTTCCCAAATAGGCTTCGATCACTTCCTTGTTGGCCTTGATTTCGCCGGGCGTGCCTTCGGTCAGCAAGCGGCCGAAATTCACCACCGTAATCCGATCGCAGAGGCCCATCACCGCCTGCATGTCGTGCTCAACCAATAGAATGGTGATGCCGCTCTCCCGCACCTTCCGGATCAGCTCCATCATATGGCGCGTCTCCTCGGGGTTCATGCCGGCGAAGGGCTCGTCCAGAAGAAGCAGGCTGGGCTCCGCCGCCAGGGCGACCGCGATGCCGAGCGCCCGTTGCAGGCCGTGGGGCAAATTCAAGGCAAGCTCGTCCTTGCGCTCGGCCAGGCCTAGAAAATCAAGCACTTCCAGCGCCTTAACCTCGTTGGCGCGCTCGCTCGCCCGCTGGGTGGCGAACAGCGCCGATATCATGCTGCTCTTGGTATGAAGGTAACGCCCCATCAGCGCATTTTCGAAGGTGGTGAATTCCTGAAAAAGCACCGTCTCCTGAAAGGTGCGAACCAACCCCTTGGCGGCGACTCGATGGGGCTGCAGGCCGCCGATATCCTCTCCCCGATAGAGAACCTTGCCCGCGCTCGGCTTATAAAAGCCGGAGATCACGTTGAATATCGTCGTCTTTCCCGCGCCGTTCGGGCCGATAAGACCGTGAATGGCGCCCTTCTCAAGCTGGAAAGTGAGATCGTTGACCGCAGCCAAACCACCGAAATTCTTGTGCAGTCCTTCAACCTTGAAATAAACCGGCTCGTTCATCAGAGATCCGATGCAAATCTAAAAGACAGTGATCAATCCTACCAAATTTACCTGGAGAACCAAAGCCCCGTGCTGCCCATCGTCAGGCTCTTCCTAGCGGATCATATAGACTTTGCGGATGGTTTCATGAACCCGGCAGGTGCCCTTCCAGCCCTTGGGAAAGAACGCCGCCGTATCCGGTTCGATCTCAATGACGTCGCCGGATTCATGGGTGTAGGTGCAGCGCCCCGCGATAAAATGACAGAATTCGTCCGCCGTCACATGGCACTTCCAGTACCCCGGCGTGCAGATCCAGACCCCGCTTTCGGATTCGCCGTTGGCGCCTTGATGCAGCAGCACCCCGGAGGTATGGGATTCACCCTCGATCATTGTGGGTATGACGCCCCAATCCGTCTCCGCCGCAATCGACAGCGGGTTTCTCAGCACAGGCGTTTTCATGACCCCCTCAACGCAACATAAAGACGTTTCGAATGGTTTCATGGACAACGCACCGACCACGCCAACCTTTCAGAAAATGAACGACGGTGCCGGGCGTTACCTCGATGACCTCGCCCTCGTCACTGGTATAGGTCGCCCGGCCCGAGATGAAATGGCATAGTTCATCGCCCGGTATGCTCAGCCGCCAAGTGCCGGGCGTGCAGACCCACAACGCCGATTCGGATTTTTTGTCGTCACTCTCCCAAAGTAATATGCCGCTGGAGTGGGACTGACCCTCAACCATATCCGGTTGATCTCCCCAGTCCGTCAACTCACCGATCGTGGCTGCCGGAGCAATGTGCGGCGCCGTTGAAGACAGGCCGTCATGCGGCATCGGCTTGGTCTTTCAACAGCCGATCCAACAACCCGGCAGCCATTTCGGGGCCATTGAACTGCTGCATATGGGCGGATGTCGCCGCCATCTTAGCCTGTATGGCCGTGTCGTTCAGGCAGGATTCGATCTTGGACATCAGCACCTCCCGCTGCCAGTTGGAGCGGTGCATCTTGAAGCCATGGCCGGTTTCCTCGACCCGCGTGGCGTTGTCGTGACCGTCCCAAACGTAAGGCATGATGATGGCCGGTTTCCCGAAGTACAGGCATTCGGTGAAGGTGTTGTTGCCGCCGTGGTGAATCACCATGTCCACTTTCGAAATCAAGGTCGGCTGAGGGAACCAGTCCTTCACCTGAACGTTGGGCGGTAAATCGCTGTAAGCATCCATATAGTCGCCGACGTTCACCAGCACGCGATAGGGCGTATCCGCCATCTCGCCGATGATCCGGTTCAGGAGATCCGTATCGCCGCAACCGAGGCTGCCAAAGCTTAGGTAGATCAGCGGCCCGTCGTTGTTTTTCTCGAAAGTCGGAATATCGTAAGCGGCCTCGTTGCGCACACAGCCTTCGAGATACTGGAACCGGTTGGGATCCAGCGGATTGCGCCGTTTGAATCGCACCGGTTCGGGATAAAGCAGCAGGTTCAGATAAGGCGAGGCTTCGAAAAACTCGCCACGCGGATAAGGGTCTTCGCCGCACTCCTTCAGGAACTCATTGAATTCCGCGTGAATGGGACCGATCACCTCATTGAAACGATCCAAGTAGGCCTTGTGGCCCTCGTGGTCATTCTCGCCACAACCGGATAGGTACGGCGGGATGTCCGGGTCGGTAATCTCGTTCTCGCTGCAGGAGATGATCCGCACCCAAGGCACACCGTATTGCTTGCAAGCGGGGAACAAGACGACGTTGTCGATACAAATCAAGTCTGGTTTGACCCGGCGAAGAATTTCGGGAAGATCCTTCTCCGCCCAGACTGCGGTATTCACGATATTGGCCCAGCATTCCTTCACGTAGTTGTCGATCTGCTCGAAGGGTGTCTTGGAAAAATTCGGAATGTGCCCATCGATGAAGTCGGTCCAGTACTTCGCCATCTCCTCCGGCGGCATCGGCTCGGACATATTGACCGCGTGTTCCTCGAAGCCATAACCCGAGTACACTCCGGACAGCCCCGGGTCGGTCAGAAAGACCGCCCTGTGCCCCAGTTTCTCACAGGCCTGGGCAATCCCGACAGAGTTCAGCGCCGGCCCATAACAAGCCTCCGGAAAAAACGCGACGGTCTTGCCTGTACTCATCTGGAGATTCTCCCTGCGCGGCGGTTATTTTGCGACCCGCGTCTAGGATATATAGTGTTACCCGCATTTGCCACACCCCCCGTCACCCCGATCAGGAGAACACGGCCATGGCTAAACGGACCTCTGCGCTTGACGCCACGATACGTGCCCTCGGCGCAGAGATGGGAGAGTGGAACGACATGGCTGTGGCATTCGGCTTTCCCGGCGACCCCCACCTCGAACACGACGCCATTCGCGAGACCGCCGGCATATGGGATAGCTCGGCTTTGACCAAGATTCAGGTTCGTGGCCGGGATGCCCTGGCCGCCATCGATTATCTGGTCACCCGCAATATGGCCAAGATTCCGGTTGGCAAATCAGCCTATTGCCCGATCCTGAAGGACGACGGGCACTTCTGCGACGACGGCATTGTCTTCCATATGGCCGAGGATCGCTTCTTGGTGGCGGGCAGCATCGGGCCGTCCTACGAACTGCTGCGGGACTACGCCAGGGGCCGCGATCTGAGCGTCGAACGGGATGAAGAGCTGCATATTATCACCGTCCAGGGACCCAAATCCGTGGACCTGCTGGATGACCGGACCCATGCCGATCTCCGCGAGCTCCCATTCTGCCACCAGATCATGGCCAAGCTCTGCGGCCAGGACATGATGATCTCGCGCACGGGATATTCCGGCGAACGGGGATATGAACTCTTCATCGGCGCAGACCAGGTCGTCGAGGTCTGGCAAGAGCTATTGGACCGCGGCAAGCCCCTCGGCCTTCTACCGATTTCCTTCGGCGGGCTGGAGATGGTCCATATCGAAAGCGGTCTCATGGCCTACGGAGCCGAGGCGACCGAGGAGAACACACCCTGGGAGGTCGATATGGGCTGGGCGGTTTCCCGCGCCAAGGGAGACTTTCGCGGCAAGCAGGCGGTGTTCGAACTCGAAGGCAGAGAGAAAGTGAAGTTAACCGGCATCGTCGCCGACCACCACGACGTGGTCGAACACGGCGCCGCGCTTACCATCGATGGCGAAATCGTCGGCCATGTCACCACACCGGCCTATTCCCGGCGCCTCGGAAAATCCCTGGCGCTCGTCCACCTCATCCCCTCCGCCGCCAAGGAAGGAACCGCACTGGAACTGAACGGACCGGCCATACAATGCCGCGCCACGGCGGCCAGCATCCCCTTCGTCGATCCGGGACGAATGCGGCTCCACGCTATGTGACGGTGGCAACGACCCTTCGCGTTTTCCCTAGGGTTTGATTGCCGTCACGATCGAGTACACCCCGGTCAAAGGGATCTGCTCGGCGGAAGTGAAGCCGGCTTCGGTCATGAAATCCACGGTCTCGTCACCGGATACCACACCCCCCGAACCGCCAAAGAAAACCGCGGCCACCAGGCTTTCCAAGGCGATTTTCGGTGTCGTCTCGGTATAGGGGCCTATCCTCAGGATGTCTTGTACGATGACGATGCCGCCGGAAACCATGCTCTCGAATACCCGCTTCAATAGCTTGATCTGACCCTCGGGAGGTTCCTGAATCAGCACCCCTGAAAACAGAACCACATCGTAACCTTCGCCGAGAGGATCGGAATAATAATCCCCCGACAAACTCGAAATCCGATCGGACAATCCCCGATCCTTCACGAACGACAAGGCGAGCGGCAGCGCCTTTTCCTGATCGAAAAGAACCCCTTGCAGGTCCGGATAATTCTCGCACAGGGCCAGCGTATAAACCCCGGACCCGCATCCCACATCCAGAAGCTTCTTCTTGCCGGTCAGGTCGGTATTATCCAGGAGCATGCCCTCCTGCATCCCGCCGCCCCATTGGTCCATGGCCAGCATGTAGTGAGTCCAATAGGCCGCTTCCGCTTCCTCCGACTCGAATTCCTCTTCGTGGGACATTTCCTCGCCGGACAGCATCGCGGTGTCCACTTTGTCGAAAAGGGACCCCAGACTCGATAGGTACGTGAAGGCCTCGCCGTAGTAGTTGGGTTCCCCTTTGACCAGATATTCGGCGCTCTCTTTCGAATTCCGGTATTCGTCGCCGATCTTTTCCAACAGGCCCGCCGCGACGCAAGAATTCAACATTTCTTCGGTGTGCAGAGGGTTCGCACCCAGCTCCTTCGCCATCCAAGCCGAGGTCTGTTTTCCGTCCCGCAACTTGGTGCAGATGTCCAGGTTAACCGCCGATTTTGCGACACCGGCAAGCCAAGACGCCCGCGCCAGTTGAGAAATCAAAGGCGGCTCGCCGGAGTCAGCCAAATTCGCGAAGACCGCGCCAATATCCGTCATAAGTCATCCCCCCAATTAGTGCCCAAATTCAGGAAAAACCTACCACCGTTCCCCCACCATGGAAACAATCCGGACGGCCGTTACGTCTATGGTATTCCCCAAAACACTTACTGTATAACCCCCGTTGGGCACAGTCTCTGTCCACAAATTGAGGAGCCCGCGAAGATGGCCAAACGGATTTCCGCGCTGGACGCCACGTTGCGCGCGCTCGGCGGTGAGATGGGAGAGTGGAACGGCATGGACTTGCCGTATGCTTATCCCAGCGGCCCGCACCTGGAACACAATGCCGTTCGCGATGCGGTCGGCATATGGGATACCTCGGCGTTGACCAAGATTCATGTCCGCGGCCCGGATGCCCTGGCGGCCGTCGATTATCTCGTCACCCGCGATATGTCCAAGATCCCGGTCGGAAAATCGGCTTACTGCCCGATCCTGAAGGACGACGGCCACTTCTGTGACGATGCGATCGTCAATCGTATGGCCGAGGATCATTTCCTTGTGGCGAGCAGCACCGGCCCGACCCATGAGCTTTTGCAGGACGATGCCAAGGGCCGCAATGTCAGCATCGAAGACGACGACGATTTGCATGTGATCGCCGTCCAGGGGCCGAAATCCTTGGAATTGCTCGATGCCCACGCAAGCGCGAATCTGAGCGATCTCGTCTTCTCTCACCACACCGATACCGCCTTGTTCGGCAAGAAACTGATGATCTCCCGCACGGGATTTTCCGGCGAACGCGGCTATGAAATCTTCGTTTCCGCGAACGACGTCATCGAGACCTGGCAAGGGCTCATGGATCACGGTCAAGCTCTCGGACTTCTGCCGATTTCCGTCCCGGCGATCGAGTTGATCGGTGTCGAAAGCGGTCTCATGCTCTACGAGGCCGATGCCACCGAGGAGAATACGCCTTGGGAGGTCAACTTCGCTTGGGCCGTATCCCGGCACAAAGGAAATTTTCGCGGCAAAAAGGCGCTCTTCGAACTCGAAGGCAAGGAGAAGGTCAAGCTCTTCGGCATCGTCGCAGACCACGGCGATGAGGTGGACCGCGGCGCCGAGCTCTCCATCGATGGCGAGATCGTGGGGCAGGTGACCACGCCGGCCTATTCCCGCCGCCTGGGAAAGTCCTTGGCGCTGGTCCATCTCATACCCTCAGCCGCCAGAGAAGGCACCGCGCTGGAGTTGAACGGGCCGCGCGTGCAATGCCGTGCCACGGCGGCGCGCATCCCCTTCGTCGATCCCGAACGAAAGCGGCTC
>Ga0114950_10002280_pt1 | contig 14677 bp, 12 predicted proteins | sample N075metaG_FD_83503 | JGI IMG/M metagenome (GOLD analysis project Ga0114950, IMG submission 83503) | Deep subsurface microbial communities from Kermadec Trench to uncover new lineages of life (NeLLi) - N075 metaG | ecosystem: Environmental > Aquatic > Marine > Ocean trench > Sediment | place... | reverse complement strand
CTCATTCTGGGGTTGTACACCCCGGTGATCGAAGCGATCAACGAATTGTACTTGCCAATACTCGTTGTGCTTGCAGCGGGCTGTGCGGTTGGGTTACTGAGTTTTTCAAAGGGCCTGAACTGGTTGATGATGCGTCACGGAGAGGCGCTATTAGCGTTGCTCACAGGATTCATGGCGGGCTCGTTGCCGCGTCTTTGGCCGTGGACGGTGGATGCTGCGAGGTTGAGCCCGGCAAGCTACGAGGTGCTGACCCAACAGAGCGCTTTTCTTCCCTGGGTATGGGTGATGGTGTTAGCGGGAGCCGTTTCGTTGTGGCTTTTGTCGCGCTTCGAATAATCGGGTTTGCCGCGCTGGTTGGTCTGGTTACCGTTGGCAACAGCGCGTGCGCGAAGCTCGGCCAGCCACCGGTCATTGAACGATCCCCGGTATTCTCGCAACGACCCGCAAGCTATCTGGTGCATGCCGGGGATACGCTCTATTCCATTGCCTGGCGTTTCGACCTCGATTACCGGGTGCTTGCACGCAACAACGGGCTCGTAGCGCCCTATATCATTCAACCTGGTCAGCGGGTGAGGTTGGGCGCTTTGCGCCCGGTACTTGTCCGAACCAGAGCGCCAGCACCTCCCGGGCCCAAGTTGAGCTGGCGCTGGCCGACCGATGCCCCCGTGAGCCGCGAGTACGGGCGCGGTAACAGCGGGATGGACTTTGCGCTTGGTGTTGACCATCGAGTACGATCTGCGGCCGTAGGAACGGTGGTATATGCGGGTAACGGCCTGGGTGGTTATCGACATCTGACTATCATCAAACACAACGACACTTACCTCAGTGCCTATAGCTTCGACCGCGCACCCCACGTTTCCGAAGGAGATTCCATTAAAGCCGGTGGTCTCGTTGCCGACATACAGGGAACAGGACGTTCTACTCAGACACTGCACTTCGAGATTCGCAAGGAAGGCGAACCAGTCAGTCCGAGATCTGTGATCCGACAGTAACCTACGAGATACTCGAGGAAGGTGCGTCTCCACTCAAAGGCATGTGAAGGGACGCGCTTATGTCGGTTGAAGAACACACGTTTACACCAGAAAAGCTTTTTGATGGGCATCTTGAAACGGTTCAGGAAAGCGCCTGGTCGGGTGAGGAATCGCCGGATGCAACGCAGCTTTATCTGACCGAAATCGGTTTCTCACCGCTATTGAGTGCCGATGAAGAGAAACACTACGCACGCCTTGCAATCGCCGGTGACGAAGCGGGCCGCAAACGTATGATCGAAAGCAACCTGAGGCTGGTGGTCAAGATTTCGCGACGTTATCTGAATCGTGGGCTATCTCTGCTCGATCTGATCGAAGAAGGCAATCTCGGTCTCATCCACGCGGTTGAAAAATTTGACCCGGAGCGGGGTTTTCGGTTCTCAACCTACGCAACCTGGTGGATTCGGCAGACGATCGAACGGGCGATAATGAACCAGACCCGAACGATTCGGCTGCCTATCCACGTGGCCAAGGAGTTGAATCTATACTTGCGTGCCGCACGCGAACTCTCGCAGAAACTGGATCACGAACCGAGCTCGGATGAGATTGCAGAACTCATCGATCGACCGGTCGAAGATGTTCGGCGGATGTTGAAGCTCAATGAGCGGGTGGATTCCATCGATGCCGTGCGCAACCCGCAGGATCGCAATATGCTCGAAATGGTTCCTGACGAGAGTTCACCGGACCCGGCTTTCCAGGTACAGAAAATTGATCTGATGGACAGCTCGAAAGCCTGTTGTCGGAGCTTTCCGACAAACACCAGGAAGTTTTGGCACGTCGCTTCGGATTACGGGGCTTTGATACCTCGACGCTCGAGGAGGTGGGTAGCGAAATCGGCCTCACTCGCGAGCGAGTGCGCCAGATCCAGGTGGAAGGGTTGCTGCGATTGCGGCGTTCGCTGGAAGACCAGGGCCTCAATCCCGAACAGATCTTCGGCTGATCGGTATACGATCACGTGGCGATCAACGTTCCAGTAGTTCCCGCTTGTCGGGCTTACCGTCCCATTCCTCGTGATCTGGTAACGGGTCTTTCTGCTCGGTGATGTTCGGAAAGGTTTCCGCAAGATCTGCATTGATATCCAGAAAATCCATCTGATCATCGGGCAGTTCGTCTTCGGAGAAGATCGCATTGATAGGGCACTCTGGCTCACATAGAGCGCAGTCTATGCATTCATCCGGATGGATGACGAGCATATTGGGTCCTTCGTAGAAACAATCTACGGGGCACACCTCGACACAGTCCGTGAGTTTGCACTTAATGCAGTTTTCGACAACGACAAAGGTCATCAGGTCAGGCCAAGCGTTACAAAGCTCTGTATTCTAACGGTGTTTAAGGCAAAAAGGATATTGCCTGGCCAAGCCCATCTCGCGCTTTAGGACCCGATTGGGCGCTCGCGTCATTCGACGCGCCCCTTGAGGTCGTAGAGCAGGTCAAGCGCATCCTTAGCAGTCAACTCATCCACATTGGTGTCTCGAACAATCTGTTCCAGTGTCGAATGCGTCGGCGTGACGACGGGTAAAGATGCCGAATTCGTAGAATTTTCAGAACACGATTGCATGAACAGATCGATCTGTAGCGGGTGGTTGGCCGCCTGTTGCTGCTCGAGTTCCTGAAGCCGTTGCAGGGCGGCATTGATCACCTCAACGGGGATACCGGCAAGCCGGGCGACCTGGATTCCGTAACTCTGGCTGGCGGGCCCTTCTTTCACGCTGTGGAGGAAAACGATGTTGCCGTCGTGTTCGGTTGCCGCAAGATGCACGTTGGCGATGTTGTCCAGCTCATCCGGCAACGCCGTCAATTCGAAATAGTGGGTCGCGAACAACACGAAGGCGTTGTTCTTCTCGGCCAGGTATCGGGCGGTAGCCCAGGCGAGGGCGAGGCCGTCGTAGGTACTGGTTCCACGGCCGATTTCGTCCAGCAGCACGAGGCTCTCGGGCGTTGCGTTGTGCAGAATGTTGGCGGTTTCGGTCATTTCGACCATAAATGTCGAGCGCCCGCCGATGAGATCGTCGGCGGCACCGATGCGGGTGAATATGCGATCGATCGGGCCGATACGAGCACGCTTGGCTGGCACGAAGCTACCGCAATAGGCCAGCAGTACGACGAGTGCACACTGCCGCATATAGGTGGATTTACCGCCCATGTTAGGTCCGGTGACGATGAGCATTCGCCGTTTGGTATCGAGTTCGAGGTCGTTGGGTACGAAGGGTTCCCGGCTCGCCGCCTTGATTACCGGGTGCCAGCTTTGCTCGAGGGAGATTCCCCCTCGTTCGGTCAGCTCCGGGCGGTTGAATCCCAGCGTTCGGGCGCGTTCCGCAAATGCCGAGAGCACGTCCAGTTCGGCGGCAGCTTCGGCAGCGAGTCGTAGTTCGGTGGCCGCTTCTGCGAGCTTACCAAGCAGATCATCGTAGAGTTTCTTTTCGAGTTTCAACGCTCGTGCCTTGCTCGTCAGGGCGTCGTCTTCGAAATGTTTGAGTTCGGGGGTTATGTACCTTTCTGCGTTTTTCAACGTTTGCCGGCGTACATATTCGGCCGGAGGTTCGAAGTCTGCCCTGCGTCCGGTTTCAATATAGTAGCCGTGCACCCGGTTGTAGCCGACCTTCAGCGTATTGAGCCCCGTTCGCTTTCGCTCGCGTTGTTCGAGGTCCGCCAACCAAACGGCCGCCTGTTCGGTCATCTCCCTCAGCTCGTCCAATCCGGCATCGTAACCGCGTGCGATTACCCCGCCTTCGCGGATGACGATGGGTGGATTTTCCACCAGAGCTGCTTCCAGCAAGTCGACCTGGGGGCAAAAATCCGGCAAGGCGTTCGCAATCTCGTCCAGATGGTCGGTATTGAGCGCCGTGAGGCTCGCGCGTATGGCGGGAAACTGCTGTAGAGCCTGGCGCATTCTGGCGAGGTCCCTGGGCGAAGCCGTGGCTAATGCCAGCCGCGTGACGATTCGCTCGAGATCGCCAACGTTCTTAAGTAATTCGCGCAGCGCCACATCCCGGTCGCCGTCGAGCACCGCTTGTACTGCGTGGTGGCGTGCCTGGACGGTTAGGGTGATGCGGCTCGGCGCGTTCAACCAGCGCCTCAGCAATCGCCCACCCATGTTGGTCTGGGTGCTGTTCAGCAACGCGAACAGGGTCCATTCTTCGCTGCCATCGATACGCCGATCGAGTTCGAGATTCCGCCGCGAATGAGCGTCCAGCGTTATGACCTGGTTGCGGTCCACCTGGGTAATGCGGTCGATGTACCCGAGCGTCTTACCCTGGGATTGTTTGGCGTAGTCCAGAACCACGGCCGCCGCACCAATGGCTGGCGAGGTATTCGACAAACCGAACCCGCTGAGATCCTGGGTACCGAAATGTTGCGCGAGCCGTTGTCCTGCCAACGCCACATCGAAGGACAATGCGTCGCGAACGTGGACGATTGTATCGCCGGTCTCGACCCCGCTAAGGGGTTCCGGCACGAGAATCTCGCTGGGTGCCAGGCGGGCAAGTTCGGCATTCAGTTCGTGTGTGTCGGCTACCTCCTGGATCGACAGCTCTGCGAGGCCTAAATTCAGCATGGCTATACCGTAACCGCCACCGGCCGGATTGATGCCGAGCAGCAAACTGTCATGGGCAGGATCCTGCAGGGCTTCCTCGGTCAGGGTACCTGGCGTGATGACGCGTTCGACCCGGCGTTCAACCAGACCTTTGCTGGTTGCCGGATCTCCCACCTGTTCACAGATCGCGACGGATTCTCCAAGGCGCACCAGCCGTGCCAGGTAGGCGTCCACCGCGTGATAAGGCACACCGCACATGGGAATGGGCGCTCCGGCAGACTGCCCGCGGGCGGTGAGGGTGATATCGAGAAGCCGGCTTGCGCGTTCCGCGTCGTGGAAGAACAGTTCGTAGAAGTCACCCATGCGGTAAAACAATAGACGATCGGGCTGCTCAGCCTTGATGCGCAGATATTGCTGCATCATGGGCGTGTGTGAAGGTGTCTTGGTCGCTGTGTTCATGGACGAGGCGTCGAAAGTGCAATGCCTTGCGAGTGAACCACTAACGTTGGCGAAGCGTCAACTTGCAGGCGTTTGACCTCGAGTTCCTTGAGAGGATGCCGGTATCAAAATATTGGCTATTGCCATGGATACTGATTATATATACAGTACTCGAAAATTACCTGGAGACAAAGATGGGTAACCGCTCAGACAAGGCCTCGAATCGTGCCAACGAGAGCACCGGCAGAGTTAACCGCGATGAAAACAAAGAGCGCGCACTGACCGCCGCACTAGCTCAAATTGAGCGGCAGTTCGGTAAAGGTTCCATGATGCGGCTCGGTGATCACGACCTGGTGGCTATTCCCGCTATTTCCACGGGCTCGCTCGGTTTGGACATCGCGCTTGGCATTGGCGGGCTGCCCCGGGGCAGGGTCGTGGAAATCTACGGTCCGGAGTCGTCGGGCAAGACCACGTTGACTCTACAGGTCATTGCCGAGGCGCAGAAGACGGGCGGCACTTGCGCGTTCATCGATGCCGAGCACGCGCTGGATCCGTTGTATGCCCAATCCCTTGGCGTTAATACCGACCAACTGCTGGTCTCCCAACCCGACACGGGTGAACAGGCGCTCGAGATCTGCGACATGATCGTGCGTTCCGGTGCGGTCGACGTGGTGGTCATCGATTCGGTCGCCGCCCTCACGCCGAAGGCGGAGATCGAAGGCGAGATGGGGGACGTACACATGGGCCTGCAGGCCCGCCTGATGAGCCAGGCGCTCAGAAAGATGACCAGCAATATCAAACAATCGAATACCCTGGTGATATTCATCAATCAGATCCGCATAAAAATCGGTGTCATGTTCGGTTCTCCAGAAACCACCACGGGCGGTAACGCGCTCAAATTCTATGCGTCAGCGCGATTGGACATCCGCCGCATCGGTTCTGTGAAAGAGGGTGATGAGGTGATTGGCAATGAAACCCGGGTGAAGGTGGTGAAAAATAAGGTGGCCCCACCGTTCCGACAAGCCGAGTTTCAGATTCTATACGGATGTGGAATTAACCGGACGGGGGAAATTCTGGAGCTTGGTGTGCAGCAGGGCATCGTCGAGAAGTCGGGTGCCTGGTATGCCTACAAGAACGACCGCATTGGTCAGGGGCGCAAAAATTCTTGCGAGTATCTCGAACAGCATCCTGAGATTCGCGATGAAATCGAACGGCAGATTCGTGAACAACTGTTGCCTTCCCCCGAGAATGTTAATGCCGAGGTGGTCATTCCGGAACCTGCACAGGACACGCTCGGTTAGTTCCTCAGCCATGGACGGGAACTGGCTACGGCGATGAACCATGATGCGGCCGGGCGAATTCGACACTTGTGAGTCCTCTGATGGGAAGGAGCACGGGCATACCGAGCCTGATGTCACGACGGTCAGTGAGTTCGGTCTCCGACTAGCCAAGCAAGAAGTTGATCCCGAGTTACAGACCGTTCGTAACCGGGCTCTCGGCCTGCTTGCCCGGCGCGAACATTCGGTTCAGGAGTTGTTGCGTAAACTGCGTAACAAAGGTGGTGCTGAGACGCTATGTCTTGAGGTGGTGGGGGAACTCGGCCGTCTTGACCTGCAGTCGGATGCCCGGTTCACCGAAGCCTACACCCACAGCAGAGTGAGCAAGGGGTTTGGTCCGATGCGAATCCGTCGGGATTTACGTCAACGGGGCATCGAAGATGGGCTTATCGAAGATCACCTGACCCGGGATGCAGAATATTGGATGAAAATTGCCGAGCAGGCTCGTCATAAGCGCTTCAGGGGAGTCGCACCAGACGGTCGAGATGAATGGAACGCTCAGGCGCGGTTTTTGGCACAACGTGGCTTTCCGTCCGATCTTATCTACCGGGTATTGGGAGAACAGTTTTAGCCGGTTGGGTGGGTAAGATTTTGCCTGCGCACAACAAGTGAGTGTGGGGCATATCATGTCAACGTGGAGCGGTTACTCTATACTTGCCGCCTTTTTCTACGGCTGGTTTGGTGATGAAAACCGCTGAAGTTCGTTCGGCTTTTCTTTCGTTTTTCGAAGAGAGAGGGCACCATATTGTGCCTTCGAGTACGTTGGTACCGTTGGATGATCCGACGTTGCTCTTCACTAATGCCGGGATGAACCAGTTCAAGGATGCGCTCCTGGGGAAAGAAGATCTCGGGTTTCTTCGTGCGACCTCATCACAGAGATGTGTTCGGGCTGGTGGCAAACACAACGACCTGGAAAATGTTGGATACACCGCGAGGCATCACACCTTTTTTGAAATGTTGGGGAACTTCAGTTTCGGAGATTACTTCAAGGAAGAAACGATTGTCTGGGCGTGGGAATTCATTACCGAGGTATTAAAACTCCCCATAGACAAGTTGTGGGTGACCGTGCACCCGACAGATGATGAGTCGCGTTCGATTTGGGAAGACGTCATCGGGGTACCTGCCGACAGAGTGATCTCGCTGGAAGAGAATTTCTGGTCCATGGGCGAGACCGGTCCATGCGGACCTTGTACGGAGATTTTCTACGACCACGGCCCTGAAATCGACGGTGGACCTCCGGGTTCGGCGGATGGAGACGGAGATCGTTATGTCGAATTCTGGAATCTCGTATTCCCACAATTCGATCGAACGGCCGAAGGCGAATTGAACCCTTTGCCTAAACCGGGGGTTGATACCGGTTTAGGGCTGGAAAGGATTACCGCAATTCTGCAGGGGGTGCACAGCAACTACGAGATAGATCTGTTCCGTAATCTTCTCCTTGAAGCAGGTTCGTTTGCGGGCATGAACGATGAGCAGGTCATAGTCAACAACCCGTCTTTACGGGTCATTGTGGATCACATTCGCTCTGCAGCATTTCTCATTGCGGATGGGGTGATGCCGGGTAATGAGAATCGCAATTACGTGCTGAGGCGCATTATCAGACGCGGGCTACGCCACGGTTACAAACTGAAGATCCAAGATCCCTTTTTTCATCGGCTGGTGAAACCACTGGTCAAGGAAATGGGAGCTGCCTACCCATTGCTTGCCGAAAAGGAAACGCAGATTACCGAGGCATTGTTGCGTGAGGAAGAGCGGTTCGCTGAGACGTTGAATCAAGGCATGGTGCTGTTGAATCGCACGATTGATGAATTAACGGGTAAAGAGATACCGGGTGAGATTATTTTCCGACTCTATGACACGTTCGGTTTTCCGATCGACCTCACGGCCGATGTGGCTCGTGAAAACGATTTGACGTTGGACGTCGCTGGGTTTGACGCCGCGATGGAAGCGCAACGGGAACGTGGTCGCGCCGGAGCGAAGTTTTCCGCAACACTTTCACAGCGGATTCACACCGACACCCAAGTTGAATTTTCTGGATACGAAGAACTCTGTGCCGAGTGTGCAGTAACAGGCCTCTTTTCGGAAACGGGCGAAGTCGTTGAGAAGTTGCTGCCGGGAGATGGAGGCGTGGTCGTGCTGGACCGCACGCCGTTTTATGCGGAATCGGGTGGTCAGGTCGGCGATACCGGTGACCTCTCGGCAGTCGGGGTACGGTTCCGGGTGGATGACACCCAGGTGGGTGGAGAACAACACCTGCACCAGGGAGAGGTGGAGGAAGGTGAACTCCTGGTGGGCACGACGTTAACGGCCACGGTGGATGCGGAGCGTCGAAGTAAGATCCTGCAGAATCACACGGCAACGCATCTCATGCATGCCGCTTTACGAGTTACGCTGGGAGAGCACGTGGAGCAAAAAGGATCCATGGTTGGTCCGGATCGGCTGCGCTTCGATTTCTCACACTCAGAACCGGTAGCCAAAACGCTCCTCGCTGAAGTGGAGCGTTTGGTCAACGAAGAAATTCAGAAAAATACCACCGTTGAGGTTGAACAGCTGGCATTTGATGCTGCTCTGGAAAAGGGTGCGATGGCGCTGTTTGGTGAGAAGTATGGTGACCAGGTTCGGGTGCTCACGATGGGAGGTGGTTTCTCGGTAGAATTATGCGGAGGAACCCACGTGGCGCGAACTGGTGACATTGGCGTGTTTCGAATTGTTGCTGAAACCGGGATTGCTGCAGGGGTCAGGCGAATAGAGGCATTGTCGGGACCTGGTGCCTTGGATTGGATCGATGAAACGGTTTCCATATTGGATGGGGTGAGTGAACTTGTTAAATCGAGTCGGGCGAATACGGGTGATAGGGTTGCGGGTCTGGTCGAGGAAAATCGCCGTATCAACAGAGAACTTCAGCAGCTGAAGCAGAAGCTGGCGACCTCTCATGGAACCGATCTCGCGAACGAGGCTGTCGTGGTTGATGGCGTTCATCTGTTGGCCGCCGAAATTGAAGGCGATTCCAAGGCGTTGTTGAGGACTCTTGATGCACTCAGGTCTGAACTGGGTTCGGCCGTCATCGTGTTGGGGCAGGTGAGTAACGAGAAGGTGAGCCTCGTAGCGGGGGTCTCTAACAATCTCACGGACCGTATAACGGCACCTGAGGTGCTCGATGTCATCAATCCACTCGTCGGTGCTCGCGGAGGCGGCCGTCCGGATATGGCGAGAGCGGGCGGGGGTGACAAACCCCAGGAGCTACCTGCGGCCCTCGCTGCTGTGCAGCTGTGGCTGGCTGGGCGTCTTGCACGAGATGGCCAGACATAACATGGCGTTGTATGTCCAGAAATACGGAGGAACGAGCGTCGGTAATGCAGATCGCATCAAAGCGGTTGCGCAGAGAATCGGATCTTATCTGGATGATGGTCACCAGGTGGTGGTGGTCGTCTCGGCTATGAGCGGAGAAACGAATCGTTTAGTGGAACTCGCAAGGAGCATAGCGCCCGACCCTCAAGCTCGAGAGTTGGACGTACTGCTCGCGTCCGGTGAGCAGGTGACGATCGCCTTACTGAGCATGGCGCTGGCGGAACGGGGACATCCGGCAAGGTCCTACCTTGGGGACCAGGTACAGATTCAAACCGATGCCAACCACGGCAAAGCCAGAATAAAGAGCATCGACACAGATGCCATTCGAAGCGATTTGGAACGAGGTATCGTTCCAGTCATCGCCGGATTTCAAGGTGTGGATGACGATGGCAACTTGACGACCCTGGGCCGGGGCGGGTCAGATACCACTGCTGTTGCCGTAGCCGCCATGCTTAAAGTTGACGAGTGTCATATCTGTACGGACGTGGATGGTGTTTATACGGCAGATCCGCGTATTGTGGATAATGCTCGTCGTCTAGAGCAAATCACCTTCGAGGAGATGTTGGAACTGGCAAGTCTGGGTTCGAAGGTTCTGACACCCCGATCGGTGCAATTTGCGGGGAAGTATAAGGTACCGCTTCGCGTCGTTTCGAGCTTCGAACCAGGCCCGGGCACGTTGATAACTATGGAGAGAAGTAGCATGGAGCAACCCGTCGTATCCGGCATAGCATACGCTCGCGATGAAGCAAAAATCACCATGTCTGGAGTACCCGATGTTCCTGGCGTTGCTTCCAGAATATTGGGTCCGGTGGCGCGGGTCCCAACCGAAGTAGACATGATTGTTCAGAATACCGGCGCGGATGGAACGACCGACTTCACCTTTACGGTAAAACGCGACGATTATCAACGCACACTACAGCTGCTCGAAAAGGTCCGTGAGGAACTTGGCGCAAGAGAATTGAGCGGTGACAATAAAATTGCCAAAGTATCGGTGGTTGGCGTGGGCATGCGCTCCCACGCGGGAGTCGCCTCGAGGCTGTTTGACGCACTGGCGGCTGAAAACATCAATATTCTCATGATTTCCACATCGGAAATTAAGATCTCCGTTGTTATTGCGGAACGCTATTTGGAGCTTGCCGTACGCTGTATGCATAGCGAATTTGATCTGGGTCACGACGATGTAATTGAAAGTTGACCTGGGTTGCTTATCTGGCTCAGAGGATTACGCTTATATATTAGAGAAAAGGGAATTCTAACCAGGGATCGGTAAGATAGGAGACCTTCGATGTTGATTTTGACCCGTAGAGTAGGCGAGACACTGATGATCGGTGACGACATTACCGTTACGGTTCTTGGCGTCAAAGGCAACCAGGTCCGGGTAGGGGTCAATGCGCCCAGAGAAATTGCCGTACATCGAGAAGAGATCTACGAGCGAATTCAGAAAGAGCGAAACGGCGACTCAGAATCCCAACCCCCTCCTGGTTCATAACGCCGTTGCTCTGTACACTTGCGCCGGAGGAGAGGTGGCCGAGTGGCTGAAGGCGCTCCCCTGCTAAGGGAGTATGGGGTAACTCATCGAGGGTTCGAATCCCTCCCTCTCCGCCATAAGAAAGGGCCCCAAGTGGGGCCCTTTCTTATGGCGGAGAGGGAGTATTGATTCAAACCCTCCGGTTCGACAAATCGGCAGGAAAGGCGATTTGGACGTGGGAGCGAAGTGAGTCACGCCCTCAGGCGCGTTAAGCGCCCAGGGTGCGGCACAGGGATGTGACGCATCAATCCTCATGACCCTCAACAAACTCGAAATTCGACACGAGCAGCCGCCTGTGCCGGTTTGCTAGCGAAATCTCCACAACTCCTGGGCGGTCACAAAGAGTTCGGACCCCTCGATCCTCGAACAGCGCAAACCACTCCCCAATGAATATGACCAGGTAATACGACTGTGGGAGAATTCGTATACGCCATCGTGCTTACGGCCACCAGCGTGAGTTTGCGCTAAAATCACCCCAAATCCGCAACATCAACCCAATCAATCAAACAGCAGGAGGCGCGCCCATGTCATTTCATCACATCGCCATTACCACTCGGGACATGCTGGCAACTCACGAGTTTTACAGCGAAGCGATGGGGTTTGAGCTCGTGCGGGCCGAAAAAGCCACTATGCCCGACGGGGTCTGGGCCAAACATTTCTTCTACGATACCGGCAATGGAGAAATGATGGCGTTCTGGGAGATTCATGACGATTCGCTGCGCCAGGATTTCCCGACGTCGATTTCAACCGGCCTTGGATTGCCGGTGTGGAGCAACCATCTTGCCTTCGGTGCCGCGGATGAGGCCGAGTTGAAGACCAACCGTGAGCGACTGCTGGCCGCTGGTCACAACGTTACGGAGATCGACCATCATTGGTGTAAGTCGATTTACGCGATGGATCCCAATGGCATCCTGGTGGAGTTCTGTACCACGACTCGCGCATTCGCGGCCGATGACCGAAGCCGCGCCTTAGCCGCATTACACACCGATGATCTGGCCGACGAACCGGCGCCGGTGGTCAAACGTTTCGAAGTTCAATCGGGTGAATCAGTCGCTCTTTAACAACTCGTATTTCTTCAGATAGCCTCTCAGTTGATGATAAGTGAGCTTCAGCAGGTCGGCGGCTTTGCGTTGGTTGTGTTTTGCCTCTCGAAGGCTCCGGTTGAGTAAATCGATCTCGAAGTCCTGCACCGTTTTCTTGAGGTCGAGTGGTAGTGCGCCCGGGTTCTGTTTGACTTGCAATGGGTCTTGGCTATCCAGGGGACGATAGGGCGAATCGAAGGGATCGAAAAGAACTTCCGAGATTTCCTTGTCTTCATCGTTGCGGTAGACACAGCGTTCAACGACGTTTTTCAACTCCCGGACGTTTCCCGGCCAGGGATAGGCCTCGAGCGCCTGTGCTGCTTCGGCCGAGAAGCCCGGAAAGTACTCTCGATCGAGCTCATTGGTCATGCCCACAGCAAAATGTTCGGCTAGCAGCATGATGTCGGCACCACGCTCGCGCAGCGGCGGTAGGGTAAGAACGTCGAACGCAAGTCGATCGAGGAGATCACTGCGAAATTTACCCGACTTGGCAAGGCTCGGTAAATCCCGATTGGTCGCAGCAATCAGACGTATGTCGCAGTAGAGGGTTTTGTTGCCACCCACCCGCTCGTATTCACCATACTCGATGATCCGCAGGAGTTTTTCCTGAACCAGTGGCGAGGTTGAAGCCAGTTCGTCGAGAAATAGAGTTCCGCCATGGGCGCGCTCGAAACGGCCATGGTGGGTCTTCGTTGCGCCGGTGAAAGCGCCAGCTTCATGACCAAACAACTCACTTTCCAGGAGTGAATCGCTGATAGCGGCACAATTCATCTTGAGGAACTGCTCTTCCCACCGGTTGGAAAGAAAATGCAGTCGAGCGGCAATCAGTTCTTTACCCGTACCTCGTTCACCGACCACGAGGACCGGCTTCTCCAAGGGTGCAACCTGGGAGACCTCCTCTAAGATCTTGAGAAACGAGGGCGATTCACCGAGCGTGCGCTGTTGTTGTTGTTTAGCCATAGGGGAAACTTGCAGCCATGAGGGAATTTTGCCAACAGTTGGCGATATTTACCATGAGGGCGTAAGGCTAACACGAAGGAGTTTAATTATTCCCATATAAAACAAGGAGATAAAAACTCCCTGGGGGTTGGCACGGATCATGTATCAACCCGGTCAACGGATGGTGTGGAATCGATGCGCCATTCACCGGTTAATCACGGAGGCGGAACGTAAGATGAGTATCTTTTCTCGCATGTCCGACATCATCAACTCCAATGTCAATGCTTTGCTCGACAAAGCAGAAGATCCGGAGAAGATGGTGCGGCTCATTATCCAGGAGATGGAAGAAGCACTGGTGGAAGTACGCAGCACGTCTGCACGAGCGATCGCTGACAAGAAAGAATTGACCCGGCGTCAGGAGTGGCTCGACCAGGAAGCTCAGGAATGGGAACGTAAGGCAGAGGTCGCGGTGAATAAAGATCGTGACGATCTTGCCAAGGGTGCCTTGGGGGAACGCAACAAAGCTCAGGAATCTGTGACTGCCATCAACAAGGACCTGCAGATTCTCGATGAGACGCTGTTCAAACTCAACGAAGACGTTGGCACGCTGCAGGTAAAGATCAAGGACGCCAAAGCGCGACAGAATGCGATCATCATGCGAGGGCAGGCAGCTCAGACCCGGCTTGGTATACGTCGTCAGCTTTCGGATCACAATATCGATGACGCCATGCAGCGCTTCGAGAACTATGAGCGCAAGATGGACGACCTCGAAGGCCTGATCGAATCGTACGATATGGGCCAAAAGACCCTGTCGGCCGAAATTGGCGAGCTCGAGGTAGATGAAACGCTGGATGTTGAATTAATCGAGTTCAAAGCAAGAATGGGTGGACAATTGACGATAGAAGCAGCCCCGGTGGTGGTAGAAAGTACGACACCCGAAGATGACCAAGATTCAGCTGGCAGTGACCAGATTGGTCGAGATCAATCCGCTAACGGTTAGGAGCGAAAATGGACGGCATGGTTGTTGCCTTTTTTGTCCCCACGGTAATTTTTCTATGCATCGTTGCACCGGTGTGGATATTCATGCACTACCGAAGTAAACAGAATGCACAGGGGGCTCTTTCGGAGGTTGAAAGGGTGGAACTCGAATCCTTGACGGCGCAGGCGCAGCGCATGATGGATCGAGTCGAGACGCTGGAAGCGATTCTGGACAGCGAAACGCCAGAATGGCGCAAACGAATGCGGGTGGAGTAATTCACTGATGACTGACAAAAAAAGGGATATTAATCAAGCTTCCCCGCTTAGAAGAAGGGACAATAAGCGTGCCTCCCCGAGTAGCAGAAGCGAAGCTGGTCCTGCATCACCCGGTAGAAGGGAACGTGATCGGGTATCTGCCAGACAGGCAGACGATCGTCCCAGGGACTTTCAGGAGGCCGTTACCCGGT
>Ga0114950_10002279_pt1 | contig 14684 bp, 14 predicted proteins | sample N075metaG_FD_83503 | JGI IMG/M metagenome (GOLD analysis project Ga0114950, IMG submission 83503) | Deep subsurface microbial communities from Kermadec Trench to uncover new lineages of life (NeLLi) - N075 metaG | ecosystem: Environmental > Aquatic > Marine > Ocean trench > Sediment | place... | reverse complement strand
CTTCAGACCAGTTCCATGAGGGCACCGATGCGCTGGTGCAGTTCGGTGCGTACCCGGCGGAAGGCGCGCAGTCGCTTGTCCCGGCTGCCTTTCTCGGCGGCCGGGTCGGGAAGAGGCCAGTGAATGCGCTCCACACGGGCGGGAAAGACAGGGCAGATCTCATCGGCACAGAGAAAGATCACGACGCCGATCTCATCCAGGGAGATGGTGTCCATGGATTTGGCGGCATGCGCCGAGATGTCGATGCCGACTTCCGCCATGACTTCCACGGCCAGAGGATTGAGGCCTCCGGGGCGGGAGCCGGCGCTTGTCACGCGCACACCTCGGGGTGCCAGGTGGCGGGCAAAGCCCTCGGCCATCTGGCTGCGCGCCGAATTGGCGACGCACAGGAAGAGGACCGATCTCCGGCGTCTCCGCTGTGCGGGCGTCTCACCACCTCTGGCGGAGAGAGCCTGTTTTCTGACGATTTTCAGTCCACCCAAGAGTCCACCCAGGCCGCCCATGGTAACAGACCCAGGGTGATTCTTTGGTCTTGCCGCCGCCTTGCCTGAGTGGCAAGATAGGGGCGGAACCCTTGGGGAGGAATGCGTGGATCTTGGATTGAAGGGGAAGGTGGCCCTGGTGGGCGGCTCTTCCAGGGGATTGGGTTATGCCTGTGCCCGGGAACTGGCCAGGGAGGGCGCCAGGGTTTCCCTTTGCTCCCGGGATGGCGATCAGGCCGCCGCCGCGGCGCGGCGCATCGCGGAGGAGACCGGTTCGGACGTGGTGGGTTTCGGTTTTGATCTCAGCGTCACCGATGCACCGGTTGCCTGGGCGGCAGCATCACAGGAGCGGTTAGGTGACGTGGACATTCTTGTCCACAATACCGGCGGCCCGCCGCCGGGGGATTTCGAGGATCTGGATGATGCCGCCTGGGAGGCGGCTTTCGATCTTCTTGTCCTCTCGGCTGTGCGCCTTTTCCGCGCGGTTCTGCCGGGGATGCGCCGGCGGAAATGGGGACGGATCGTGGCCATCGAGTCGATCTCCGTCAAGGAGCCCATCGATGGCCTCTTGCTGTCCAACGCCCTGCGCCCGGGAGTGGTGGCCGTGGTCAAAGCCCTGTCGCGCACGGTTGCCGCCGACGGCATCACGGTGAACTGCGTGGCGCCCGGCTCCCATGCCACGGAGCGCGCAACGCAACTGGCGGCGGCACGCGCCGAGCAGGCCGGTGTCAGCGTGGAGACGCTTCTGCGGCAGAAAGCGGAGAGCTTTCCCCGGCGCCGTCCTGGTGATCCGGAGGAACTTGCCGCTGTGGTGGCGTTCCTCTGCTCCCAGAGGGCCGCCAACGTCAACGGGGCCACGGTCGTGGTCGACGGTGGTGCCATACGTTCGCTCACATGAGGGGGATCGATATGACGCATGAGGATCTCAAGCGGATTCAGTCCTATCGCGGTTATCCCGCCCTGTCGTTGAGGGTGCGGACCCACCGGCGCATGCCGGAAGCCCAGCAGGACCCCACAAGGCTCAAGAATCTCATACGCCATGCCGAGAAGGTCATGCTGGAGAGGGAGATCTCCAGCGCGGTGGTGCATGACTACATCAGCAGGCTGGATCTCTTCCACAGGCAGCTTGACTGGCGTTACCTTGACGAGGGCCTCTGCGTGTTCGTGGCGGCCGGGCGCCTGGCATGGGTCATGCTGCCCGAGCCGGTGGAAGAGACGGTCGTGGTGGGGGAGACATTTCTCACGCGCGATCTGGTGCGGGTCGCCAGCCGTACGCCGCGGTATCATCTGCTGGTGCTCTCCGAGCAGACCACCCGCTGGTTTCAGGGCTGGGGCAGGCGCTTGAGCGAGGAAACCGGCCATGGCTTTCCCATGGAGAACCATGAGGACAGCCATGATCCGCCGGAGGGGTTCAACAAAGGAGTCGATCCCAAGTCGTACGCCAATGAGCGCAGCAAGGTGTTCATGCGGCGGGTCGCTGAAACCGCCAGGGCACACATCAACAACGAACAGGCGCCCCTGTTCGTGGCGGGGGTGGACCGGTTGCAGGCTCTGTACAGGGAGACCGCGGGAGAGGATGCCATCAGCGGCAGTCTGAGCGGCAACTTCGACGAGCACTCGCCGCATGAACTGGCCGAGGCACTGTCCCCCGAGGTGGAGCGGTGGCAGCAGGCACGGCGGCACACGGTCCTGGAACGCTTCCAGGAAGTCAAGGGGACCAGGAACGGTGTGGCCGGCCTGCGGGAAGTCGGTGAGGCGGCGGCCATGGCTCGTGTGGACACCCTGCTGGTGGAGAGCCCCTTCAGTGTCTCCGGGAGCTACGACCGGGAGACCGGACGGGTGGTCACCGTCGCCGACGGCGGCGAGAGCGACATGGCCCCTGATGACGTGGTGGATGAAATCGTCGAGACGGTGATGGAGAGAGGCGGTAACGTGGTGTTCTACCAGGACGGGCGACTCGCCGGTGCCTCCATCGGCGCTATCCTGCGCTACTGATGAGGCAGCGGCCGGTTTGATCTCGCTGTCCGTTGTCGTTCCCGTTCTGGACGAGGCCAGGGAGCTGTCCGCGCTGTTACCGGACCTTGTGGCGGCAGGCGCCCAGGTGGTGGTGGTGGACGGTGGCAGCCGCGACGGCAGCGTGGCCGCGGCGCGCGCCGTGGCCGGGGTGGAGGTGGTGGAGGGTCGCCCGCCCCGATCCCGGCAGATGAACCAGGGCGCGGCCCGGGCCCACGGCGACGTGATCATGTTCCTCCATGCCGATGCGCGTCCCCCGGCGGACTTTCCTGGGCTCATCCATGAGGCCCTGGCTCGGGGGCATGTCGCAGGCGGGGCCTTTGCCCTGGCCCTTGATGAGGATTGCCTGCCGGCGCGCCTGGTGGCGGCAGGCGCCAACCTGCGCACGCGCCTGACCGGGCATCCCTACGGCGACCAGGGGATCTTCGTGCGCCGGCACCTGTTCACGGCCATGGGAGGCTACGCGGATCTGCCCTTCCTGGAGGACCTGGAGTTCGTGATGCGTCTGCGCAAGAAAGGCCTCGTGCGCCTTCTTCCCCAGGCCGTGCGTGTCTCGGCCCGGCGCTGGCGTGCTCAGGGCTACCTGCGCACCACCTGGCGGAACGCCGTTCTCGCCACATGGTTTTACCTGGGTCTGGATGCGAGCCGCTTCAGTCACTGGCGGGATCCCTGTCATCGGGGTTGAAGGTGGCGGACACCGTGGAATCGAGAGATGCCAGAGGATGTGCGGGTTATAATCGACCGCTCCGATGTGGGAAGCGTTGTTGAATCGGATGGATCCGGAGAAGAGATGAAGAGAGAGGTCACCTTCGCCCTGATCCTCTGGGTCTCGGTCTTCGCGATTCTGGAGCTGAGCGTGCGCGCCTACGATCTCATGAGAGGCGCCCGCAAGGAGGACCGCGTCACCACGTCCAACCATGTCTCCATCTTTTCGCCCCATCCCTATGCCGCCTACGTGGGCAATCCCCGGCACGACGGCCATAACGCCCAGGGCTACAGGGCCGCCAATGACCGGATGTTCACCGGTGATCCCGAGGTCTTCAACATCGCCTGCCTCGGGGGCTCGAGCACCTATGGGACCCAGGTGCCCCTGGAAGACAGCTACCCCCACCAGCTCGAGCTTGCCCTGGCCGGGACCCCCGGACCCCCCGTCCAGGTCATCAACGCAGGGCTGGGCGGCAGCAGCACTCCCAACCTGATCGCCTTGCTGTCCGGCCGGGTGGTTCATCTGCGTCCCAGGATCGTCATCTTCTACACCGGCTTCAACGACGCCTGGAACCGCATCCTCTTTCCGGACTACAAGGCCGACTACAGCCATGCCCAGAAATCGTGGGAGCGGCCCCCGATGGCTCTCTGGCGTCACAGCCGCTTTCTCGATCTCGCGGCGGCGAAGCTGGGGCGTCCATTCTCCCGGGACCCTCACATCCACGCGGTGGCCTGGCACCCCATGGAAGGAGATCCGGTGGAGAACTGGGAGGACTCTTCGTCCATCTCCTTCAGGATGAATCTGCTCACCCTGGTGGCCATCACCAGGGCCCATGGTGCCGTCCCCGTCCTGGTGACCCAGGCCACCGACTTCGCTCATCATCCCATGCCGGCTCACAACGACCTCTGGGCCCGGGCCATGGAGGAACAGACCGGCATCCTGCGGCAGGTGGCGGGCGCAACCGGTGTCGACCTTATCGACGTGCGGGCCGCCATGTCGGACCGGGAGGAGCTCTTCGCCGACGTGCTGCACATGAGCGCCACCGGCAACCGGCGCCGGGCCGCGGTCATCGCCGCCTACCTGGTGGAGCACGGCCTCGTGGCCGATGCCCGGTGACCTCATGAAGGTCATGGTGGTGGCCGAGACCATGGCGCCGGGCGGGATGGAAGGGCTCCTGGCCCGGCTGTTGCCCCTCTTGCAGCAGCGGGGTCTGGATGTGGGTCTGGCGGTCATGAAGACCGACATGCCGCTGGCCCTGGACCTTCCTGATCAAGGGGTGCCGGTCTGGAACATGGGGCATGTCGGGTCCTCATGCCGGGTGAAGCTGCATCGCCGCGCCCTGCGCCGGGCCATCGGGCGCCTGCATGAACTGGTGCTGCGGGAGCGTCCTGACCTGATCCTGGGCGCCGGTTACTACCCCGATGCGGTGGTCTACCTGCCGGCCCACCCAGGGCGGGTCATCCTGGGACTGCATGGTGAGCCGCCATGGTGGGGAAGACGCTGGGAGCCTCGCATGGTGGCTCATACCCTGGCTCTGCGCCGCCGCGCCCGCAACCGGAGTTACCGCTTCATTGCCATCTCGGGAAGTGTCCGTGATGCCGCTCTGGAGATGTACGCGGTGCCGCCGCCATGCATCCGGGTGATTCACAACGGTATCGACACCAGCCGTTTCACCCCCCTGGCACGTGGCGAGACCGGCTCCGGGGGAGCGGCCGGCCCCGTCATTGTCCAGGTGGGCAATCTGTATCCTCACAAGGGCCACACCACGAGCCTGCGGGCTCTGGAACGGATCCGCCGGACTTGTCCCGAGGCCAGGCTGTTGCTGGCCGGTGAAGGCCCGGCACGGCAGGATCTGGAGCGGCTGCGCGATGAACTGGGACTGGGCCCGGCGGTGGAGTTTCTGGGCTGGCGCGATGATGTGCGCGGCCTGTTGCAAGGGGCGGATGTCTACTGGATGCCCAGCCTGCGTGAGGGGTTCGGTCTTGCCTGCGTGGAGGCCATGGCGTGTGGCTTGCCGCCGGTGGTTTCCAGTGCCGGGGGACTGCCGGAAGTGGTGGAGGATGGTGTGAGCGGCATGGTGGTGCCTCCCCTTGCAGACGACCGGCTCGCCGAGGCGACCCTCAAGCTATGGAACGGCCGGGATCTGGCCGCGCGCATGGGCCATGCGGCGCGCCTGAGGGCGGAACAGAAGTTCAGCCACACCGTCATGGTTGACGCTTATATGGCGGCCTTCCGCGATCTGGTGGCCGGCCGCTGGCCGGGCTGAGCCCCCTCATGGACGCTGCTCTGTGCCGGTCCGGTTGTCCGTGAGACGCGGTCAACTCTCCTGGTTTTCCAGCCAGCGTTCGGCATCCATGGCCGCCATGCAGCCTGAGCCGGCGGCGGTCACCGCCTGCCTGTAAATCGTATCCTGGACATCGCCACAGGCAAAGACTCCCTCCAGGCTGGTGCGGGTGGAGTCTTTCTCGGTGATGATATACCCGTGCTCCATGGTCAGCATGCCGGTGAAGAGATCGGTGTTGGGCTTGTGGCCGATGGCCACGAACAGGCCGGTGCATTCGTGTTCTGTGATGACATCGGTCTTGAGGTTGCGGATCTTCAGGCCGCGCACCTTGTTCTCTTCCGTGCCCAGGACCTCTTCCACAGCCGAATCCCAGAGAAATTCGATCTTGGGGTTGGCGAAGGCCTTGTCCTGCATGATGCGCGAGGCGCGCAGGTTGTCGCGCCGGTGAATCACAATCACCTTGGAGGCGAAGCGGGTGAGGAAGGTTGCTTCCTCCATGGCCGTATCCCCGCCGCCGACCACGTAGATGACTTGATCGCGGAAGAAGAATCCGTCGCAGGTGGCGCACATGGAGACCCCATGACCCAGCAGCTTCTTTTCGCTGTCGAGTCCCATGCTGCGCGCTGTGGCGCCGGTGGAGATGATGATGCTGCGGCTGCGGTATTCCTTCTCACCGACCCAGACGCGAAAGGGGCGCTGCGAGAAGTCCACTTTGGTGACATCCTGGGTGATGAACCCCGTCTCGAAGCGTGCTGCCTGCTTCCGCCACTGGTCCATGAGTTCGGGGCCCATGATCCCTTCGGGGAACCCCGGGTAGTTGTCCACATCGGTGGTGATGGTGAGCTGGCCTCCGGCCTGGGCGCCTTCGATGCAGAGCGGTTTCAGGTCGGCGCGGGCGGCATAGATGGCGGCCGTGAGGCCGGCCGGTCCCGAACCAATGATGATCACGTCATGCAACCGCTCCAGGAAGCCGGCCTCCAGGCTCGCGGTTTCGCCGGTGGCAGCCGCCTCAGCGTCACCGTTGCCCGGCGCTGCTCCTGCCGCCGCCAGCAGAGCATCCAGTTCCCCGGCGCGATCGAGAGCGTAGAGGTCGTCGGAGCCGCCCACATGGGTGTTGCCGATGAAGATCTGGGGCACCGTATAGCGGCCGGTGCGCTTGATCATCTCATCCTCGTGGGCGCGGTCGGCGGTGATGTCGATCAACTCGAAGGTCACGCCTTTTCGCTCCAGGAGTTCCTTGGCCCGGTCGCAATAGGGGCACCAGTCCTTGCTGTAAATCACCACATCTGACATGTATTTCGTCCTTTGAAGTCGTTGGACCTGTCGGCGTCCTGCGCGGTGAGGGCACCTGCCGGTCAGATCCCCGGATTCCCGGGTCTCCCGGGGTCAGGCGCTGAAAACACCATCGCCTGCAAAAGCATTTCCCGCAGAGATTATCCCGCGGGAGCGGCAGGATGCAACGACGCTGCCAGGGTGTCCCGCGGGGCGTCACCCGGCCGGGAGACTTTGCCTTTGTTTCGGATCAGGCGTCGCCCTCAGGCGATGTGTTTTCGAGACCCTGGAGCAGACCGGTTTCTCCGGCCAGCCAGATCACCACCCGCCCCAGGGGAGTGAGGCCATTCCGCAGGGCGATCACCTGGCGCGCCAGGGCCGGCTCATCGGTGATCAGGCCATCGGCGCCCCGGCTGATCATGACCGACATCTGCACCGGATCGTTGATCGTCCACACGTAAACTTTCATGCCTCGCCGGTGGGCATTCCGGATCAGGCGGGATGAGGCGGCGGCGGTGTTCACTGCCAGGAAATCCACGTCCAGGCGTGTGGGATCGCCCATGCTCACCGTGGCCAGCAGTCCATAAGTCCACTCGGGACGCAGGGCGGCGGTCTTGCGCACGCCGTCATACTTGAGGGACATGACCATGATGTCCCTCTCCATACCGGTTTCCTCCACAAGATCAATCACCCTGGCCTCCAGGTCCTCATCGTGGCCGTAATACTTGAGTTCGATGAGCACTCCCACCTTGCCCTTGGCTAGTTGCAAGACCTGGCGCAGGTCGGGCACTCGCTCCTGAGTGAAGGCAGGGTCGAAGAAACTGCCGATATCGATGTCCCGCAGGTCCGAGCGGGTCGCGTCCCAGATTTTCAGGGGATTGCCTGCGGATTTCATGAAATCCTTGTCGTGTTGCACGACCACGGTCCCCTCGGCATCCTCCTGAACATCCAGCTCGACCCAGTCTGCTCCGTCGGCAATAGCCCGGGTAAATGCGGCCATGGTGTTCTCCGGGGCCGCTGCCGATGCACCCCGGTGGGCGATGACCTCGACTTGATCCGTTCCCCCAACGGAAGCTGCGAACCAGAAGGCGCCCAGGCTTGTGACGCTCAAAGCGACGAGACCGGCCCCCAGAATGGCCTTGCCGGGGATCTTCAGTGAGGGAGTTGGACCAAGGGAACCGCGCGCCGGCAGCCGGCCCTCTATCTCTCGCGGTGACGCCAGGGCCGCGTAGAAACCGGCCACTGTGATGGGGAAGAGGACGGTGGCCAGGATGGTGACCGCCTGGTTCCCGGCCACACTGAGCAGGAGGACGCACCCCAGGCCGATGGCCATGAGGACCATGTGTTCCGTGTCCCGGGGAACCACCGCATTCCCCACCAGACTGAGCATGGTTGTCACCAGGGTGGAGAGCGCGCCCACGACCACCAGATACACAGCCAGCCACTGGGTGATGAGCCCGCGAGTCCCGGCGGTGGCCACAGCACTGGCCCCCAGGGCGTCCTTGCCGGCGACGTCCCGGAAAAGAACCATGGGCAGGGCAAGAATCCAGGCAGAGATCTTCCAGGTGAGCAAGGTGCCGAGGCACAGGCCCAGCATTCCGCCGAGTCTCATAGCCCACCAGAACTCCGCCGGTGTCTCGGCGAGGTAATAGTTGATGTCGTAGCGGCTCAGAAAAGCCATGTAGATGGCCCCCGCAGCCAGGAGAAAGGGAAGGGTCAGGAGAATCAACCTGACCAGAAGGTGAGCGCCCAGGCTCAGCAGTCCGCGCCACCTGCCGGCGACATGGCGGAAGCTATCCAGATAGGTGACGCGGCGATCCTCCAGCGCCCCGTACCCGATGACCATCAGCAAGCCCTGCTCGGCGAACAGAATCCCCAGAGTCACGCTGCCCACAACCAGCAGGGCGGCCAGGCCGGTGGGATGCAGGATGAAGGCCAGGATCTCCTCGTCGGTGAGCACACCGGTCTCGGTTCCGGCCAGGAATATCTTGAGGAGGAGCCCGACCAGCGGCGTGAGGGCCACAACGGCCAGGCCACGAGTCAGGAGAATGGTGATCAGAAGTTGCGGCCAGGTGCGGCGCAGAACAACCGCCGTTTGCCACGCATCGGAGGCCGTCAGCAACCTGAATCCCCGGCGTTCCCTCAGGATCAGGCAGTACCCGACTTGGGGCTGAGCCAGGCTTCGCTCCACAGGCCCTTGGAGCGCAAGACCGGCACGAATCGTGGGTCAGGGTAGTAGTTGCCGGCGATGCGCCGGAGAATGCCTTCGCCGTGAAGCACCGCGTCGCGCCGGGCCGAGGAGGAAGCGCGACTGAGGAGCCCGGTCAAGGGCAGGCAGGAGAGCCTGCCATTTTTCTCGCGGACTTGCCACCAGTCCGAGCCCTTCTTGAAGAACGCGAAGCCGGGCATGGGGTTGTCATCGAGAAGAGATGATCCCACCAGTCCATCGTCGCCGGTTTCCACGGCGATGGTGAAGAGGTAGAGACGGGCCTCCTCCCGGCCCTTCTTGCAGGCGTTGGCAAACTTGTCTTTGGAAAGGTCGTGCTTCTTGCGGTTTTCCCCGAGTTCCCGCCAGGCCAGGTCGAGGGCATCTCCCCAGCCGGAACGTGAAGGTGGCGAGGCCAGCGTCTGGGACATCAGGTCAAGAGCTTCGGTGACACGGGGCGGGTCGGACGACACCATGGCGTTCACACGCTCGTAGGAACTGCGGGAACGGGCAATAAGGCCGTATTTATGCCGGGCCCAGATGTGCTGAATCAGGTGATCCTGTCTCATCTCATTCCCCGCTTTCCTGAAGGGACAGGCGATTGTAGATCCATGCCATGGAGACCCCCAAGACGAAGCCGACACAGCATCCCCAGACTCCTCCTATGATGCCTCCCAGCGGCCCCGGCCCGTATCCCCGAAAGATCGATTCCGTGATGCGGATGAACTCGATCCCCAGCCCGGTCACTCGAGACAAGACGGCAATCAGCAGCAACAATCCGCCCCAGGTGAGTCCCAAGGCTGTGCCGAACCGAAACAGACTCAGTGTTTCCATGTGCTTCAGGGAACCGTCTTGCCGAACCGCATATCTAGCTTACCACAGACTCGGTCGGCCGGTCCGGAGCCAGGAGCTCGGCAAGCCGCTCCAGATCGATGTTCCCGCCCGACACGATGACCGCGACGCGACTGCGCGCCGTGAGGCCGGTGATCTTCCCGGCGGCAAGGGCCGCGGTGGCCGCCGCGCCTGCCGGTTCGGCCATGATCTTGCAACGGGTTGCCAGCAGGCGCATGGCCGTCACGATCTCCCGATCCGTGACGCGGACCACATCGTCCACCAGGCGGCTGATGTGAGCCAGGGTGCGTTCGCCGGCGAACGGGGCCGAAAGACCATCGGCGATGGTGTTCAGGCGCGCGAGAGTTTCCGGGCGGCCGGATTGCAGTGACTGCCACATGGCATCGGCACCAAACGGTTCCACGCCGATGACCCGGGTGCTCGGAGAAAGTCCCTTCACGGCCACGGCAATCCCCGATGCCAGCCCGCCACCGCCAATGGGCACGATGACCAGATCAAGATCCGGTACGTCCTCCATGAGTTCCAGGCCGACTGTGCCCTGGCCGGCAATGATGTCGGGGTGGTCGAAAGGGTGGATGAAAGTCAGGTTCCGGTCTTTCTCTTCCTGGAGCACTCGATCGAAAATGGTGGTCAGGTCGCCGTGGAGAATCACTTCGGCACCATAGCCGCGGGTCGCGTCCACCTTGGAGCGGACGGCGTTCGCAGGCATCACCACCAGGCAGGAAATGTCGGCCAGTCTGGCCGCCAGGGCTGTACCCTGGGCATGGTTGCCGGCGGAGACGGTGCAGACACCATGGCGCCGCTCCTGGGCGGAGAGGGCGTCGATCCGGACCAGGGCGCCGCGCAGCTTGAAGGCGCCGGTACGTTGGAACAGTTCTTCTTTCAGAAACAGGTTGCAGCCGAACATCCGGCCCAGGCTGGTTGAGGATGTCACCGGCGTGTGGTGAATTTTTCCAGCAACCTGTTCCCGGGCCCGCTTGACGGCGGAGAGAGTGACCAGGGAGGGTGAATTCACGATAGTTTCCTGCCCCTCATTCTAACATGGACGAAACGGCCCCCCTTCAGTCTGTTTGCGCACCCCGCCGGTCGGACCTAGATTGACGCAAGGTAGCTCATGGGCGAAGCGCGCAATTCCTACAAGGACCCGCTGGTGGCCGGCATGCTGGCCATCATTCCTGGTGCCGGGCATTTCTATTGCGGTGAACGGCTGCGGGGCGTCGCCTACATGCTGGGTACGGCAGTGGGGCTGTTCCTGTTCCTGGTTCCAGGTCTGTTCATCCTGGCTGCTTCGGTTCCCGACGCCATCCTTTGTGCGCAGCGGCGAAACCGCCTCATGCCCCCCCTGCTGCATCCGTCCATGACCAACATCACCGATGTTCCTCATCCTGAGCCGCCACAGCCGGAACAACCGGTGGAGGAGACGCCTCGGGCCCCATGGACTGAATCTGCTCGATGACCTCCGGGTCGTCGGGAAGCAGGCCGACCTGCGCGAGGCGCGGTACCAGCAACCACCACGACGGTTGCATGAGGAAAGCGCGGCGGAATACCGGCAGGGCGTCACGCAGGCGATCGATGGAGACCAGCGCCACCGCGTGCCAGAAGATGAACTCGTCGTTGTCGGGAACCAGGCGCTCGGCGGCCGCGTAGGCCTGTAGCGCCTCGTCGTACCGTTCGGCGGCAACGTGCTCGTCACCCTGGTTCATCAGGTTGTAGGCCCGGGAGAGGCGGACCAGGCGCTTGAGTTCCTCGACCGGGCGGGGATGATCTTCGACCCGCAGATCGAAGACCCGGTCGGCCCAGACCCGGCCCGTGGGCTGGCCGCGCACCACCAGGATGGCCGCCGACTGGCGGCCCCGGATATCGCCCCCCGCCTCCTGGGCCGCCTCCAGCGCCGCTAGTAGTCTGTCGGCCAGGTCGCCCGCGTGGGTCTCGAAGGCGCGGGCCATGGCCGGCCAGACCCCGTCGTCCAGCATGAGGTTGGCCTGTACGGCGTATCCCTCACCCTGGTGATGCCCGGCGGCGGGAATGCAGAGGTTTCCGGTATGTGCCGCTGCATTGCCCTGGGCATCGACCATGGCCACCTGGCGGACTGCGGCCTCAGGGTCTTTCTCCAGCAGGCGGCGCAGGGTTTCCGGCGCCGAGACGTCGCCGGCCATGAGAGCCAGACCCTCAGGGCCGTAGGCCGGATTGACGAAGGACTGGGTGGCGATGGCTCCGACTCCCGCTTCGGCCCAGATCACCATGCTGCCCACGGAAAACCAGTGGGATTGGACGGCCACGCCCAGTTCACCGGTCTTGGGATCGCGGGCGACGATGGAGTAGGTGTGGACCGGGCGACCGCTGAAGACGCGGGCTTCAGATCTGCGACTGGTCTCGTTGCCGGCGGTCGAGGGGACCCAGGCGAGGAGGAGGCTCACAATCACGATGAAGGTCTTCATACCGGTATCATAGGTTCCGGGCGAGCCGGTTGAAAATGGGCAGGATCGACCGGCTCAGATGGTGTCCTCCCGGCCGTCCCGGGCGGCCATCGGCGGTGAGCAGGAAGGCTGGGGTCGTGCGGCCGGGCTCACGGTGTTTCCCCGGTAGATCGTGGCAGCAGGTCGGTGGCCTCCGCCAGGCGCTGGCCTGCCTGGCGCACGACCATGGCAAGGGCCAGGATTTCGGTGACATAGCCGGTCCGGTCTTCACGGGCCACAGCCTGGGCCAGCCCGGGCAGAAGGATCGCCGGGCGATCCTTTCCCGTGGCGGGGCAATAGAGAACGCTGCGGCAGACGCCCTCCTCATGGCCGCCAGGGCCCAGCATCCTGCCGGCGGAAAGGGCCAGGCGCCCGGCAGCTTCAAGGGCGGCGCGCTCGCCGTCCGGCTCGGGGCCGCGGGAGATGGTGTCACGCGCCGCCAGCAAGGCGCCGGCGGTGTTGTTCCAGGCTTCGGCGGCATGGCGCAGGCGCAGGATCGCCACCCTCAGGTCCCTGGAGGGTGGCGGGTTGCCGCCAAAGGCTGCGCCGGCGTCGTCTTCGATCCGGCGCAGCCCCATGAGCGTTCGCTGGGCCGTGACCGCCAGGTTGTGAGGGGGCAGGGCCGCCTCGCTCAGGCGCAGAGCCAGAGTTCCCCAGAGACGAGCGCCGGCCAAGATGTCGCCGGGGTTGGCACTTGCCCGGCGCCGGCGGGACATGGTGCCGGATGAACGCGCAATCTCCAGCGTTGATATGCCTGCGGCGAGGAAGACCCCGGCGGCCCCTCGCCCGTCGGGAGAAGCGATGGTCACATCCCGAGGCAGCAGGCGCGCCGCGAGGACCCGCAGGTCGGGTGTGGCCGCGATTCTGAAGGCGTCACCGGACAGGCCGCCATCCACCGCCAGCATGGCCATGGTGGTGCTCGCCGCTTCCATGGGGCCCGTCTCCATCCAGGCGCGGGCGCTCTTCCTGGCGGGCCGGTCACCGTCCCATACGGCCAGCACCATGGTCCGCCGCGGCTGCCAGCCGGTCCGCGCCAGGGCGCCCAGCCCGCGGGCGACTTCCAGGAGACCGGCCACGCCGGAGGGGTCGGAGCCGGCTGCCGCCAGCAGGATGACCTGGCCCGTCGCATCGCTTCCTTCCAGGCGGGCCATGGTGTGGGTGCCTTCAGAGGTCCAGAGCCCGGCGTCCAGGCCGGCTGCCGTGAACTCCGCGAGCAGCCATGGGGCGTCCGCCGCGGCATCCAGGGTGGCGCGGACAGAGATGGCCGAGATGGCCGATCGGAACTGGTCTTCACGATCCAGCTCTGCCTGGCGGTCATCCCGGGCAAAACCCGTGAGGGAATCCGGTGAGGCTGCAGGTGTCGTCGACGTGGGCGGGGCAACGCCGCGAGAAGCGCCGCCGCAGGCGGTGAAGCAGAACACTGCGCAAAGGCCGGAGAGCAGCAGGCGTGGGGAAATGGACGGGATGGTCGTCACCGGGCGTGACCGCCGTCTCCGGGCTTCACGTTCAGCGCCGAATAGGCCAGGCCATCGGGTTCCTTGCCGGCAGTGAGAAAGCCATCTGTCACCCAGGTGTCGAGATTCACGATGCTGATGATGTCCGCGTTGGCGTTGGCCACATAGGCCTGCCTGCCGTTGGGGTGGATCAGGATCCCGATGGGGACGGAACTCTCGCCGAAACGGCCGCCGAACAGCCGTCCTTCCGTGACCTCGGCGGTCAGGTTCATGGGGATGCGCCGCACCTCCTTGCGCGTGGCGGCGTCGAACACGGCCACGTCGCCGGAGCGGGCGTGGGAGACGAGAACAGAGCGCCCATCGGGCGTCACCCGGGCACGAATGGGGAAGGACGACGAGGGGATGGTCTCCAAGATGGCAAGGGAGGCCGCATCCAGCACGGTGATGGTGTCGGCGGCGCGGTTGGTGATCCAGACCTGGCGGCCGTCGGGTGTGATGTCGATCCCTTCGGCCCCTTCGCCTGTGGGGATGTTGGCCAGGAGCTTGCCGGCGTCCAGGTCGAGCACGGTGACCGAGCCCGAGCCGATGTTGGCGACGAACGCCCGCCTGCCGTCGGGAGTGACGGCAAGCATGTGGGAGATCTCCTGGGCCGTCTCCAGACGGCTCAGGACCCTGCCTGATTCGATGTCCACGATGAGGACCGCCTTGCTGTCCTCCACGGTGACGGCGACCCGGGTGCTCCCGCCCAGAAACTGGATGCCGTGGGGTTTGTGGTCGTCACCCAGGTCGATGGTGCGCAGAACGCGGGCGGCGGGGATATCCAGCACGGTCAGCGACGATCCCGCCTGCTCCCTGTCGCCGTAATTGGTCACCACCGCCAGACGGCCGTCAGGAGAAGCCGCCACTTCATGGGGCCCAACGCCTGTCGGCAGGGTGGCGACCACTTCACCGGAAGTCAG
>Ga0114950_10002277_pt1 | contig 14692 bp, 9 predicted proteins | sample N075metaG_FD_83503 | JGI IMG/M metagenome (GOLD analysis project Ga0114950, IMG submission 83503) | Deep subsurface microbial communities from Kermadec Trench to uncover new lineages of life (NeLLi) - N075 metaG | ecosystem: Environmental > Aquatic > Marine > Ocean trench > Sediment | place... | reverse complement strand
GGCGATTTCGCGGGGACAGTTGAGCCGCAGCGGAAGACCCGCCATGCCGAGACCCCGGTTTACGTAGAGGAGCGACTCATCCAGCTGAAACAGGCCGCGGGTCCAGCGCGATACCATGCGCCCGATGTTGTGATGGCGGGCACCCGGAAACGAGACCTGGCCTCCGTGGGTGTGTCCGGACAACATGAGCGGAAAACCCAGGCCGGCCGCCTGCGCGAAAAAACTGGGGCGGTGAGCCAGGAGTAGGCACAAGATTCCGTCGGGAATTTCGCCAGCGATCCGCTCCAGCGCCGCGCTCTGCGAGTCGCGCTCCCTCCATCCCTCTCCTGGATCCTCGATGCCAGCCAGAATCAGAGCGACGCCATCGAACTCGAGGTGCTCCCATTCGTCGCGCAGTAGGCGGATCGACGTGAACTTCTCGAGCCCCTCGGCGACTGCCTCGGCGCCGGTGTAGACGTCGTGGTTGCCCAGCACTGCAAAGACCCCGAGGCGCCCATGGAGCATGGCGAGCTCGCGGCAGCCGGCCTCCACGAAGGCGGGATCGAAGTCGAAGATGTCACCCGTGATGATCACCAGGTCGGGCTCGAGACGATTGATGCGTGCCACGAACTCTCGCAGCCTCTTGGGTCCCAGCAGCGGACCGATGTGCAGGTCGGTGATGTGCGCAATGCGGAGGTCGTGGTGGGGGGGAGAGAGGTGGGGAAGCGGAAGTTCGACCTGATCGATTCTCACGCGATGGTTCCCGACCGAGCTGCCCCAGAGGATCGATCCGAAGCCGAGGCTCACAGCGAGTCCGCCCAGCCAGACGAGCGCGGTCTGAGTGGGCGCGGAGAACCCCAAACTCTCGACGACGAGGCTCCCTCCGCCGACGATCGCGAAGACGGCGGCCAGCATCAGACCGCTGACGAGCGCGGCGACACTCGCGAGTATCCAGCCCCGGCTTGCCAACAACACCGCGCCCGTCGCGTGTAGCCGTCGACGGGCCATGGGAAAAGCGATGACGTTGAAGAGCGCCACGCCAGCGAGAGCCAGAAGGGACTGGGGCAGGTCGAGGCCGTTCCGTCCGAAGGCCATTGCAGCCCAGTGGAGCAGCAGGACCTCGGCCAGGCTGAGGAGGCCGATCGCCACGGCGAGGGCGCGAAGGATCCTCTTGTTCATCGATTGTTTCGTCCCTTCGCCCGCTGGCCCACCGGCCGGTTCGGCGGGTCCGGACAGCGCATTGCGATCACGCGACTCGGGCTCATGCCGCTCGCTGCGTCACGAGCGTATCGAAGAAGCGCAGCAGGCAGCGATCGTGCCACGGAATGCTGCTGCCCTTCCCGTGGAAGCCGACGTGGCCGCCTCCCTTTGCCAGCAGCGGCCGCAAGTTCGAGTTTTCGGACCATGGGTACGAGGTGTAGGCACCGGCGGGAATCCAGGGGTCGTCGCGGGCGTAGATCACCAGGGTGGGCCGCTGGATGTCGGTCAGGAAGCGACGGGCCATATTGTCCGCATAGTAGGCGGCCGCGTCAGGGTAGCCGTTGCGCGGCGCGACGAAACGATCGTCGAAGTCGAGGATCGAGCTCGCGCTCGAGATGGCCTCGCGTTCGGCGGCCGTTACCTCGCCGCCATCCTCCAGGGCTTCCCGCTTCATGTTGCGCAACAAATTCCAGTGATAGCCGCGATTGCGCGGGTGCAAGAAGCGGTACGCCGCCGCCGACAGGTCGATGGGCGCGGAGATCGCACAGGCGCCGACGATCGGGAAGCCATCGCCGAACTCGGCGAGAAACTTCAGCAGCATGTTGGCGCCCAGTGAATAGCCGACCAGCACCAGTCCGCGACCCTCCGCGTCCTGAAAGTGAGTGGATTTGAGGGCGTCGCGCAGATCCTCGCTGCGACCCGCGTGGTATTGCTGCCGGCAGAGTGGCCGAGCGGGACCGGCGCCGCGAAGGTTCAATCTCACCACCGGGTAACCTGCTTCGAGAAGGTTCTGGGCGCTGGCAAGCATGTAGGCGCTGTCTTCGCTCCCGGACAGGCCGTGGATCAGCACTGCGAGTGGACGCTTCGTGGCCTTTAGCGGCGTTTGGAGCAACCCCAGGAGCACATCGCCGGAGTCGTCGGAAACTGGCAAGGTCAAGCGCTTCTGGGGATACTGGCTGAGTTGAGTCTGCGGGCGGGCCAGCGCGTTGCGCAAGGTCTGGAGGTCGGGACCCCACCACGGTCCGCGGGCGCGAAACTCCGGCAGTTCGATGTCTGCGAGACACAGCTTGCTCACAGGGGTGAATCTAGGAAGGTGCGCGCTGGAACGCTAGCGAGGCGTCCGAACACTCTCGAAAGCCTTCGAGTGGACGACGGGGGCTTCTTTGCGCAGAGTCGGTCACACGATGTCTCGGACTGAAGCTGGCACGCGCGCCGCAGCGGTGGCGGCCGTGGCGATCGGAACCCTGGCCGCCGCAGCGTACGTGGGCCTGACGACTCAGATCGCGCAGCCCATGGTGCAGGATGAGTTCAGCTACCTGCTCGCCGCCGATACCTTCCGACACGGACGGTTGAGCAATCCCGCCCACCCGCTCGCGCTGGCATTCGAAACCTTCCACGTGCTGGATTCGCCCAGCTACGCCTCGAAGTACCCGCCCGGTCAGGGCTTCTTCCTGTGGCTGGGCTTGGCCGTGAGCGACCCGCCGATCGTGGGGGTGTGGCTCGGGACAGCCGCCATGGCGGGAGCCGTCGTGTGGATGCTGTTCGGTTTCCTGCCCCTGCGCTGGGCCGTCATCGGGGGCGGACTCGCGGCGGCGCGCTTCGGCGTCGTGGGACCGTGGGCCCATTCCTATTGGGGCGGTGGTGTGGCTGCGCTCTCTGGGGCCCTGGCACTGGGCGCAGGGATCCGGCTTCTCGACCGCCGGCATCCCCGCGACGCAGTCGTGCTCGCGATCGGCCTCTTCGGCCTCGCAAACAGTCGGCCCTATGAGGGGCTGCTTCTCTCGATCCCGATCGCCATCGCACTGGCGCTTCAAACCCAAGGGGCGCCGGGCCTGGCGCACTTCGTCCGCCGCGTGGCCCTGCCGACGGGGATCGCACTGGCCCTCGGCCTCGCCTGGATGGGCTACTACAACGCGCGGATCACCGGCAATCCGCTGCAGATGCCCTACGCCCTGTATGAGCAGGAGACCCCGGTTCCCCTCTTTGCATTTCAGCCGCTTGGCGAGCGGACCGCGTCCTACGGTCACAAGCGTATCACCCAGCAGCGGATCGATTTCGTGATGGAGACCTGGGACCAGCCGCGCGCCGTCTCCTGGCTGGCGGCGGACATCACCGGCTCGCGCTTGCTTCCCAGTTGGGACTTCTTTCTGGGGTGGCTCTGGGCCGCACCACTGCTGGGGCTCCCCTTCGCGCTGAAGCGCGCCGCGCCGCGTCTTCTTCTGGCATGTGTCGCGATCGAGATGGCGGGAACCCTGATCACCACCTTCATGATGACCCACTATCTGGCTCCGATGACCGCCGCGGTCGTCGGCCTGGTCACACTGGGCCTGTGGCAGATCGACGGGCTCCGGCTCGCTCGCCAACCCGTGGGGCGCTGGGCGGTGGTCGTGTGGCTATGCCTGGCAGCGTTGCAGCTGGCTTCCCGGGTCGACGAGCACGTGCAGATTCCCAGCATGTGGAATCGCCTGCGCGCCGGACTGGAGCAGGCGCTGGTGGAGACACCTCATTCTCACCTGATCCTCGTCGAGTACGCAGACGACTACCCCATCGTGGCGGAGTGGGTCTACAACAAGGCGGCGATCGATGAGTCCCCGGTCGTTTGGGCACGCTCCCGGGGCGCGCGACAGGATCGCATCGTGGCGGACTATTTCCCGGAACGACAGATCTGGCGGCTCTTGATGAGCGGCGGTGCTCGGCTCGGCCCGCATCCCTTGGGCCGAGATCGCGGGCCCTTTCCCTTCGATCGGGTGGTGGGCGACTGGGCGCCGCGGGACTCGTGGGATGCGATTCGGGGTTCGCCCGATTCGACCAACTAGGCTGGCTAGCGCCGTCTAACTAGGCGGACTAGCCGCGTCCAATCAGGCGGACTAGCGCCGCGCACCCGAGCGGCGAAGGGTGGCTCAGTCCGAGCGGGTCCCGCCGCCTACCAGTGGGAGCTCTTGCTGGCGTCTCGAGGCTCGCTCGCTCGCGTCGCCCTCGATGATGTGTCGCACTTTGGCCAGTAGTTCCATCGGTTCGAAGGGCTTGTGGAGAAACGCGTCGAGTCCGAGGTCGATCAGGCGCCACGCGGCGCGCTCCTCCGAGTAACCGCTCACCAGGATGATGTGCGCGTCGGGCCGGATTCGTCGGATTTCTGCAAACGCCTCCTCGCCGCCGATCTTCGGCATCGTGCGATCGAGAACCACGACCTGGATCTCGTCGGGCCGGAGCCGAAAGATCTCGATGGCCTCGTGCCCGTCGCGGGCGTGCAACACGGTCAAGCCCGCTCGTTGCAGAGTCTCCGCCACCAGCTCTCGCACGGACTCATCGTCGTCCGCTACCAGTATGGTGCCGCGCCCGCGCCACACCTCGATCGACGCGTCCCTGGGCGCGGTCCGCAACGCGCGACGTCCCGTACTCGGAAACAGCACCCGGAAGCGCGTACCCTGACCCGGTTCACTTTCGAGCTCGATCAACCCGCGGTGGCCGCGCACGATGCCCAAGGTCGCTGCCAGGCCCAGCCCTCGGCCCGTGAACTTGGTCGTGAAGAAGGGATCGAAGATCTTCGCCCGGGTCTCCGCGTCCATGCCGCAGCCGTTGTCGCTGACCTCGATGAATACATAGTGGTCCGAGGTCGGTGTTTCGCTTCCCACGAGGAATTTGCGCTCCACCTTCTCGGCGTCGATCTGACCAGTGCGAAGCACCGTCCGCCCGCGTCCTTCCAGAGCCGACTCGGTGGCGTTGCTGATCAGGTTCATCACGACCTGCGAGAGCTGAGCGGGATCCGCTTCGATGGCGGAAAGGTCGTCTGCGAGGCGGTAAACGAGGTCCGATCCCCCGGAGGCTGCTCCGTCGAGAAGCTGTGCCATCTCCTCTACCAGCTGCGAAACATCGAGGGCTTCGGTCGCGGTCGGTCCCTGTCCCGAATAGGCGAGCAGCTGGTCGGTGGGCGAGGCCGCGCGTTGGGCGGCCTGCTGGATTCGCTTGAGCCGTGGGCGCAAGGCCGCATCGGGCGCCAGGTCGAGCAAGGCGAGGCTTGTGTCTCCGAGTATCGGCGTCAGGAGGTTGTTGAAGTCGTGCGCAATGCCGCCGGCCAACACTCCGAGGCTCTCGAGGCGCTGGGCCTCTTGCACCTGCTCCACGAGCTCTAGCTTCTGCTGCTCCGCCTCCACCTGCTCCGTGATGTCCTGATAGACTTCCAGCAGGTAGTGCTCGCCCTGGGAGGTCTGATAGCTGGTCGCAAAGGTCGTGATCCAGATCCAGCTTCCATCGGCGCGACGGCAGCGTAGCGGGGAGTAGTAGACGGTGCCGCCCGGTTGCTTGGCCTTCTCGAAGTTCGCCTCGGCGGTGGCGCGATCCTCGGGATGCACGTCGTCGAGATAGAGGCCCAACTGGGTGCCAAGGGTCTCCTCAGGCGTATATCCGAAGATCGTCTTCATCGCCGGATTCACATAGATCAACTCGCCGGCTGCATTGCTGACGCTGATCCCGTCTCGGCACTTCTCGCTCACGATGCGAAAGCGCTCTTCGCTCTCCTGGAGCGCCTGGGAGGGCGCCGGCGGGGTAGCGACCTCGAGCTGCGCTCGCAGAGCATCGAGCTCCGCGATCAGCTCTGCTTTGGTCTTTTTGAGATCGCCGCGCACGGAAGCCTGCTCCTTTCCGGGATCGCGCCCGATTCGGGCCGGCCACTCCCCCTTATACGCTCACCAGGGCATTGGTGACAAGGAGGAAATTTTATCGAGCGGCCGCTAGGCGGTGCCGATCTCGGGATTCCGTGGGCGGACTGGAGCCCTCTTGGGGGGCTCCTTCCCTCCTCGCGGGCTCTGCGGGCTGATGTCGCCGCTCAAGCTGGCTGGGGCGGTCGATGGTAGAGTTTCCCCTCATCGCGCCGGGATTGCGCCCGGATCAAACCCGAGCTCTCGAGGCAGGCCCTCGGAGACGGGGGGTTCGAACGGTCGGTCCGGATCGGCCGTTCAGGAGGGGATCGAGCATGGCCGCCGAGAGAACTTTTCTTCAGCTCCAGTCCACCATCAAGAGTGATGCGACCCTCGAACTCTCTTTGCAAGGGGTGCCGGTTCCAAAGCCGGGGCCGGACGAAGTACTGATTCGGGTGGAAGCATCTCCTCTCAATCCGTCGGACCTCGGGCTGTTGTTTGGCGGTGCCGACATGTCTACGGCAAAGCTTTCAGGGTCGGCCGATGCGCCGGTGGTGACCGCCGACGTGCCGGCCGCAGCGATGCGTGCGGCAGCCGCGCGCTTGGATCAGTCCATGCCCGTGGGCAACGAGGGCTCGGGCGTAGTGGTCGAAGCGGGAACTTCTCAGGCCGCGCAGGCGCTGCTCGGCAAGACGGTGGCTGTCTTGGCCGGTCAGATGTACGGCCAGTACCGCTGCGTCCACGCGCAACACTGTCTCGCGATGCCCGAGGGCACGACGCCCGCGGAGTGCGCCTCTTGCTTCGTCAACCCGCTGACGGCACTCGGCATGGTCGCGACCATGAAGTTGGAAGGACACACCGCACTGGTCCACACCGCAGCGGCCTCGAACCTCGGGCAGATGCTTCACAAGCTCTGTCAGGCAGATGAGATCGAGCTGGTGAACATCGTACGCAAGCCCGAACAGGCAGAGCTGCTGCGGGATCTGGGTGCCAAGCACGTGTGCAATTCCGGCGAGGAGAGCTTTCGCAAGGACCTGGTCGCGGCCCTGGCCAGCACCGGCGCGACGCTGGCCTTCGATGCCACTGGAGGCGGCAAGCTCGCTAGCCAGATTCTGAGCGCCATGGAGGCCGCGGCCAGCCAGAACGCTTCGGAGTTCAGCCGCTATGGCTCGACGGTGCACAAGCAGGTGTATATCTACGGCGGGCTCGACCAGGGCCCCACGGAGCTGACGCGCGGCTTTGGCATGGCCTGGGGCGTCGGAGGCTGGCTGCTGCCGCCCTTCCTGGGTCGCATCGGCGGCGACGAGGCGCAGAAGCTCCGCCAGCGCGTGGCGGCTGAGATCAAGACAACATTCGCAAGCCGCTACGCGAAGGAAGCCTCGCTGGCGGAAGTCCTGTCGCTGGATGCCATCGCCGAATACGGCAAGCAGGCAACGGGAGAGAAATACCTGATCAACCCGAACAAGGGGCTCAGCGGCTAGCGTTCCCGACACGCCCGGGTCGACTCGCAGCCCCGCGCGACCCGCCGGCTACTCCGCGGCCGGCTCCGGATAGCGCTCTCGCAGCACCCGCTTCAGCACCTTGCCGGTGGGGTTGCGCGGAATCTCATCGATGAAGCGCACCGCCTTGGGAAGTTTGAAGCGGGCGAGCTTGCCTTGGCAGTGCGAGAGCACTTCGTCGGCCTGAAGCGATTCGTCACCCTTCACCACCACCGCCAGGGGAGACTCACCCCACTTGGCGCTGGGCTGTCCGATCACAGCGACTTCGCTCACCTTGGGATGCGTCAGAATCAGGTTTTCGAGCTCGGCGGGGGATACGTTTTCGCCACCCGAGATGATCATGTCCTTGGTGCGATCCTGAATGTAGATGAAACCCTCGGGATCGATCGTCGCGACGTCGCCGGTCGAGAGCCAGCCGTCGCGGATCGTCTCGGCGGTCGCCTCGGGGCGATTCCAGTACTCCCGCATGACGTGCTGGCCGCGGATCAGGATTTCCCCCGGCTCGCCGGGCGAAACGTCCTTCCCGCTGGCGTCGACTACCTTCACGTCGGTGTGGAAGAAGGCCTTGCCGGTCGACCCGGCCTTGGCCAGCGCGTCTTCGGGGCCGATCAGGCAGGCGGGACCGCAGCATTCCGTGAGGCCGTAGACCTGGTGGATTTCGATACCGATCTTCTGGTAGTCCTCGATCAGGCTGACCGGAACGGGCGACGCTCCGCTCATCAGCCAGCGCAGCGAGCTGATATCGACGTCGCTTGAGTCGTACGCCTGGCGCATGAAGTTCAGCATCGCGGGCACCGCCAGCCCGATGTTGATCCTCTCGTGCCGGATCAACTCCCAGGCCTTCACCGGATCGAAGCTGCGCAGGACGACGTTGGTGATGCCGCGGTGGACATTGGCGATGACCGGCGCGAGCGCGCCGACATGAAAGAGGGGGAGGGCGACGAGGTAGCGGTCGCCCAGACGGACCTCCGCCGTGGCGCCGAGCGTCATCACCGCCCAGGTGACACTGTTGTGCGAGTGCACGGCGCCCTTGGGCAAGCCCGTGGTTCCCGAGGTGTACATGATGAAGAGCAGGTCGTCGTCGCAGGCGCTGCACTCGGGGTCGGCGTCCGTGGCCTTCTCGCTGAGGTCGCGGTAGCTCCGGGCGAATTCCGGCCGGGCATCCTCCTCGCCCACTTGCAGCCACTCTGAGATGACGGTGCCCTCAGTCCCACGAGACTGGAGGTCCGCCACGGCTTGGGCGAACTCGGCTCCGTAGATCAGTGTCTGCGAGCCGCTGTCCTTCAGGATGAAGGCCAGTTCATCGGGCACGAGTCGCCAGTTGATCGGCACGGCCACGGCGCCGATCTTCGCGATGCCAAAGAAACTGGCCACGTAGTCGACGCTGTTCATCATCAGCAGCGCGACGCGGTCTCCCTGGCCGACGCCGATCGCGAGAAGCGCATGGGCAGCCCGGTTTGCGAGCGCGTTCAGCTCGGGATAGCTGTACCGGGCTCCGGATTCAGAGTCGACGTAGCCCTCCAGCTGTGGGCTCAGATGGGCTCGCTTGCTGAGATAGAGACCGATGTTGTTCTTCACGCTCCCGCCTCCAGCACCTTGGGTACGAGCCGTTGCCTCAGCTCCGCATTCAACCCGCATGAGATACGCATCAAGGCTGCCTCGGAAGCAACGCGGACGCGGCGCTCACGGCCGGTGGGGCAGCATAGCGCGGTAGCTCGCGATGCTGCACGCGCTAGGCTGCACGACGGATCGAGAATCAGGGAGCACTGTGCAGATCGCTGAGTCCCTCGTTGCGCCCTGCCAGCAACCGTCCTGTCGGCCTGGGTCCTTCCGGGCTCTCTTCGTCCGGGCCCGGTGGTTTCGGGTTCGGCCTCGCGGGAGGCAGACCCTGCGGTGCCTCGCCGCGGGAATGCTGGCCGTGTCGTTCGCTCCGACCGAGCCCGCAGCCGCAGCGCGTGGGCGTCTCGATGTGCTGATCATTACGCTGGATACGACACGCGCCGACCATCTCGGCTGCTACGGATACGCGCGACCCACGAGCCCCCACCTCGACCGGCTGTGTCAGGCGAGTCACGTCTACACTCGAGGCTTCGCGACCTCGAGCTGGACCTTGCCCTCGCACGCCTCGCTCTTCACCGAGAAGTTTTCGTCGAGCCATGGGGCGATCAACGATGAGGCCGGTCCGCTCAAGTTGAGCGATGAGATCGAGGGGCCGGAAGGCTGGGCTCGCTACGCGGTGAGACCCTTGGCGGAAGGCGAGACGACCCTTGCTGAAATTCTCACTCGGCACGGCTATCGGACGGGTGCCGTCGTAGCGGGTCCCTGGCTCAAACGGAGCTTTGGTCTCTCCCAGGGATTTTCGAGCTATGACGATGCCGAGATCTCGAGTCTGGAGGGACGGCGGGCCGACTCGGTGACCGAATCCGCTATCCGCTTTCTCGAGGCGCCGGGGCCGGACGACACGGCGCCCTTCTTTCTCTTCCTCAACTACTACGACCCCCACATCCCGTACCTGCCGCCCGTGGAATTTGCGCGGCCCTTCGTGCGGAGGCTCGAGGGCGGGATGCGAGAAGACGCTGACTGGCGAAAGATTGCGCTCTATGACGCCGAAATCGCGTACATGGACTCCCAGATCGGACGGCTCTTCGCACGCCTGGGCGAACTCGGAAAGTTTGACGAGACCCTGATCGTCGTGACGGCGGATCACGGCGAGCTGCTCGGTGAACACGGCGAGTGGGGACACGGCTATCACTTGACCCAGCAGGAGCTGAGGGTTCCGTTCATCCTCAAGCTTCCCGCCGGCAGTGCCGACGCGTCGCCGCGCCGCATCGATGTCCCGGTACAGCTGGTCGACGTATTGCCCTTGGTTCTCGAGATGGCTGGCTTTCCGCGGCCCGAAGGAATCCAGGGACGTTCGCCGCGCGATGCGGTCCGGCACCCGATCGTGGCCGAAGTCTATCCCCTGCATACCGAGCGCTGGGTAGGGGATTGGAGGGCTTCAGTGAAGGGGACGTCGAAGCTGCTCTGCAACAGCCTGGGAAACCACGCGCTCTTCGAGCTGGCTAGCGATCCCGCGGAGGCCGTGAATCTGATCGCGTCCCCCTCCAGGGGAGAGAGCCGTCGCTGCGACGAACTCTTGCAGTATCTGGCGAGCCTGCCGCGCCCGGCTCCCCTGGGTCCCAGCGATCCGGTGGGCGAGGAGACCAGGAAGGCACTCGAGAGTCTCGGCTATCTCGATTCGCGCGACTCGGGTACTGCCGACTCGGGTGCCGCCGAGCGACCCGCAGTGGAGTGACGAACTGCGACCTTGCGGTCGAGAGGGCGACCGACTGCTAGAGTTGAGGAGTCTGGCGGCTGGACCGACCGGAGGAGAGAGCGTGGGAAGAGAGTTCGAAGAGCTGGATCGCTACCTGCTGATTACCTCGGACACCCATGCGGGCCTCGCCCCGAGCCTCTACAAGCCCTACCTCGCGAAGAAGTGGCACAGCGACTTGGCCGTCTGGGTCCAGTCGGGCGAAGAGGCGGAAAAGCTGATGCGCCAGGTGATGGGCGAGCGAAGTATCGGCGTGGGGGGCCATCCCGACCGCGACGCAAATCGCAACTGGGACAGCAAGCGAAGGCTCGAAGAGAGCGAGGCAGACGGCGTCGTCGCCGAAGTGATCTTTCCCAACACGGTGCCGCCCTTCGCACCGATGCCCATGAGCGCTTTCGAGGAGCCCACCCTGGGCAACGACCTGGAAAAGCAGTGGGCAGGCCTGCAGGCCCACAACCGCTGGCTGGCCGAGTTCTGCGCCGAGGCTCCGGGTCGGCGAGCGGGCATCGCCCAGATCTTCTTGCCCAACATCGAGGGCTCCATCGAGGAAATTCGCTGGGCAAAGGAGAACGGTCTCAGGGGAGGTGTGCTGCTGCCCGGTGCGCCTCCTGGTTCGGACCTGCCTCCGCTCTACGCGCCGGTCTATGAGCCGATCTGGGCCGTTTGCGAAGAACTGGAAATGCCGATCAACCACCACGCCGGGGGCGGCACTCCGGACTACGGCATGTACCTGCCGCACTCGATGGCCATGTTCATGCTCGAGGTCACCTGGTGGTCGCACCGGGCGCTGTGGCACCTGATCTTCAGCGGCGTCTTCGAACGTCATCCGAAACTGCAGTTCGTCCTCACCGAGACCGGCATTGGTTGGGCGCCCGAGACCCTGCGCTCGCTCGATTCCATGTACGACCGGATGAAGTACGAGAAGCAGTGCTCAGAGCACCTCATCGGCGGCCCGGCCGTCGCTGCGCTGTCGCTCAAACCCAGCGAATACTTCGCGCGCCAGTGTCATCTGGGCGCCAGTTTCTTGCCGCCGACCGAGTGCGCAATGCGCTACGAGATCGGCGTCGATCGCATCATGTGGGGCACCGACTATCCCCACATCGAGAGTTCGTATCCCTACACGCGAGAGCTCATGCGTCTGAGCTTCGCAGGCGTCGATCCCGCTGAGATCCAACAGATCGTGGCGGGCAATGCGGCGATCGTCTACGGCTTCGATCTCGACTTCCTCGCGCCGCTCGCCGCTCGGGTCGGGCCAACCAAAGCGGAGATCGCGGAGCCACTGCCTTATAGCAGTGTGCCCGATGCCGCTCGAAAGTGTCCCGGGTTTGCGCCAGACAGGCAGTTGCCGGGGCTCTAGCTCGCGGCTACAGCGGTGGAAGGACTGGACACCTCGGGGCGTGGGTGCGCACGGCGCGCTACAAGCCGATCTGATCGGCCAGGGCCTCGCGGTGATAGGGGGAGTCACCGAAGAGCAGATCGCTCGCCTTGGCGCGCTTGAAGTAGAGATGCGCCGGGTGCTCCCAGGTGAACCCCATGCCGCCGTGGATCTGGATATTCTCGGCGGCGGCCTGGTAGTAGGCCTCTGAACAATAGGACTTCGCCATACTCGCGGCCTCGAGCAGTTCGCTCCAGTCGGCTTCGCCCGCCAGACAGTCCGCGGCGGTGAAGCACGCATTGTAGGCCGCGGACTTCGAAAACTCGACCGATACCAGCATGTCGGCGCACTTGTGCTTGATGGCCTGGAACGAACCGATCGGCCGGCCGAACTGCAGACGGGTCTTGGCGTACTCGACGGCCATGTCCAGGCAGGCCTGGCTGCCGCCGACCTGCTCCGCTGTGAGGGCCGCCACAGTGAGAGCCTGCACGCGCTCCAGGTTTTCCGTCTGGTCGCCTTCGCTGAGCCTCGCGGCCGGCGTCGCTTGGAACGACAGACGAGCGAGCTTCCGCGTCAGGTCGAGAGCCGGGGTGGACTCGCGCGAGAGGCCCGCGGCGTCGGAAGCGACTTGGAAGACTTCCAGGCCTGTGGACGTGCGCGCCGCCACCAGGATGAGGTCGGCCGTGTGTCCATCGAGCACTCGCACCTTGGTTCCGTCGAGCCGCCAGCCGCCATCCTTCTCCTGCGCCGCCATCTCGATTCCGCCGAGGTCCCATCGGCCGTTGTCGTCCGACCAGGCCACGGTCGCGATGGTTTCGCCCGACGCGATACCGGGGAGCAGTGCCTTCTGCGCGACTTCGGTCGCGCACAGCATCAGAGTATTGGTGGCGAACACCGCAGTCGAGAGGTAGGGGGCGCAGACCAGCGCGCGGCCCATCTCTTCGGCTACCACACAGAGTTCTACGTAGCCGAAGCCCGCACCGCCGTGTTCTTCCGGAACGATCAGCCCGGCAAGGCCGATCTGCTCCGCCATCTGCTGCCACAGCTTGGCGTCCCAGCCGCTGTCGGTCGCCATGTGGCTGCGGACGGCCTGCTCGTCCGATTGATCGGCGAAGAACTGCCTAACCGTTGCGCGCAATTCATCGTGTTCGTCGCTAAAAGATTCCATGCTTTCCTTTTGCTTCGCGGCTGACTCACTCAGCTTTGGACGACTACTTCTTCTTGCGCCTCGCTGCCGAGAGGCTCAGCTACGGGGTACGTCTTTCCAGGGGACCTTCTTGTCAACCCGTGCCTCGCCCGGGAGTCCCAACACGCGTTCGCCCAGGATGTTCCGCATGATCTCAGAGGTTCCTCCTTCGATCGAGTTGGCCCGCGATCGCAAGAACTGGTACTTCGCCAACGCCCGGGGCGTGTTCGGAGTTCCCGCGCTCTGGCGCAGCTCATACCCCGCCTCGAACTCGAGTGCGTCCGCGCCCAGCACGTCGAGCGCCGTCTCCCACATTCGCTTCTGGCTCTCCGCCTGGAAGAGCTTGCTCACCGAGCCCTCCGGCCCGGGGTTGCCGGCCTTCTGGCTGGCGCGGGCTCGCTGGTTGGTGAGGCGCAGCAACTCGGCTTCTATGTAGGTCTGCGTGACGCGGTCGCGCAGGATGGCCTCTTGGGCCGCGGAGCGCACGCCGGGCTCGCGGTCTCGCCACAACTTGAGGACCTGCGAGACGGCGCCGCCGCCTTTCCGCTTGGAGCCGCCGCCGCCGATGGCGACGCGTTCGTTCATCAGCGTCGTGATGGCCACTCGCCAGCCCTGGCCCTCCTTGCCCAGCATGTTCGCGTGCGGGATGCGAACGTCGTTGAAGAAGACCTCGTTGAACTCCGCCTCGGCCGTGATCTGATAGAGCGGCCGGACCTCGACGCCAGGACTCCCCATGTCGACGACGAAGTACGACAGACCGTCGTGCTTGGGCACCTCGGGGTCGGTGCGCGCCACCAGCATGCCCCACTTGGCGAGGTGGGCGACGGTGGTCCAGACCTTCTGGCCGTTCACCACCCAGTCGTCGCCGTCGCGTACCGCGCGCGTCGCCAGTCCGGCGACGTCCGAGCCGGCGCTCGGTTCGCTGAACATCTGGCACCAGATTTCCTCACCGCTGAAGATCTTCGGCAGCAGCGTCTTTTTCATCTCTTCGGAGCCGTAGGTGAGCACCACGGGCGCGCCCATGCCGATCCCGATGATGCTGGCCGGCGGGTCGTGGTGGTACACCTTGGAGTTCTTGTTGATCTCTTCGAAGACACTGAGGTTCATCCTCGGGGACAGGCCGAGCCCGCCGTAGCCCTCGGGAAAGTGCACCCAGGCGAGACCGTGCTGATACTGCGCGCGGCGAAACGAGATGCTGTCGCTCTTCTCGGGGTGGACTTCCTCGAGCAGCGTGCGTACGCGCTTTCGAAGTTCGGCATCATCGATCTGGGGCGGGTCGCTCGGGTCGCTCATGTTGTTTCCTTCAGTGTCGAGGGTGGGGCTGGCGGAGGGTGGGCCGCCGTCGAAACTCTAGCAGGGTGCGGGAACGCCGGACCGAGCCATTAGTCGGCGCAGTGGCGGTTTGGCGGGACGTCGAGCGCCGGGTTGCGCTCGAAGAAGCCGACTGGCACGAGCGAGAAGCCGCAGTACTCGACCGGCATCACGGGCCAGTCCTCGGGCCGCGGT
>Ga0114950_10002274_pt1 | contig 14705 bp, 11 predicted proteins | sample N075metaG_FD_83503 | JGI IMG/M metagenome (GOLD analysis project Ga0114950, IMG submission 83503) | Deep subsurface microbial communities from Kermadec Trench to uncover new lineages of life (NeLLi) - N075 metaG | ecosystem: Environmental > Aquatic > Marine > Ocean trench > Sediment | place... | reverse complement strand
TCAGCTCGTCGTCTTCGTCCAGCCAGCGCCGCAGGGGCTGCCGGCTGGCGAAATCAGCCTGCAACGCCTGCTCGAGCCCTTCTATGTCCCATTGCTCCTCGATGCTCTGGGGCGGAACATATTCAGCCACCAGGTTCAAGACCACTTCCTCACGCAATGCTTCGATGGTTTCGGAAATGTCTTCGGCAACCATCAGGTCGCGCCGTTGCTGGTAGGTGACCTGGCGTTGATCGTTGGAAACGTCGTCGAACTCCAACAGGTTTTTGCGGATGTCGAAGTTGTGGCCTTCTACCTTGCGTTGCGCCTTCTCGATGGCGTTGTTCACCATCCGATGTTCGATGGCTTCACCTTTCTCAAGACCGATGGACTGCATGATTCCGCGGATTCTGTCCGACGCAAAGATACGCATCAGATTGTCTTCCATGGACAGATAAAATCGCGACGAACCCGGGTCGCCCTGTCTACCGGACCGGCCGCGCAGCTGATTGTCGATGCGGCGCGACTCATGACGTTCTGTACCGATGATGTGTAGACCGCCCGCCGCGATCACCGCATCATGGCGTTGCTGCCAGGCTTGCCTAAGCTCATCAACCTCGGCCTGTGAGGGGTTGTTGAGCTTTTCCGACTCGCTCTCCCAGTTACCGCCAAGCACAATGTCCGTGCCGCGACCCGCCATGTTCGTCGCAATGGTCACGGCGCCAGGACTCCCGGCCTGGGCGATGATATCGGCTTCGCGCTCGTGCTGTTTGGCGTTCAACACGTTGTGTTGAATGTTGCGTTCGTCGAGCTCCGTCGACAGCCGTTCGGAAGATTCGATCGACGCTGTGCCTACCAGCACCGGCTGCTTGCGCTCGATGCAATCGTCGATGTCCTCAACGATGGCGTCATATTTCTCTTCGATGGTGAGGTAGACGAGATCGTTGTTGTCCTCACGGACCATTGGCATATTGGTCGGAATCACCACAACGTCCAGGCCGTAGATCTGCCGGAATTCGAACGCCTCGGTATCTGCGGTGCCGGTCATGCCAGCGAGCTTCGCGTACAACCTGAAGTAGTTTTGAAACGTCGTCGATGCCAGGGTCTGAGTCTCGTTCTGAATGGTGACCCGCTCTTTGGCCTCAATCGCCTGGTGAATGCCTTCAGACCACCGGCGGCCGGGCATGGCGCGACCGGTGTGCTCATCGACGATGACGATTTCGTCGTTGGCCACCATGTAGTCGACGTCGCGTTTGAATAACGCATGGGCTTTCAGTGCGGCATGCACATGATGCAGAAGCCCGAGGTTAGTGGACGAGTAAAGGCTGTCACCCTCTTCCAGCAACCCCAGGTGCATCAGCTCATCTTCAACCTTTTCGTGGCCGACCTCGGTGAGATCCACCTGGCGATTCTTTTCATCCACCACGAAATCGCCTATGGGTTCTGCATCCGGATCGTCCGCTTCGCTGGTTATCTGACGTTGCAGTTTGGGCGCCAGCTTGTTGATCTTCTGATACAGCTCAGTACTCTGCTCCGCGGGGCCCGAGATAATCAGCGGCGTGCGGGCCTCATCGATCAGGATGGAATCCACCTCATCCACGATGGCGTAAGTAAGCCCACGCTGGAACTGGTCTTCCAATGTGAACGCCATGTTGTCGCGCAGGTAGTCGAAGCCAAACTCGTTGTTGGTACCGTAGGTAACATCAGCCCGATAGGCGATGCGTTTCTCGTGGGGATCCTGGTTCGACTGGATTACCCCCACCTCGAGTCCAAGAGCTTCATAGATCGGACTCATCCATTGCGCATCGCGCCGGGCTAGATAATCGTTGACGGTTACGATGTGCACCCCGTTGCCGGTGAGCGCATTGAGATAAACGGCGAGCGTGGCCACCAGGGTCTTGCCTTCACCGGTGCGCATTTCGGCGATGCGCCCCTCGTGCAGCGTGATGCCGCCGACGAGTTGCACGTCGAAATGGCGCATGTTCTTGGACCTGCGCGCGGCCTCCCTGACCGCGGCAAACGCCTCAGGCAGCAGGTCGTCGATGCTTTCTCCTTGTGCGTGCCGGGCTTTTAGCCGGTCCGTGGTCGCCGTCAACTCTTCGTCGGAGAGGTCGAGCAGGTCCGGCTCTAGGGCGTTGATGCGCTCAACGACCTTGCCCATACGCTTGAGTTCACGTGAGTTTTTGGTCCCAAAAATCTTTCGCAGCATTCGTTTTTCGTAAAAGCGCCAGCAGGTCGGCCAAGTAAAACCCGGCAGTTTACCCTCTTTGGGCGCGCCAGATGAAAGTCAGTTTGAAGACGGAGCGCAGGTTGTTCGGAGAGTTCGCTAGCGCCGCGCGACGTAGCGGGCCGGATCGACGTGACGACCGTTCTTCAAGACCTCGTAGTGTACATGGGGACCGGTCGACCGCCCGGAGGAACCCATCTTGCCAATGACTTGACCTTTCTTGACGATATCGCCGGTGGCCACGACCACTTCTGCATGATGTCCGTAGCGGGTCACATAGCCATCGCCGTGATTGATTTCCACCATCTCGCCGTAGCCATATCGCTTGCCGGCGTGGGTAACGACACCGCTGGCAACGGCAATGACGTCGGAACGATCTTTGCCCGCGAAATCAACGCCGGCATGCCATGCCATCTTGCCACTGAACGGATCCACGCGCTTGCCGTAGGACGAGGACATCCATCCCCAGGTAACCGGACGACCGGCAACGGCCACCGCTTCGCGATAGTCACGATCCCGTAGCATGGATTCGAGCACCTCGAGTTCACGTTCCCGCACCTTCAGGCCGCGCGCAAGCTCGGCCAAATTCATCCGCAGATCAGGCCAGGGCAAGGCATCCTGGGCAAACGCCGAAGGACCACCCAGTGGGACCGGTTCGCCGAACGAGAATTCGCCCCCATCCAGATCGGCCACTTCCGTCACCCTCGCGCCGAGAGCCTCCATACGCATGAGTCGGGCCTGCATCTGCGCCAACTGGCGACCGACAGCCTGGGTCTCGGCCTGGGAGCGACTGCGGATTTCATCGACTTCTTCTTGTTGCACCACCAGACGCTCGCGCCACTGGGCAATCACTTCGTTGTCGACGACATCCTTGGTCACCCGCTCCACCAGCACACCGACGCTCAGTGCAACGGCTGCAAAACCCACGAAAAGCATCGCGGTGAAACCTTTGCGTGACAGGCGCCAGACGTGGGAGTTGCCGGAATTTCTGAGCAGAATGATCTTCATATTCTTGTTAGTGTAGTCCGGTTCGCGAAATCCGGCGCTCAGGCCTGGTTCGCAGTGCGCCGCCAGGTGCTACGATCTTGCTCTTTAATTTGTTCGGAGCCAGGCCGGCTGCTCGGCGGTGTCCAGTACCGGGCATGCCATCGTTCGAAGCACCCGTCCAAAACAGGGCTATATGAATCGGAGTTCTCACGTGCCGAAGGTTAAGATAGATGATCTTTTGAATGAACGCCACCGCCGATTTACGCCTCTCCAACGTCTCCTACGTCAGGCAGCAAATCAAGAATCCTGGACCGCGGGCCTACGCGCCCTCCTGCCTGAATCGTTACGACGAGACTGCCGAATCACCGATATCCGCGGTGGCTGTGTCAGCGTTGTCTGTAGCAACGCGGCCAGCGCGACGCGCGTACGATTCCTAGCTCCAGATATCCTACCCAAACTGCAAGAACTGGCCGATTTCCGCGCAGCAACGCGGATCCAGGTTCGAGTCAGCGATAGACGACAAGAAACTTGAATCTGCTCCACCACGCACCGGAACCGATTATCCCCCCCCGATCGCGATCTTATTGAGACATCCGGAGCAGTTTGGCACCGTGCAGTGAGAATCAGTCCGCAAGAACGGGCTGGGGAAATACAAATGGCGCGTCCGCCTGATCCATGAACGTCACGATCTCAAAGGATTCGCTATCCGCCAAGACCTTGCGCAGCAGCGCATTGTTGGGCCCGTGGCCGGATTTGTAGCCAGTGAACTCGCCAATCATGGCGTAACCAAGCAGATACATATCGCCGATGGCATCGAGTATTTTGTGCTTGACGAACTCGTCTTCCTGGCGCAGACCCTCGTCGTTGAGGATTCGATAATCGTCGACGACCACAGCATTATCGAGGCTGCCACCCCGGGCAAGGTTCATGGACCGAAGCTTTTCGTAGTCCGCGAGAAAACCAAACGTGCGTGCTCTGCTGACCTCCTTGACGAACGACATGCTGGTAATTTCGAGGCTCGCCGATTTTTCATGTTTGTGAAAAACCGGATGATCGTAGCGCAGGGTATATGACACCTTGAACCCGTCATAGGGCTTGAGCTCAGCGACAATATCGCCCTGACTGTAGCTCACCGCTTTCTTGATCCGGAGGAACTTTTTAAGCGCCGGTTGCTCGTCAATGCCGGCCGATTGCAGCAGAAACACGAACGGCGCTGCACTGCCATCCATGATCGGCAACTCAGGGGCGCTGACGTCCACATACGCATTGTCGATCCCGAGGCCGGCCAACGCCGCCATCAGATGTTCCACCGTGGATATCTCCACCGTTCCGTCGGTGAGCGAGGTGGCCATGGTGGTATCGCCCACGTTGTCCACATGCGCTCGCAACGACACCGGCACTTCGAGATCGGTGCGCACGAACACAATGCCGGTATCCACGGGCGCGGGGCGCAACGTGAGATAGACCTTCGCTCCGGTATGCAGGCCAACGCCCGTCGCCCGGATCGAATTTCTCAGGGTTTTCTGATTCAAAGCCATACGGCCACCTGCTCTGTAACAAGACTGCTTACGAAATTGGATGGAAAGTCATTTTCCATGTTGTCACTCAATCCATGAATGGCCCCTGAACGGGATACGGGCTGGCTTTGCGAGCGGCGCGAATCGTAACAAATCGGCCATACGCAAAGTATGGCAGCCGGTCACAAATTTGCCACCTGCGGCATCCTGGCAACCTTCAAATATTTTTTCGCTGCCATTATCATCACAGCGATTCCTCATCAATCCGCCTGTCGACGCAGAAAAGCTGGAATATCCAGATAGTCCAGATCCTGTTTCTCCAGATCCTCGGCCAGGTTGTCGTGCTTCAGAGCGGCTTTGTGGCGCGCGTAAGCCGGGCGATCCAGCTGCTTGTAGTCGACCTGACCATGCATAGCGTCTTCGCTGAGGGTGTTGTCCACGATCACGTTCGGCCGGTTAGGCTCGCCGAGGCCGGTAGCCACTACCGTAACCTTGAGTTCGTCGCCCAGGTCCGGGTCGATGACCGTACCCACAACCACCGTCGCCTGCTCCGAGGCGAACTCGTCGATGATGTTGCCAACGTCGATAAACTCACCGATGTTCAGATCGGGCCCCGCCGTTACGTTGACCAGAATACCCCTAGCGCCGTGCAGGTCGATGTCCTCGAGCAAGGGGCTGCGAATCGCCGCTTCTGCGGCATCGCGAGCCCGGTTGTCACCTGATGCCCGGCCGGTTCCCATCATGGCCATGCCCATCTCCGACATCACGGTTCGTACGTCCGCAAAGTCCACGTTGATCATGCCCGGACGGATGATGAGATCAGCGATTCCCTGCACCGCGCCCAGCAAGACATCGTTTGCCGCGCTGAAAGCGTCGAGCATGCTGGTTCGCTCACCGAGTACGGCCAAGAGCTTTTCATTCGGAATCGTAATCAGGGAGTCCACGATTTTCTGAAGCTCAGCGATACCACGATTGGCGATGTCGGAGCGTTTTTCAAACTTGAAGGGTGTTGTCACAACGGCAACCGTAAGAATGTTGAGTTCCCGCGCAACCTCGGCAACCACTGGCGCAGCTCCCGTACCTGTACCGCCACCCATGCCGGCAGTGATGAACACCATGTCGGCCCCCACCAGTACCTCGGCAATGCGATCGCGATCTTCCAGAGCAGCCTCGCGACCGACTTCCGGGTTCGATCCCGCACCGAGTCCTTTGGTGATGTTGGCGCCGAGCTGCAGAACCGTCTTGGCATCCAGAGTTTTAAGCGCCTGTGCATCGGTGTTGGCAGCAATGAAATCCACCCCTTCGACCTGTCTGTGCAACATGTGCTGCACGGCGTTACCGCCGCCGCCGCCCACGCCAATGACCTTGATCACCGCGCTCTGGGGGGCACTGTCTACTAGTTCAAACATCCTGATCTCCTAGCTAGAAGTTTTCGCTTAACCAATTCTTGAATCGGCTGAAGGTGCGCCTGCCACGTCTGCGGCGGCCGGGCATTTCCTCTTCTCGTTCCTTTCCGTACTGCAGCAGACCAACGCCGGTTGCGTATACGGGATTTCTCACGATGTCCATCAAGCCCGACACATTGCGTGGCGCGCCCAAACTGACCGGCATGTGGAAGATCTCTTCCGCAAGCTCGATCACCCCTTCCATTTTCGATGCTCCCCCAGTGAGCACGATGCCGGCAGCGATCAGATCCTCGAAACCGCTGCGGCGAAGTTCCGCCTGAATCAATGTAAACAGCTCGTCGTATCTTGGCTCTACCACTTCGGCCAGAGCCTGGCGTGAGAGCTCTTTTGCCGGCTTGTCACCCACCCCGGGCACCTTGATGATTTCGTCAGGTCGGGCAAGCTGGGTCAACGCGCAGGCGTATTTTATCTTTATCTCTTCAGCGTTCTGAGTTGGCGTTCGCAGCGCCATAGCAATATCGTTAGTCACCTGATCACCCGCAATTGGAATCACCGCGGTGTGGCGAATAGCACCATCGGTAAAGACGACGATGTCGGTCGTTCCTCCGCCAATGTCGACCAGGCATACACCGAGATCTCGTTCGTCGTCCGTCAGCACCGAATAACTGGACGCCAGCGGTTCCAAAATGACGTCGTTGACGGTGAGCCCGCAGCGGACGATGCATTTCTCGATGTTCTGTGCAGCATTCACCGCACAGGTGACCAGATGAACTTTCGCTTCCAGACGTACGCCCGACATGCCCAGGGGTTCCTTGACGCCTTCCTGGCTGTCGATCACGTATTCCTGAGGCAGGATGTGGAGGATCTTCTGATCGGCAGGTATCGCCATCGCCTGGGCCGCATCGATGACCCGCTCGACATCCTGTGGATACACCTCGCGATCGCGTACCGCGACGATCCCGTGGGAGTTGATGCTTCTGATGTGACTGCCGGCGATGCCGGTATAGACGGAATCGATCTGACAGCCGGCCATTAGCTCCGCCTCCTCAATGGCGCGCTGTATGGACTGAACCGTGGACTCGATGTTCACCACCACGCCCTTTTTTAGACCTCGCGAGCGATACGAGCCCAGGCCGATAATCTCCAGATCACCTTGCGGAGTGACCTCGGCGACGATCGCGGCGACTTTGCTGGTGCCGATGTCCAGACTAACAATTCGGGTAACTTCACCTTCAGATGCCATATCGTGTATTTTCCTCATAGGCTACTAGCGCTTCTTCCCAGCGCACCGCGACGCCGTTGGCGTATCGCGCATCTACATAACGTACCCTTTCGAGCCTGTCGTGAAGGACACGCTCATAAACCAGACGAAACCGACGCATACGCTCTACCAAATCGTGCCTGCCAAGAACTACACGTACACCCGGGTCGAGCTCCACCTCCCACTCTCCCAGCTCGGATTCCCGCAAGGTAGAGATCTCAATCCCCGTGCTCTCCAGGGTTTTGTTGAGCAGCTCAAACACTTCCATGGCCTGGCGCGGCTGCGACCGAGCGCAAACAAATCTTGGCAACCACCGGGGTGCATCGGGAAACTGCATCACTCGACCGTCGCTGGTGAGGAACCCTTCATCGCCCCACGCAGCAACGGCAAGATCTTTTTCTACCTGGATCTCGAGGCCCGCCGGCCACAGGCGGCGAACGGTCACCTTGCGCGGCCAGGACAATCCGCGAATGGCCGCCTGCACCGATGCCAGATCGATGCCGAGCAATCCCTGACCGAACGAACCGTGCATGGCGCCGCGAATCTCCTGCTGCTCGGCTACGCTCAGTTCGCCTACAACTCGAACCGAGCGGATTTCTCGGTTGAGTTCGACCCACAACAGTGCACCGGCGACCACGATTAGAAGTGCGAAAAGGACCGATACCGCCCTAATCACAACCCACACCTCGCAAGCTGAGCGAAATCTGGTTCACGTTGCCCGCCCCTTGAACCATCAGGATGTCATCGTCGCGGACAAGTTCTGGCAGCAGCGCCAGAGCTTCTGCCGGATCTTCGGCATAGATCGGATTGATGGCGCCGCGCTGGCGCAGTCCCTGACACAGCGCCTTGGCGTCTGCCCCGGGGATCGGTTCCTCGCCGGCCGCGTAGATTTCGAGCAGCACAAGTACGTCTACGTCGGACAGCACTTTGACGAAATCATCGTAGAGATCCCGCGTGCGCGAATATCGATGGGGCTGATAGGCCATCAGCAGTCGCCGCCCCGGCCAGACCCTTCGTGCGGTTTTGATGACCGACGCCACCTCGGTAGGATGGTGTCCGTAGTCGTCGACCAAGGTGATCTGGGTTGCCCCGACCCGGGTGCCCGAAAAAATCTGAAACCGGCGATCGACCCCGGAAAACTGGGCCAGACCATCGACAATCGCCTTATCGGGGAGCCCCTCATCTGTAGCGACCGCTACAGCAGCCAGAGTATTGAGCACATTGTGCTCGCCGGGTACGGCGAGAGAAATCTTCAGATCCGCAAGCCCTTCGGGTCGTTTGACCACAAACTGCCAGCAGGTCCCGTCAACCACGAGTTGGGTTGCCTGAAAATCGCTGTCATCCGAAAAACCGTAAGTGATCATGGGCCTCGACACGGACGGCAGGATGCTGCGTACGTTGGCATCGTCCGTGCACAGCACCACAGAACCATAGAAGGGCAACCGGTGCACAAACTCTACAAAGGTTCGTTGCAGCGACTCGAAATCGTTGTTGTACGTTGCCATGTGATCACGATCGATATTGGTGATCACCGCCAACATCGGCTGTAGATACAGAAACGAAGCATCGCTCTCATCCGCCTCTGCGATCAGGTAGCGGCCCGCGCCCAGCTTTGCGTTGGCGCCGGTACTGTTGAGCAAGCCACCGATCACAAATGTGGGATCGAGTCCCGCCGCTTGAAAAATGGCGGTAATGAGGCTGGTGGTGGTGGTCTTGCCATGGGTGCCAGCGATCGCGATACCGTGCCGGTAGCGCATGAGTTCACCGAGCATTTCCGCCCTCGCGACCACAGGAATGTGCAGTTGGTGGGCCGCACTTATCTCGACATTGTCCGGCGCAATGGCGCTGGAAACTACGACCACGTCCTTATTGCGTACGTGTTCGGCCATGTGCTCCAGATAGACGATCACACCCAACTCGGCCAGTCGCTCGGTCACGGCAGAAGCTTGCAGGTCAGAGCCGGTAATTTCGTAGCCCTGGTTCAACAACACTTCGGCGATGCCGCACATTCCGGCACCACCGATGCCGACAAAATGGATTCGCCGCACTCGACGCATCTCGGGAATCTGGTTTGGACCCGCTTCAGCCATGGCTGCGGGCCTCGAGCTGAGTGCGAAATACCAGTCCGAGCATGGCGCAGCTCACCACCAGGCTGTTGCCTCCGTAGCTCACAAACGGCAGCGTCAAACCTTTGGTAGGCAACAACCCTGTGTTAACGCCCATGTTTATCAGGCACTGCACGCCCAGCAGCAACCCCACACCGTATGCCAGATAGCCACTAAAGAGCCGCCGATCATCCACAGCCACCCGCGCGATGCGCAGTATCCTGATCACGAGCACCGCGAACAGCAACACAACCATGACCGCGCCGATGAGCCCGAGCTCCTCCGCAATTACCGCGAAGATGAAGTCGTTGTGTGCTTCGGGTAGATAGAACAGTTTTTGAATACCCTCGCCGAGCCCAAGGCCGGTCAACTCGCCACGACCGAATGCGATCAGCGCCTGGGTGAGTTGATAGCCACTGCCAAACGCAAACGACCAGGGGTCGGTATATGTGATCAATCGTTCAAACCGATAGGGTTGCAGGAACGCCAGCGACACCAGCAACGATCCTGATCCAATCGCAAGCAGAGCGAAGTGCCGCAGCCGTGCGCCCGCGACGAACAACATGCCAAAAGCGGCAACACCAAGCACTACCACCGACCCGAAATCCGGTTCGAGCAGGATCAAGAACCCCACCACGGCTACCATGAGTATCGGCCGGAATAGCGCAAAGGCGTTGGCCGCCATGTGCTCGTCAAACCGGGCCAGGTACCCGGCAAGATAAACCAGCACCAGAAGTTTCGCTGCTTCGGACGCCTGCAGCGAAAAATGCCCGAGCCCGATCCAACGCTGCGCACCGTTGACTTCCAGACCAACCCCAGGGATCAATACGATCAGACACAATGCCACCGCCAGCAACCAGGCCAGCCGATGCCATTTCTCCCAAACAGCGAGCGGTATCACCACGACCAGTGCGAATCCCAACAAGCTCGTCAGAAGGAAGGCGCCGTGCTTGATGATGTATGTGTCGCTTATCGCGACCGCCGATGACGCAATCATGACCGTGCCAAGGCCCAGAATGATCAGCCATACCAGCAGCAACGTGGTATCCCACCCGTTTGACGCGCTAAGAGGCGTCATGCTGCAAGCTCCCGTACTGCAGCTGCGAAACGTTCTCCACGATCAGAGAAGTTCTCGAACATATCGAAGCTCGCGCAGGCCGGAGACAACAGGACCAGGTCGCCGCGATGCGCCACGCGACTCGCGCAGGCCACCGCATCTGCCAGGCCCTCTACATGAGATACAGGTACCACCGAATCCAACGCACGCTCGATCGCCGCAGCATCGGCGCCCAGCAGAATCACGTGTTTGGCAAAGTGCCCAACGGCTTCTTTGAGCGGGGCAAAATCGGCGCCCTTACCTTCGCCGCCGGCGATGAGCACCAGCTTGGGCTTCGATGAATCGCCGAGCCCTTGCAGGGCCGCGATTGTCGCGCCAACGTTGGTCGCCTTGGAGTCGTTGACATAGCTGACTCCATCGATATCTGCTACATGTTCGCAACGATGGGGTAGGCCCGTAAAGCCGCGCGCCACATCGGCGAGGACCCGATTGTCCGCCCCATCACCCCACACCAGTGCAAACGCCGCCAGCACATTGAGAGCGTTGTGACGACCCGCGATCGGCAACTCCTGCGCGGGGAGCACCGAATCGGCGCCGTGGCTGAGACAGCCGTCGAGCATGCCCCAGTCATTCGAACCAGGCGCATCGAGCCCGAAACTGACGAGCCGACCTGCGCCAGCGTCGCGGCGGCGACCTTCGGGCAGCGTCTGGGGATCCATGCGGTTCGCCACCGCCAACTGGCAATCCCGATAGATGCGTTGCTTACACGCGCTGTAAACCGCAAGGCTTCCGTGCCGGTCCAGGTGATCTTCGCTGACGTTGAGAATGGTGGCGGCTTGAAAGCGATGTCGACCGAGACGCTCCAACTGAAAGCTCGACAGCTCGATCACATAGCTGTCGCGCGCCTCATCCAGAAGGTCCAGAGCGGGCTCACCAAGGTTGCCACCCACCCCGGGCGACTTGCCGAATGCTCGAAGCAATTGGCCCACCAGTGAAGTGACGGTGCTCTTGCCGTTGGTTCCGGTGATGGCAATGATCGGGGCCTGCGCCGCCTGACAGAAGAGGTCGATGTCGCTGGCAAGCTCGACGCCTCGCTTGTGAGCATCCTCGACGAGGCAGCTGCGCAGATCCACACCCGGGCTGACGACGACGCGGTCCACCCCGGCATAGTCGTAACGCTCCACGCCGAACCGATATTGCGCATCGGGAAACTCACGTCGGGCTGCCGCAGCGCTCGGCGGCTGGGCTCGAGTGTCCAGCACCACCACTTCGTCACGGCCATACAGGTATCGCAGACACGAAAATCCGGTGATTCCCAAGCCAATGATTGCTGTACTTTTCAAGATCCGCCGTCTATCTCAGTTTGAGCGTTGAGAGTCCCACCAGCACCAGCACCAGGGTCACGATCCAGAACCGTACGATCACCCGCGGTTCGGGCCAGCCCTTCAGCTCGAAATGGTGGTGGATGGGCGCCATACGGAAAATGCGCTTGCCCGTTAGTCGAAAAGACGCAACCTGGAGAATCACCGACACCGTCTCCAGCACAAACAAACCACCCATGATGAACAACACGATCTCATGGCGCACGACGATGGCCACCAGGCCCAGGGCCGCGCCCAGCGCAAGCGCACCCACATCGCCCATGAATACCTGAGCCGGGTAGGTGTTGAACCATAGAAATCCAAGGCCGGCGCCGATCAGGGCACCGCAGAAAACCGCCAGCTCGCCCGCGCCTGCAATGTAGGGAATCTGCAGATAGCTGGAAAATCCGACGTGGCCGGCGAGATAGGCAATCAAGCCGAGGGCCGCTCCCACCATCACCGTGGGCATGATCGCGAGACCATCCAGCCCATCGGTCAGATTGACGGCATTGCTGGTTCCAACGATGACGACATAAGCAACTACGATGTAGCCGACACCAAGAGGAATGGCAACGTCCTTGAAGAAGGGTACGATCAGTTCCGTTTCCTGGGGCAGCTCAGCCGTAAGATAGAGAAACACCGCAGCAGCCAGCGCGACCACCGACTGCCAGAAGTATTTCCAGCGCGCGACCAATCCTTTGCTGTTACGTTGCGTGAGCTTCAGGTAGTCGTCCACCAAACCGATACCACCAAATGCCCCGGTGACCGCCAGCACCGTCCACACGTATTTGTTGGTGAGCTCGCCCCATAGGAGGGTGGTCACCAGGATTACGATCAGGATCAGCGCGCCGCCCATCGTCGGCGTGCCCGCCTTGCTGAAATGGCTTTCCGGACCGTCGTCGCGAATGTTCTGCCCGATCTGATACTGAGACAGTTTTGCAATGACGAACGGGCCGATCAGCAACGACATCGCAAGCGCCGTCATCACACTCACCATGGTACGGAATGTCAGGTAGCCGAACACGCCGAAGCCGCTGATGTATCCTGACAAGTAGTCGGTGAGCCATAAAAGCATCAGCTGGCCGCCTCCATCAGATTCGCCACAACTTCACGATCGCTGTAATCGACGCGAATGCCCGCAATCTCCTGGTAGGTCTCGTGCCCCTTGCCTGCCACCACGATCAGATCTTGTGCGTCTGCGCCGTCCAGCGCCCGCGTGATGGCCTCGCGTCGGTCGGCACACCGATGTGCACGCGCCCTCAGCGTGAGCCCAGCTGCCATGGCATCGAGAATGCGATCGGGATCTTCGGATCTGGGGTTGTCACTGGTCAGCCACAGCACATCCGCACGGCGCTCGGCGGCCTCGGCCATCAGCGGCCGCTTGCCGGGATCACGGTCGCCGCCGCAACCAAACACGCACACCAACCGGCCTGTGGTGTGGTGGCGCAGAGCCTCGAGCATCTTGTCCAACGCATCCGGCGTATGGGCGAAATCCACCACCATCGTCGGCCGGCCCGCCGCCCGGAAGAACTCCATGCGCCCGGGTACCGCGGCTACGTTCGCAGCGGCCTGGATCACGTCTTCGAAGGCAAGCCCCGCCACGCACAACACACCAACCGCGGCCGCCATGTTGGCAACCGAGAACTCGCCCGCCACGGGCAGTTCCAGCTCCGCATTGCCCCAGGGTGTCAGCCACCGGCCACGTACGCCCTGGGCGGTGAAGGTTAAGTTCTGCCAGGAAATATCGGCGTCTCGACCGTAGCCAATGAGCCGTACCCCAGGGCGCAGCTCACGGGCAATACGCTGACCGAAAGGATCATCCATGTTGATAACCGCAGCACTGAGGCACGGGTAGGCAAACAGCGCGGCCTTGGCCCGCCCATACGCTTCGTGCGTGACATGGTAATCGAGGTGATCGCGTGACAGGTTCGAAAACGCCGCAACATCAAATGCCACTTCTGCCACGCGCCCCTGAATCAGCGCGTGGGAACTGACCTCCATCGCCACCCATTCGTGTCCGGCATCTACCAGCTGGCGCAGCCGCTTTTGCACGGTCACCGCGTTTTCGGTGGTGAGCCGCACATCCTCGAGCGCCCCGGGCACACCCCAACCGATGGTTCCCATGTAACCGGCCGAGTGGCCCAGGCGCCCTGCTATGTCGGCAACGTAATGTGCAATGGTCGTCTTGCCGTTGGTTCCGGTCACGCCAGCGCAGTGCAGCTGCCGGCTTGGATCTGCGTACAATCCAGCCGCCAGCGCGCCGCGCCGCGCTTTGAGATCGGCAACGACGATAGTGGGTACCTGCACAGCATCGATGGCGTGTTCACACAGTATGGCCACGGCGCCGAAGCTCTGCGCCTGTCGAACAAAATCATGCCCATCAGCGAACTCACCCCGTATGGCAATGAAGGCATCGCCGGCCTGCACCGTTCGAGAATCTTCACAAAGACCCGAGATCATGACGTCGGGAACATCGGGGTCCGCCAGCAGAACGCGCAACGACACGGTCATGCAGACTTCCCCGGTGGGGACGCCGCTGCGGTCAAGGAATCGGGCTTCACCCCCAGCAAACGCATGGACCGGGCGGCCACCCGGCTGAAAACCGGGGCTGCAACTCCACCCCCGCCTCGCGCCTCGCCGCGAGGTTCGTTCACCACTACCACCATCACGATACGTGGGTCCGAGACCGGCGCGATTCCGGCGAACAGCGCCACGTGGCGCTGGTCGTCATAGCCGCCCGCACCGACCTTGCGGGTCGTTCCGGTCTTGCCCGCCACGCGAAACCCCGGCACCCGGGCTTTCGGCGCG